>Ga0209208_10011967_pt1 | contig 11057 bp, 9 predicted proteins | sample S1TSphfallax_3_FD_187694 | JGI IMG/M metagenome (GOLD analysis project Ga0209208, IMG submission 187694) | Host-associated microbial communities from peat moss isolated from Minnesota, USA - S1T2_Fd - Sphagnum fallax MG (SPAdes) (version 2) | ecosystem: Host-associated > Plants > Peat moss >... | reverse complement strand
CCCAAACATTCCTGGGTCTTGATTCTATGGTTTCAAATCACAAACATTTCAATCTTCCAAACTTCCAATTGGTCAATATGTGGTTGATTTCGGGTTGTAAAAAACTCCATGTTCCTAACTTCCAAATGGTTAATATGTGGTTGATTCTATCATTTCGAATGGTAAAACTTCCACATTCCAAAATTCCCACTAGATGGTTGATTCTATCATTTTGAATGGTAAAACTTCCACATTCCAAAATGCCCACTAGGTGGTTGATTCTATCGTTTCGAATGGTAAAACTTCCACATTCCAAAATGCCCACTAGGTGGTTGATTCTATCGTTTCCATGGTAAAACTTCCACGTTCCAAAATGCCCACTAGGTGGTTGATTCTATCGTTTCAATGGTAAAACTTCCACGTTCCAAAATGCCCACTAGGTGGTTGATTCTATCGTTTTGAATGGAAAACTTCCATGTTCCAAAATGCCCACTAGGTGATTGATTCTATGATTTCGAATGGCAAAACTTCCATGTTCCAAAATGCCCACTAGGTGGTGGATTCTATCATTTCAAATGGCAAAACTTCCATGTTCCAAAATGCCCACTAGGTGATTGATTCTATGATTTCGAATGGCAAAACTTCCATGTTCCAAAATGCCCACTAGGTGGTGGATTCTATCATTTCAAATGGCAAAACTTCCATGTTCCAAAATGCCCACTAGGTGATTGATTCTATGATTTCGAATGGCAAAACTTCCATGTTCCAAAATGCCCACTAGGTGGTGGATTCTATCATTTCAAATGGCAAAACTTCCACGTTCCAAAATGCCCACTAGGTGGTGGATTGTGGGGTTCAGAATTATTTTTAAAAATTCATGTTACAACCTTCCGGATGGCCAATACCCATGAGGTTGATTCTACAATGTTGAATTGCAAATTTTCCATGTTCCAAAAATCTGAATGGCCCATAGGGGGGGTTGATTCTACATTTCCAAATTATGAAATTCCCATGTTACAAAAATCTGAACAGCCAATATATGTGAGTTGATTCTATGGTTCCAAACAATTAAATTTGCATGTTCCAAACTTCCAAACAGGTAATATGTGTTTAAGTACAATGTGGCCTCAGATCCCACCTCAACCTATGCACATGCCCCTAGTTACCTACCTACCTACCTAGTATCTACATTGTGAGGTCTTCTGTCACTAGATGAAGTCCCTCAATAGGCTATTCAGGCTCTTCAGGGTTTGGTTTAATGATTTTGTGATGTAGTCGAAGTGGCAATCGTGGAGAAAATAGTTTAACCAAAAGTGGCTATCTATCTCTGAAGGAAGGTAGTTTGTTTTGTTTTGTAGTTATGAGATCCACCAAAGCGGGATGTTTCAGATCGTGTTCTTGGTGTCTCTGGAAAGTTCTCGACCAGCAGGGGTGCATAGGCTTGGTTCCATGACGTTTGGAGTTGGGGTGCAAAAGTTCTTGAATATTGAATGATTTCTTCACAGAAAATTAAATTAAATCGTAGCTGAACATTTCGGAGGAATTGGATGTGCCTTTGGTGTTGTTGGAAAGATCTTGATGAATAAGATTTAATGGAATTTATTTGGTAAGGTTTGCATTGAGAAGGTGGGAGATATTGATTTTTAAGTGATTTCTGCTGCTGAAAATTCAAATAAATTCCAAAAAACCAGGTTTTGGAAGGAAATATCAGTTGAGGGTGTGATAACACTTGGGCCAACGGCAGAGGCCACACTAGTATACGAGAAATCCTTCTATATTCTTGGCTACCTACTTGAACTTATCATCTAAATCTGGCAAGTTTGGGCCATTTTTTTTCCAAGAATAGCCTTTGTATTGATCGAAATCATATTTTTCAGGTCAAAATTTTGCCAACAAAAGAATGAGTACGGCTATTATCTTATCTCAATGTTAGCCAAGAATTGAGGATGTAGGTGTTGGATACCCATTGTTGTGCCTGCCACTCCCCTAGGCCAAAAATGGTGACCACCATAATTAGAAAGAAAAATCCTTGTGAGACAAGTTTGCTCACAGGCCACTCTTATATAAGTGGGCCATCTGGACATTTTCTATTTTAGTAGCGTGTCAAATTGGGGCTCTTCTTTTGGTTGGTGGACCAATCAAGGAGGTCCACAACCATAAAAATTTAAAAAAATTTAAAAAAAGGAATGAACTGTCCACAAGTGAATTTAAAGTTTCTACATAAGGGTGAGGATGGAGGAGAATGGGGCTGTATTGGGAACGGGGTTCCCACACAAGGGCCCCCCCAATCCAGTCCAAGATGCTAATTCCCAGAACGGCCCCATTCAAGGTCCTTACCTAGCCTAAAGAACCCCTAAATTTTTTTTGTTTTTTTGTTTTATCACTGGATGTCTAGCAACAAAGCTGGCCCAATATATTTTGCACCCAAGTATACCCATGGTTTTCAGTGATTAGGTGAATCCGTGAACTTAATCTAAATGGGGTTGGTTAGAATACATAGCCATTATAGCATGGCCCACTAGTCGGTTTTGAGTGATAGATTGACCCTTATGTTTTGGGCACGCGTTAGAACCAAGTTGGGGTAATATGATATTTCTGTGCATGATATATTTAGAACAAGTGCAGGAGTCAAATGGAATTTGCAATAGTAGACTAGATTAGACTAGCACATAATAGGTTGGGTGTTCTTTGCAAGGGGTATTAGCCCAGGCCAAAAATGGTGACAAACTTTTTTGGGAAGAGAAATTTCATGCAGCCAATGGGAAGGCCTAAGCATGCGCTCAAGGTGCTTTGGATAACAAAAGGCTAGTTGTCGCAACTTTTCCCCTTTGTTCATTTTTTTAATGGTCTTTTAGTTCTTTTGTTCATTATTTTTATGGTCTTTTAGTCCCTTTGATCGTTCCTTTTATGGCCTTTCGATTCCTTTGTTTTTACTCATCATTCCTCCTTAAGGGTTTTATCTATCAATTTTCTTTATGGGCACATGTTTGGGCGATTCGCTTGTAAGGCCTTTTTTTGCGCTTACTCATTTTCATGTTTTGCGTTATTCTTTGAAGGTTTTCCATTTATGTTTCTTCCCTTTGCATTTCTTCCCTTCCATGGCCAACAACACCCATATCCTCAACCCTACCCATGTCATCACCCTCACCTTTTATCATTTTGCTTCCCACTTGGTTGTTTGTTTGACCCCACAAGTGCTTGGCATGGGCTCCTTTTGGCTTACCTCCTAAGTTCGTCCCCCTTGCCAAAATATCTCACCCCTTTTATGACATCAAGATCTTTGGCATCCCCTTTAGTTCTGCTTCCGTTGCCTTTTTTATTTTTTGCTTGAAGCTTTAGTTGAAGATGTTCGGCATTTAAATGTGCTTTTGAAATTAAGGGATGTTTAAGTGGCTTTTAATATCCTCTCACAATGTTTCACCAAAAAAAATAAAATTTGTTTTGTTGTTTCGCACCCCCTTCCAAATTTTCATTGTTAATTCACTAATTTTGATTCGACCCAAATGGGAATGTTTTAGAGACTTTTAGGTCTAAGCTCATTGGAATGCCCTAGGGCTCCTTTAGTCCATCAGTAGGTGGTTTTCCCCATTTCTAATGGGTGTGTAAGGTTGACTGCCTCAAAGGTCATTATTCTAGCTACCTATTTGGGGAGTTGGGTTTAGTTTCCCTTATCATAGCTTCTAGGTTTTCGTTGGATTTTATTTTATTTTTGGGGAGGCAATCAATGCAAACAAATCAGGGCCATTCCCTTTCCAAGCACATTTGAAATCAACATAAAAAAAAATTCCCCTAAGGGCTATAACATGTGTGCCACCTTTTAAACATATAGTTGAAAAGATGTAAATCGATTTTAGGAAAGTATTTCAAAGAGATTACACAACCATTCCTTTACTAACATCATTTTTATTAATCTTTTGAATTACATTGAATGTGCTTAAAATTGTGTGTAGGACCAAGTGCAGACGTTTGATTATTAACTTACCCAATCATCCTTTCTTTTCCACTTGGCTTGAAATATTTTCTCCACCACGTCGCATGTTAAGTTGGGTCCTTCCCATCTTTTAATCCTTGGGGTATCACATTGCATTTATAACTAGCCTTTGGACCCTATGGGGATCCATTTTTTTCATTATGTTCATGGTGGGGAAAGGATGACTTTGCATGATGTTATGTGAAATGTTTTTGCGAACATTATAAAAAATGCAAAGTTTCGCATCTCGTGAGATTAAACCTATGACCTTCCACCCCATGCCATGCAATTTTCACACCATCAATTTGACATTATGTTACCAATTGATGGTTTGTACAAATTAGCAAATGTTGTCATTATCAACCCCATTCAAGTTGATTTGGTTTCATAGGTTGTTATTTCTTGTGGGGTTGTTATGATAGTTGTGGCGAAAGTGAAATACTATTTTTATCATGATCAGTTCTCATTAGACATGTTTTTCCTCTAGTTATAGAAGTTTTCAAATGTTTACACAAATAGATGGATGGGTTTCTTCATCAATGTGCCAACATGGTGTGGGGAATGCAGGACATTAATAGCCCTCCTTTTTTAGTTTTGTACACATTTTATAAACATAAAGTGTCAATGGTGCTACAATGTGTGCATGTAGTCTTTATTTTGAAACGTGTAATTGCTATAAATGAAGGTTCATCTAGGTTAGGCATCTTTTCAAAAAGTTCTCCCCTTTCCTCATTTGATATGTTTTCCGTGACTTGAGGAAGTTTGGGAATTTGATGTTCCCCTTGTGGTATGCCCTCTTTGGTGGTTCATTTGTCTTTTTGGATGTGGGTATTACCATTTTGTTCATTGTTTTCCCCCTTTTTTTGGTGCTTTGGTTTTTTTATGATTGGCAAGGTTTCATTTGGCAAGGTGTTATAATAAAGCAGTGTAAACTATAATGTAAAAAATCAAGTTATAAGAAAATGTGAATATCTTGTTGAAATGGTTTATAATTATTAGATTATTCTTATTTTAACATATGACTTGGTCCAATCCACCAATGAGATTATGAAATTAAGATTGTAAAACCAACAATTGGATTCAAACTTTCACACTTGTAAAACCCTTGCAATAGAAAATCCAACTAGTGTCTAGCATAGGATGATGAGAAATGTTGAATTACAACATAGAATCAAAGTCAACATTCATGGGGAAAATTCAAGAGTTCAATTGAACTCTATTCACTCAGTTCACAAAATCATGTGAAAGTATTTGTGGTGTGAATAACCCAATGTTTTCTAGTGCTGCCATTGGTGCCCCAATTGATGTAGGAAGGTTATTGGCTAGGTCTTGCATACATCAAGGTTTGAACACATAAGGTAAAATGCATTATAAGTTGTAACATTTGATGGGCCATGGTAACCCCAAAATGGACATGTTTCAAATTTGATTTGGATTAATTAGGAGAATGAATGGACTACATAAGAATAAATTTAGTTATTACATTTTTGCAATTGAATCCATGATAGTTGTTGTGACACCCAAGCACTTTGAACCTCTAAATGGACTTGGTCCTCTACCCTATATCCATACACATAACAAAATTTATATTCAAATTGGCATCTAATAATATTATGCTAATATTCATGGATTGAACATTACATTCGTTGCCATATACAAAAATAATGTCTATTGTTGCATACAATAATTGAACACATGACTACAACAAAAGGTGTCCATGTACAGCAAATGATTTCATTGGATTTTGAATGAATTCATTGGTTATAGTGAATGAGACCTAGTGGGGACATAGTGAATTCACTAGTCTAGTGAATGGGGACTAGTGAATTACACCCACATTTTGTAGTAGTGTACAAGACTCCATTAACTCAATAGAAAATAAAATAATCATGCCACCAAACACATGAAAAAGATCCAACTTACCAATAAAAGTGTCACAATACATTTGGTCACATAACTAAGAATTTCATTAAGTGTGATTTGTAACCTAATATACAAAAACATGCAACTTATAATTGGTCCACATTTTTTTTTCTCTTATTCTAGGCATAAATGATGTTGGCAACTCACCATGGATCTAGAACAATAAAATGTGCTTGTGTACAACTAGCAAAACCCTTGTCCCTATATGTAAATAACAACTATCACCTATTCATTCACCTTAAAATGGATAGAGACATTGGAACATTCACCCAACATGGCAGTTAATATTGTTAGTAATATGACCCACTACCAAGATATGAGTCCAATTGAAATGGAATCGATCAAATGACTATGTTTACAAATTCAATGTTTTGGATCAACATGGATAAAAAAAACAAACAAGCAACTTGCCACCTAATCAACATACCCATTTTCTCAAGGGAAAGGTTCAAACTAAAGCTTCCATTTTTGGCTTATTTACCAAGATCAAAATCTACTTACCACATATGCATTAGTCATTGGTCCCGGACTAGAACTCCCACTTTGCATATTTCCCAAAAATGGTGTCCACTTCAACAATTTTGCAATCGAATGATGAGTTCAAATAAGATTGGTGGAGTTGACCATAAACTCTGCAATATTGAATCGATATGAGGTGTTAAAAGTAGAGATCTAACATATATAGTTCAAGCCAATTTCACAATGCGCCAAATCAAGATATATAAACGTCATAATTCTATCATATTGACCCTAAAGATAAATTCAAAATTTGCGTGTTCTTTAACAAAACAAAAATATCATCACGCACCCAACCACCGTGGTCTAAGAACATAGAGAGGAAATAACGTAATAAAATCTAAGTGTGTTGATTAAATGACCCACAAAAGTCATTGATACATGCCATTCATAGGTTCACATTTTAGATACCGAGTTATGTTGCATTAGACATCTACATTAACAATGTTCATGCTAAGAACAAACAATTTCATGACACCAAAAATATGTTTCCACATTAGCCAACATGGTATTTACAAACCTAGCATCTTGTTGGATTGGCCCACCACAACCAAACTTAGACACATTTTTTACTTGTGCTCGTACAATGTTCAAGTGCCCACATGTTGCTTGAAACTTTGGGGTATTCTAGTAAGCACATAATGCCACCCAATTTGTTTTTTTGCATTGTTCAAGCATTGGACCACCTAACACAAAAACTCTATTATATTGAACAACTCAAATATAACATCCACCCTCTCAATTCAAACGTGAACAAAAATAAGTCAAAGCACAAGCATATGTGGACTAACATAAATTAACACACATGCAAGCTCCAAGCACACACGGCTAACATGTTTTATAGACTTGAAACCACTCCCACCGCCTTATCTTCGAGATTTTTCCTACTATCATCCACATGTGGTTAAAATTCAGACCCGGTTCTATGTAAATAAATTGTTTGTCCAAATCAAACATCATTTGTTGTAATTTATCCACGTGTTAGTTGTCTATGGGTCTAACCATTTCTAACAATCAAAACACATGGCCCTTTAAAGCTACAATTCAACTATTTCAACTTGGGCATGTTGGAACTCCATCATTGTGGAAAGTTATAATGACCTTTTTTTGTTATCCCCCGGAGTTACCACCAACTCTTGTTTCAATAGCTTGGCATTGTTTCAATTTCGTTTATGAATAATGTTATTGTGTAGGCATTTCAAATTAACTTCAGAAAACATGGAAATTGATAGTGTTCCTCCAACTAAGTTATAGAAAGGTGGTGGAATAACTTTTGGAATATGGCATTTATCATCAGGTACCTATATTGATGGCCTTGCAAAATCAATCCTTGGTTCATTGGGATGAGATGATGACAAAGGGGGGTATTTAGGACTTAAATGATAGGGATCTTGCCTTTCCACTAAATGGTACAATTGTGCAAGTGGCAAATGGGGGTCAAATAAGCCGTTGTGGTGGGTTTTGTTGTGAAGTTCCTTCATTACTTGGGTGCAACACAAGGTGAACATTGTTGTTTATATGTGGTGATGGGAACCTGAAGCTTTAAGCCTACACACATTTAATTGGTGCATTTGACACACACAAAAACGTCGAAAACAGATTAGAAATGAGAAAGTTATGGGCCCCCAAAGTAAAGGGGGTCAAAAACTCAAAAAAACAAACCATTGAACACTACAAAGGTTGGTTCTTAAACACCCAAAACATTCTTTTGTATGTTGTTCTGTTGTTATTAAAATTCAAAGATGATTCATAGAACTTTAGGTGGCACTCTATAGCACTTTAAATCGTTTAAAATTATTAAAAAATAATACAGTTATGAGGTTTGAAAATGAAAGGGTGTGACCAAAGAACAATGTGAACACAACAAATATTTAGGGTTTCGTTTTTGTTTTATTGTTTTCATTAGTTGTCACCTTTCTGCATTCTTACAGTGGGAATATATCCATCATTGCTGTAAGGAATGCATGGGTAGGCTATTTTGTTTGTTTGTGTGTCATGGAGGACAGAAGTTGTGTCGTGCAATGGATGGTGGAGGGAACGTTTGCATTGAAGAAGGTTTGCGGAATGGATGAAGGAAGGTAAGCATAAAAGGCAATATGAAGGAGAAAGCTGTAGTTATTTATGGTATGCGATTTCTTCTAGTATTGGTAGCTCTTGGACTACTTAGTTGGTTGTTAATGAACTTCGTTGCGTCAATAACTTAGCCAAGTAGTTATGTAGATCATAGTAAGAATAGATATGAGGATGATGCCAAAGAATGATGAAGAATTGAAGGGTCCGAGCCGTAGAAATAAAGGGGTGCATATAGAAGAGAAGGAGCATATGGGGATGAGGAGTATGTGTTGTAGTACCTTAAATCTATATTGTAGGTAGCTAATAGAGAGAATTCCAGAAACCTCAAGGGGTATCCTTAGTGTGGACAGAATGAGTGAACTAGATTAGGAGTGAAGAAAAGACTAGAAGTTAAAAACTTGTTGTGTATTTTTACATAAGAGTCTGTCCCATTGAGTGGTTCAAGACGAGCCTGGTAACTACTGCTCGAAGTCAAGTTTTTCAGAAGCATTTAAATTGAAGGGTCTCCAAGCTTTTTAGATTTTCAAATGAGAGGAGTCAAACTACACTACATTGTTGCATTCAATGGGGAATTGGTTAGTAATTCAATGGATCGAATGAACCTGGAGAGTTCTGACCTCAAAGGCCAATCCTTGATAGAATGTTGATTCTTGATGATATGCATGAGAGTTGGGTGGCTAGTTGTTCATAGCCATTTAGGTGGATGCATGCTAGAAATTTAAACATTTATAACATATATGCCGACTAAGAATTACAAGAGTAGGATTTGTTAAAACAAATGTATGACAACAAAAGCCATTTTTGATACTAGCATAACAAAAACTAGGAAGTGTTATTTTCTATAGGGCGCTAAAGATTCCAATTATGCTTAGACCTGTTGTATGTTGTCAACTTTGTTCTTTTATCTGTCACCATTCTTTTTGGTTACAAGCGGTTCAAAGAGAAAAGGAAAAAAAAAAAAGTTTTGTAATTTGGAATTTTTTTTTTCTTCTCGTTAATTTTTCATTACTCCTTTTCCTTTGCATTTCAAAGATGATTGTAGGATATTTTTAATAACTATGATTACTTATAATGAAATATTATTTTAATATTATTACCTAGCTTAAACTAATAATTAGTTGAGAATGTTGGGGTAAGTCTTGTAGGTTAACTAATGTATCCTATTTACCAAATATATTTTAACATAAATAATAAAATTCAAATATATTTAATACCTATTGAAAAACATCATCTATATATATAAATATTATTAATTATCATTATAACTATAATAAACTTGCCATACATATTTTAACCATGGTTAGTTTAACCTAATTTAATTTAGTTATGATTTAATTTAAACATAATTATTTTAGCCTAATTTAGTTCAACTTAATTTAGATTAGCCATAATCATTTTAACCATAATTATTTTATCCAAATTTAATTTAGCCATAATTAATTTGGCCTAACTTAGTTTAACCATAGTTAGTTTAACCAAAATTAATGTGGCCTAAATTAATTTAGCCATATTTATTTTAGCTTAATTTAATTTAGTCATAATTAGTATAGCCTTGGTTAGGTTTAATCTAGTTTAATTTAACTTAATTTAATTTAACCATAATTATTTTAGCTTAAATTAATTTAGCCATAGTTGATTTTAACTTATTTAAAAATAGGTTAATTTAGTTAAACCATAATTATTTTAGCCTAATTTAATTTAGCCATGGTTAGTTTAACCTAATTAAATTTAGCTTAATTTATTTTAGCCATAATTAATTTAACCTAATTTAATCTAACCATAGTTAGTTTAGTTTAATTTAATTTGGATGAATTAGTTTAGCCATAATTATTTTAGCTTAACTTAATTTAGCCATGGTAATTTTAGCTTGATTTAATTTAGCCATAATCAGTTTAGCCAAACTTAATTTAACCATGGTTCATTTAACCATGGCTAATTTAGGCTAATTTTAGTTAGCATGGGTTTAACTTTAATACTAAAGTACTATACATAGCTTATGTAGATATATTAAGTATACTAATTTAAATATGTACTAGTTTAGGCCATTATTTTTATGACATGTGTCCATGTTGAACACATTTAGTTGCATGTTAGTTGCACACACAACCATATGGCACAAAAATTATATGATACCAAATTTGTAGTTGCAAACATGACCGATATAGTTGCAAACAATAGGATTTCTAGTAGTGATACAAAGTGTGTCAAATTTTTCCAACCACCATACAACTATTAAATTTTCCATATTTGGGTTTGGCATCACTACTAGGAAAGTGGGGTGTAGTTCACTAGACTATTTAACTGTGGAACCATAAAAGTGAATTAGTTCACTATAATTTCAGTGCTTTTGCCTTCATTGGTGAAAATGGTTCACTATATGGTGTACATGTTTATTAAAGGTGAAGTTTATTTATTAGGTTTGTTTCTTTAACGTTAGATTGTTTATCACATTTCAAACCCAAAACTTGTTTGGTGAAAACATAGCATTATTTCCAAACATCATTAACCGGTCTATTTCAATTGTGCCCAAATTCAAACTCCAATTGAGCTTCACAATCTGGTTGGTTCAAAGCGGGGCATAGGGAACATGGAAATC
>Ga0209208_10011966_pt1 | contig 11057 bp, 5 predicted proteins | sample S1TSphfallax_3_FD_187694 | JGI IMG/M metagenome (GOLD analysis project Ga0209208, IMG submission 187694) | Host-associated microbial communities from peat moss isolated from Minnesota, USA - S1T2_Fd - Sphagnum fallax MG (SPAdes) (version 2) | ecosystem: Host-associated > Plants > Peat moss >... | reverse complement strand
GTGAACCAGCACCTACATTAGTATAGTATGATGGTTAGTATAAAAAACCAACCCTGAAACTTTTTTTTAACTTGCTTCAAAACCATGGTAAAGATTCCATCCTAGGATTCAATTAGGGTCTCTGAGTGCAAATTTAACATTTCTTGGGTTAAATATGGTCACTTTTAAAAATTGCTTCTAACCATGGTAAAAGTCTCAACCTAGGATTAACTTTAGGGTGTCTTGAGTTCAAATTTAACATTTCTTGAGTTAAATATGGTCACTTTTAAAAATTGATTCTAACCATGATGAAGGTCCCAGCCGGATTAAATTAGAGTCTCTGAGTCCAAATTTAACATATTTTAGGTTAAATATGACCACATTTCTAAATTGCTTCTAACCATGGTAAAGGACTCAGCCTAGGATTAAATTAGGGTCTCTAAGTCCAAATTTAACATTTATTGGGTTAAATATGACCACTTTTTGAAATTACCTCTAACCATGGTAAAGGTCTCAGCCTAGGATTAAGTTAGGGTCTGTGAGGCCAAATTTAACATTTCCAGGGTTAAATATGGCCACTAAAAGGTCTCACTAAAGAAGGTGAAAGTACCCATGTAGGTGCCAGTTCACCCTGGCCCCCTTAGGTTAGGAGGTTTAGTTTTCTACTTTACCAACAACTGGTGGGTTAGGTAGGTTTTAATCAATTGTTCATGTGATAATCATATTGGAGCTAAACTCAAAACAACTTGTAAGGTGGATCACAACTAATTTAATTACTTAAGGAGGCTTATTTTGCTCATTTTGTTGGTGATTAGTATAGAGCAAGTAATAAGGCACCCAGGGTGAACCAGCGCCCATACTAAGCAAGGCTTTGAAGTGGCCATATTTGACCCAGGAAATGTTAGATTTGGACTCAGAGTTTAGAGTTGAAATCTAACATTTTTTGGGCTTAATATGGCCATTATGAGGCCTCACTAAAAACAATAAAAGGTGAAGGTACCAACATGGGTGCTAGTTCACCCAGGCCCTGGAGATGGAGACCTAGATTTAGTCTTAGGATGGGATATTTACCATGGTTACAAGAAAACCTTTTAAAAAATCAGGATTTTACTATGGTACCAATGAGGATACCGGTTCACCCAAGGCCCTAACCTACCTATACCCACCAGTCATAGTTGGTAAATAGACTACTAGACCTACTAACTACCCACCCACCAGTAGTTAGCAAGTAGGACTAGAGGTTTATCATATTCTTAAGAAAGCTCATGGGCACTTTCTTTCTACACCAGCTCAAATCAATGTGGTGCTGATTTTGTGTGTTCACATGAAGAGTAGCTGATTAGAAGGATGTGCCATTGTAAGTGAAAGGTTTGAAGTAAGAAGCAATAAGATGGGAAATTCTGAAAGCTTTCTTTTTTTCTGGAAAAATTGGGACCTGTGCAGGGAAGGAAGGTCTCCGTACACATGAAAAAAGAAAAGAAAAGGGAAGTGTCACCAAAAGGAAGTTCTTCAGATTGTTTTTTTGTTTTTTTGTTTTTGTTTTTGTCATTGAGCAAAGTGAGAGTGCACACAAATCTCCAAAGAGCATTACCACCTTATGTGTTTTCTAGTTTACAAAATGTCTAGTGCCAACATCATACTTACATGAGTTCTCATCATGGCTGGTGATTTGAGATATAAGGATATGTGGTGGCAACAGTGGGAGAGGCTCTGGAGACCTAGGGTTCATCATCATCACTCATCTCCAGGTTGTTGGTTTCATGAAATGGGGGGCACAAGTAAAGCTCAGATTTGTGACTTGATTAAAAAAAAAGGCAAGTTGTGATGCAAGGGGCACCTTGTGCACGCAGGCAGGTGCTCAAAAATTGGATCACTTTGTTGCCAGAACTCATCGTCCCTCCTCAATTGAATCAGTACCACTGAAATATGGGACAGCCAGTGGTGGTGGTGGTGGTCATGTGTGGCAGTGGTGGCAGCATTGCCAGGCTCAACGGTACAAACAAACCCATCCTTATCTGCAAGAAGGGAGGAACCCAAGGAGTGGGTTGAAGCTGTGCTAATACTGTTCTCTAATGCCACACACTGGAAGACAAGCAGAGCTTTTACCTCCATTTCAAAGCTGGCCATTCATCTGCATCCTGCAAGTCCCAAACAGAAAGCAGAGCTCTGAAATTAGTCTAAATGTGGTCAATGCTATGTACCCAAATCCCACAAAAATTCTCTCGAGGGTGGGACTTAATTGCCACATTGCATCATCTAGATTGATGGCTTGATTGCCTAGCGTCTTCCTTTTGCAGTTGCAGTGGGTAGTAGATAATACTACAAACAAACAAATGCGTGGCTCTCATTAGGCCCTTGAGGGTCATGCTCGAATGATCGATCGATCATACAGCAGTATTCACTAAGCAAAATTTGAGAGATTGTTAAAGAGGATTGTGCCTGCAGGAGGGCTGCCAGGGCGCTGTGCTGAGAGGGTCATGGCAGAGGATGGAGTGGTGATGGGAATGGAGATGGACAGTTGTGTGTTGTTGTTGGGATTATGGATGAGGTGGTGGTGATGGTGGTGGTGGTGGTGGTTGTCAGAGTTGCTGCGCTCTGTCGACTCATCAACCCCTGCTGCTGCTGATCCCCATGTCATTGTATGACTTTGGTCACGTGAAGAACGAGGCCAATCATCAAAGAAATGTCGTAATGGCTGTCCCTCTGATTCCCGTCCCACTGATTCTGCACCACCCCCATAGGCATTGCTCATATAGGCGGCGGCGGCGGCAGCAGCAGCCTGATGCTGCTGCTGTTGCTGATGATGATGGTGGTGGTGATGGTGTTGGGATGATGCAGACATACCAGTTACATCTGTCACCTGGCTTGTTTCTGGTAGCAATCCAAAATCCTGTCCCAGCAAACCCCTCATTTGCGGAGAATGGTAATGCAGAATGCCAGAGCTGTTGTTGTTGTTGTTGTTCTGCAGCTTGGGTTCAGGAGGAGCTGCTGCTGTTGGTGGTGGAGGAACTTTAGATGACATTGAATGCCATGACTGGTTCATTGACGGCAACCTTGACAAGTTGCTCAGCATTGATGACTGTGAATCTTGGCCACCAGCTGGTCCTCCTCCTGATCTTGTGCTTCCTGATGTATCAGAAGTTGATAGTAACTGCTCAGAAGATGATCCTTGAATGCCTTGCTCTGACTTAATCAGTGCACCTAAATACCTGCAAAACCCCCAACCCAAAAAAACAAAAGACAAAAAACAAACAAACCCCCATAATCAATCAATCAATCAATCCCATGAGTGCATGAAGTAGAAATGCAATTAATTTTGAGCTCTCAACTTAGTAGCAAATATCCATCTGACCTTGCTGCAGCAAGAAGAACCTCTAGAAGAAATGCTGATAATTTTTGAGCTCTTGACTTAGTAGTAAAAATCCATCCAACCTCACTGCAGCAAGAAGAAGCTCCAGGAATTTTGTGTGTTGAGTAGAAGATATGTCAGCTGCTGGGTCAAGGAGGTTAGGAGCTGTGGGGTTGGGTCATGTGGGTTATGGGGGTGGGCTGCACTAGAGCTTTGTAGAGAGAGAGAGCGCGCGAGAGAGAAAGATGATGAGCTGAAATCAGGTGGTGTAATGGCAGCAGAAGCAAAAAACAGAATGTGTATTGTGTGTGGGTCATGTGGTAGCACCACCTACCTGTAGTCTTTGTTGGTGAGAGTTGAAGCTCCTTGAGAGGGACTAGAAGACAGACTTGGGAGTTGGCCAAACTGAGAAGAAGCAGCAGGAGAGGAGCCTCCTCCAGATCCTCCATGATGAGCAGGACTGCCTGAATGTGAGCTAGAGAAAGTCTTAACGGCTAAGTTGGATGATGAGCGCTGCTGTAAGCAGCTAGTAAGAGAGAAGGGCGAGCAGCTGCTGCTGCCGCCTCCAGAAGTGCTGACAGCCGTTGCTGCTGCTGCTCCTCCTCCTCCTCCTCCTCCTGTTGTTGTTGACGTGCTGCCACCGCCGCCGCTGCCGCGAATAGGTCCCACGTTTGTTGTGGTTACTGAAGAGACGGCGCCGGATCCCGACGACGATGCAGATGTCGCACCAGTCCCGGCGGCAGAGCGGGGTGACAACAACGTACTGGCTGCTGCGCCTCCGCCTCCTGTGGCGGCGGCAGCAGCTTGTGATCCGTCTGCGTGTTTGCGAGAACGGTGACGACCCCGGTGCATGTGCCTCTCGCAATACTTCTGGTCAGGAACCACATCGCGTCCGCATCTCCATTTCTTCCCATCTGTTCTACGGCATCGCCCTGGATCCGGGTCTGTGTTGCTCGGCACTCCTCGATATATGTTTGCCCATCTCACTGATCATGAGCCAACAAGAAGAAACAAACACAGAGACAGTACAAGAGGGAAAATAGGTTCAGAATCCATTTCGGAGAAGAAGAAGAAGAAGCTGAAGATCAAGATGCAGCAGTGGATGAACCTGCTGCTGCTGCATTGTGTACACGCGGAGAATGAGCAGCAATGAGAGAGAGGAGGAGGAAGTTGGAAAGAAGAAGCTCACGGTTTGCAGCGTGGTGGGAGGCAGTCATGCCGTTGATCAGGGCGGCCATGCTCTTGCGGATGGGATTCAGCAGCTCCGGCGGCACGTTCACGCCGGCCATCATGTACTTGAAGATGAGCGCTTGGTGCTCCAATTCAGCCCACTGGCCAGACGTGAAGGGAGCGCGACCTCCTACTCCGCAGCTCATAGACGAGCTGTTGTTGTGTTGTAAAAACTGTTGCGCCGCCTGCATCTCGTTCATGCTTTGTTGTTCCACCGCTCCGCCTCCCCCACACAATGTCGATGCGCCTCCTCCTGCGGCAACCAACAACCCACAGTAGGGTCACACATGACCCCACCTGCATCCCATCAGTCTTCTTCACATACTAGTCCCTGCAGGCCATAGCTGCTGCATCATGCCTGCATGTATGCATGTCCTCCAGCTGCTCTTGTTCTTCTTCCACCACTTATCTGTAAGAGTCATACATGAGCTCCCCGGATCATCAACAACAAAAAACCGTGAAGAAGCTCTCAAGTTCGGCTTCAAGCTGAAAACTGAAAGCTCTAGAAAGCTCTAGAATCAACATCAGCAGCAGCAGCAACAACAACAACCACCACCGCGTTGCAGAATCACCCACATTGCCACAAAACACAGGGTCGATCCCCGGCCTGTTTGTTAAATACATACAAAGTTCTCTTTTCTATTTTGTTTTGTTTTGTTATTGATCTCAGGAGGTGCTACCCACCGGCGGGCTTGTTATAGTGATGGTATGCTGCAGTAGTTCCTGCAGCTTGGTGATGATGATGATAAGATGACGAGGAGAGCGGCCCCCCGCTCTCTCCTCGTATGAGCAACCTGGTATCACATAGCCCCGCAACACCACCGCCGCCGCCGCCATGTTCGCTCCCCATATAGTACTATCTAGTCGACTCTGATCAACTACAGCTTTACGCTCAGCAGTCACACTGCTCTACCCACTTGCTCACTCGTCCCTAGCTCTGCTCTCTCTCTCTCTCTCTCTCTCTCTCTCTCTCTCTCTCTCTCCACACCTCACTGTCCCTCCCTCCTTTGTTCTTGACTCCACCTCCTTCTCCTCCTGCTCCTTGTGTGTGTGGATGGTTTGTTTGTTTTTTTTGTCGGTTCCTAGCTCGCTCGTCTGGCTTCTGATCACAACTTTACCAGCTTGTAGGGCCACGGAATATGAGAACAGCAGCAGCAGATCGATCGCACAACACAACGCAACGCAACACAAACAACAACAACAACAAGTCGGTCAGGCAACTCCTCTCTTCTTCTTCTTCTTCTTCTTCTTCCTCTTTCTTCTGCTCGTCGCGCACAAGGCGAGCTTCTCCCGCGGGCAGTAAGAAGCGGTGTGCCTGCTGCTGCCCCACGGCTTGGTGGTGCCTGCCTGCCTGCCTGCGGCCAAAGTTGTGCCGCTTGGCCACCTCCGGCAACGTCTCTTCTTCGGCCGGATGGATGGCACCCCCCAAACTGGCGGGGGAACGACCGACCGAGACGTCCGAGGGGTTTACTTTTAGAACACCAGTGTTGGGGCGGGAGGTTATCAGATGCCCCGGAACATGGACCCGGAGGATATCAGGGGGCGATTGTTGGGAAGTGTTTTTTTTGGGTTTTCCCGAGTGAGAAAGGGTGGTGTTATTTCAGTTCAAGTACGTGGGCTAAGATCAGTCTCAACATAACATATAAGAAATTTTTTGGGCCCTAATTTCAATCATGACTAAGTAAATTACACTTAGTTGAATCCCTCTAGTCCATCTCCACCCTCCCCCCCCTTCCCCCAATGTGACTAAGAAAACAAACAATGCATTTCACAACATAACTACGAGCCTAGCATCCATGTATTTGACTAGGAGTCCTACCATAATGCACAAGAAATGGGAATGATTACCTACTCTGCAGGTGCACCGTGCCCATCCACCATGTGGCCTCTCTCTCTCTCTCTCTTTCTTTCTCTCCTCCATTTTGGTGTGCCGACCAAGTGTGGTCAACAATGTCACCTTTGCGAACGAAGCAAATTACTATTATGGTCAAATGATGAGTATGGGATCAAATACTTAGTTTGTGTCTTTGATGAATTGAAGTAAGTGCTTGATTCAATACACTAGTACCTACACCTACAGTCTTTGATGAATAAAACAATAATCACAAGCCACCCATTTGGCGATTGGCATTTATAGTGTCCTCTTCTTCCACTCCTAGGCACACTAAGGTGGGTTGTCACAAGGGAGGAGATACATGGGCCAAATTTGTTGGTTATTTACATTCTTTTCCCTTTTAAGTTCCATTTTTTTGGGATATAATATTGGTTTATCACATGGTCGCTTTTTTTCCTCCTTTCCCTTCCAGATTGCTATGAATAGCCATCTAACAACATACGACCTCATGAGTAATTTGAGCCACTTCAAAATTGCTGAGTAGATCAAAATCTTCAACATTTGCGTGAAAGTTGGCACAATTGATTGTCATTCCTTTACTTGTAGGCATTATCTGTTTGTAAAGGTAAATGGGGGTCCGAATAAGTGAATTTTTTAATGACAAATTGTTTGGGGATTATTTCTTTGAGGAAGAAACTTGGAAAAGAATGTATTTCCAATGTAAAATTTGTATTTTCAGCAAATAAAATTGTCACTTACACAAAATCAAAAAATTGGGAAAAGAAGTGGCTACCAATACAAATGAGTTGCTTGGTTAATTATTCACACAAAAGTACTGTGAACAATGAAAGTAACATTAAGCATGTATCATCCCTTGTGCACCTAACTTTCAAAGGTATTATTTTTGCACATTTTTGAATATATCACATGTGAACAAGAAATATTTCTTAATAAGTCATTGTTCAAATAGATTCCTATTTTCCACCAGTAATTTGCTACAAATGATCAAACCTATATGTTTTTTGGGTGAGATTATCACACATGTAATTTCATTTATTGAACTATTGCACCAGTAGATTTACATTAAAGATTTTCAAACATGTGCCTAGGAAGAAGAATTCCATTTTTTTGGTTTCAATGGCCAACAAAACTACAGAGTTACTGTTACATATGCATTTGAATGAAAACTAGAAAAGAATTCATAATATATGACATTGGACCTTGCATTTAGATTGTGTAAATGCTTTCCACAAAGGAAACATAAGGAAAAAAGAGGTGTAGTGTAATTGGCCTCGCAACTAAATTGTCTAATTATATTGGATGCTTGCAATTAGCTATATTAATTTTCTTATGGAAGAACAAACAAGTTACAATAGTTGTATTGGATATGATCTGGCATTGCCACCATTGACATGTTAACTCGAACATTAATTTTTTTTAATAATTATATGTTCAAGTTATAAATTTGGGTGTCATGTTGGATTGGCAAGAAAACTAAATTCACTTCCATCATGATGTTTATGTGGATCATTCACCATGTCAGATTTGCTTATGTGAATCATGTGCCATGTTGGATTAATAAGAAAAAATGGACCTATTACATTGTGACACTTGTGGATATCATTATTCATCCATTTTGGATGAAGCTTGGCATGACTATAGAAAAACTAGGTTGCAACTTCCCAAAATGTTCGTGATACTAATATATAACTAAATGTGATTGAAAATGAACTACTTTGCAGCTATTTTTTCAAAAATTGGGACTAAATCTAGTAATTTGAAATTGATTTTGATACTTTTGACAATTAATGGAATTGACAATGAAGCAAACTTGAAACTAATGAAATTGTTAATGTATTTTCTTATTGGGAGTGTGTGATTTAAATTATTTATTGGATTGTGGTCATATCTCAATCAATCCACTGCATTAATATATTAAAAAGAATGTGTCTCCTTAATTTGTTTTTTTCTCCAATAGAGGGATAAAGAGCTTGGGTAAAAGGATGGTTTTTCTTTTTACAAAAATAATTTCTTTTTATGATTCATGTCATCAAATGAATATTCATCAATTGTATAGGCTTTGTCAAGTGTAATAGGGAGAAAAGAAATAAATAATACATATTGCATAATAATAAAAACACATTCATTTCCTTTGTGTTTTTCACCAAAAAGTGAATCATTTTTTGCTCATTTATTTTCAAATTGTGAATTTAAAATGTAAATTTGTAATTCAAAAGTTGAATACTTCACATTATATTTGATTATGTATGAACCTTTTTTAGACTCCAATTCCATGTTATAAAAATAACATGATGACATTGGGCAAACCTATTAATTTCAATTTAAATTATATATATATATATATAAGGATATTTATATGTAATGTAAAGTGAAGTTAGTGAGTTATATATGTGTGTGTTATGTGTGTGTGTGAATGCATATATGCAAACAAAAATTTGAAATTTAACATAAAAATAAATATGATTTCTAAACACAAAAAAAACCATGGTAGTTTGTATTTTTATTTATTCAATGCCCTCTATGATTTTATATGGCCATTTTATATATTCATCATACCACAATTGCATATTACATTGTTAAAACATGTATTTGACATTTGCTTGTATATTAATTCATTTAGAACCTTCAACCTTAATGTAGTGAAATCATCTACTTCACCTTTATCACCTTTACCAAATTTCAATGTCTTTTTATTGACTTAAGGATATAATTATTATAGATTATTGACTATCATGTGCAACATTTAGAATTTCACCCTATAAATAATTTGAACCAAAATCATTTTCACTATAGCTTATAAAATTTAAAAACAAGTAGGCTATGTTATGGCATCTAAAAATGTGTTGCAAGGAATTGGATTTTTTGCACATTGTAAATTTTGTTCTTATTATTTAGAAATGAGTTTTGTAGTTTCATAAGTTTTTCATCCTTCATTTCATAAATGTTCTTTTGAAAAATAATGGAAGACCTTGAAATTTGGGCCCAATTTACAATATCTACCAATAAAGCATTGTGTTGCGATATATTTGGACCTTCATCTACATCATAATCCCTCAAAATATTAATGAATAGGTGATTGGAGGAAGTGTTTGTGCAAAATAGGGTTTTAAGTGTGTGAAAGGACTTTAATTGATTTTTAAAAAAATCAAGTTAATAGAAGCCTAATATGTATTAATGCATTCTCAATTGTTTCATATTATAATCATAATCTATCAAAATTTTAATGTAATTTAGTATATTCCAATTTCTGAAAAACCACCCAATTTAGATTTTTTTTTCATCCATTTTTTAATATAAAAATTCATCAAATGTTATGCTCAATTGATGATAGACTCAATGGAAGGCTTAATGGCCTCATAATGAAACTTAAAAGAGATTATTTTTGTTAATGTTTATATTTGAAAAACAATTTTCTTAAGATCAAATTTAATTTGGAACTATTATTATAACATACTTTAGTATGCTTGGAGCCCACATTATGTTGCATAATCAAATTTCCCATGGAATTCAAAAAATTCAAAAAATATATATATCTTGACATTAACAACCATATATTAACTTGTTTATGGAGGTGGGGTTTTTTTTTTCGTACAAATGTTTTTTTTTGAGGGGTCAATTTTTTCAAATGTACTATTTTCAAGAAAGTACACCTCCAAAGCTTGGATGCATTCGCATTCCACCCATATATATTGCATTCAATTGACTCTCTTAGTGTGGGAATTGAAAACCTAAGGTTAAACTAAACAAATTCTTGAAATTGATTTTGTATCTTATGAAAATGAATGTAAAATTTTACTTCCATCAAATTATGAAGGGTTCATGTTTACTAACAAAAGACAATGATATTTCAAATAGTGTAATTGGTGTTAAATTCCAATTCACAAAATTCACAAGACCCCTTGAAGCTTTCATTCACATCATTTGATGATGACGATTTATATATCTTGTTGAGTTTTAAATGTAGGAGTATCTAATCAAAGTTTAAATCTAAGTGGGAAGTGATTTTCTTTTCCAAAACATTGTCACATTTTTACCCCCAAAAAACTCACATAATTTTGGATTTTTTTGTCCTATTGTAAATTCAACTGATTTTTTTATGTTTTGAAAAATTTCCAAATTAGAAAAAAGGAAAAAATCATGTAAGTTGACGTTATAATACTAAAATGCATACTACATCAAGACTCTAATTGTGAAAAATCATCACTTTGAAGTGTGATTATTTAATCATGATATTGGATTAATTTTGTTTTAGTCAATCTTTTAATGTTTCATCTATTGGAAATACACATTTGCAAACCACTTTCAATGGATTTTGGGGAAATGTGAATTTTTATAAAGACCTAAAAAGATTATGCAAAATCTTGCAATTTCAATGACCTTAATACATGAAACTCATATTTGTTGGTGTGTTGCCAAAATGTTTGAAAGTCCATTAGTTGGCACCATTCAAATTACAAAATAAAATTATTTTGAATTCCAAGTTGTTTTACAAACTTGTATGATGTGACAACATTATGTGCATTTGAAATGTATTGAGGAAAGGTTCCATAATATTGATTAAATGGCCATGTAATATTTTTCCCCGTGATTTTTATGGGGCGTGGATTACAAGTATGTTGCTTTCATTCATTTGGATATACATGT
>Ga0209208_10011965_pt1 | contig 11058 bp, 3 predicted proteins | sample S1TSphfallax_3_FD_187694 | JGI IMG/M metagenome (GOLD analysis project Ga0209208, IMG submission 187694) | Host-associated microbial communities from peat moss isolated from Minnesota, USA - S1T2_Fd - Sphagnum fallax MG (SPAdes) (version 2) | ecosystem: Host-associated > Plants > Peat moss >... | reverse complement strand
AATTTTTTGATGGAGAAAATCAGCAGACATCTCAGCTTGCTTTGCTGCATGAACCACACTGGGTTTGGAATTCTAACCAACACAGAACATCTCCTTTCAAGATTGTTGTCAAACTTTCTTTGCTACAATTCTCCTCTAAAAACACATTGGTCCTTAATTGTCGTTGAATGAAATATTGTGGCACACACTGAATGCCCTTGGAAGTAAAACGTTTCCCCTTCATCTTCTCTCAAAAGTGCTATTCTTCCCCCCTCCCCCACCCCTCCAATTACGATCAAACAAACTTAAAGAACTTTTTCTTTGCAACTCAAAGAAGCTTGCTCAAAAAACAAATGTACAATCTCCCTCAAGAAACACACCGAAATGTCAGCAGTCCTTCCAAATTCAAACATGGGATGTCTTCACACCTTTATGACAACAACTTTTACTGGATATATTTTGCAAGCAAAACAATGTCCCCACAAGGACAACTTTGAGGGATATATCTTGCAAGCAAAACAAAATGCCCAACCTCAAGTTCCAAAATTTTATGATTTTTTGTGGATATATTTGGACTATGGAATAGAAATAAAAAAGAAGTAAATTGTTAACTAAACATTATTGAATTTTGCACACAATTGATGCAACTGGGTGGACATTTCTTGTGTTGTAAGTGGGAGCAATATGGGTTATTCACTCCCCAGAGTCCCAAGGTTTTCTTTTCAATTTTGTGAGGTAGGTGGACTGGCAATCATCCACCAAAGGACTCAACCAAATTTGGCAAGAGGTTAGAGAGAAAAGTAAAAGTTTTTTCAAACTTGGCCATCGATTGGCAACATACAAGAACCTATGTTCTAAATAATGGCGAGTTCTACCTTTTTTCCCCCTCGAAATGTGGTGACTTTGGCGCTTTCCCTGCTCCATACCCCTTGTGTAAACCCATTGTCTTGGGTGACTAAAGTATCCAACTTCTACTATAGTTAAGCTAGTCATCACAAGTAACATCTATGGGCTACAAAATGGTTGGCAACAACCTTTAGCTCACCTAGTGCCGAGCAGCAACAAGGAGCACTAGTGATAGGTTGTACATATGTTTGGTGGGTTTTTGGATTGTCATTTTGATGGTGCTGCTATAATCAAATCGACCATAAGCACCAAATTTGAGTGTTACAAAACAATAAATAAATAAATAAGGGAAAAACACCCGGAAATGGAACAAGAGAAGAAAAAAAGAAAGGACCAAAGTCTAAACAAAAGATCACACCTGAAAGTGCAGAATGCACAATGGGGAGCCTTAAGAGGAGAAAACATGAAACCTAGGACCTAAACCCATCACAAAGTAGCACAAAGCAAGTCATGCAAGGAGAGGGGCAAAGTATTATAGGAGTTTAATGGAAACCAAAACATTTCAATTGAAATCATGGTAGTGTAAAAAAATGATGCGGTGGCATTGTGCACGTCCATTTGGCTAAATTTCTTAACATTTGGGAAACAAAAGGTTTTCTTCAAATTTTCAATTGTGTCTATGCTTGAAAATCAAGAGACGTGACAAATGGAACGAAGGGTTGGAAGAGCATAGCAAGGCAACAACTCATCATGTGCGCACTTGGACACCTTGTTGAGTGTCAACGAAGCGAGGAAGCATGTTGCTGGAAAGTAGGGTGGTGAGGACAACAATGGCACAACACATTGTGAAGATGGGGTTAATCCAAACTTCCCCTTTTTATTTTTCAAGATTTTGACATTTTTTATCCATGTGTAGTGATTACATCCATAATTTGGATGCAATTTTCATTTCATTCATCTTTTATTTCTCCTTGTTTTTGAACAAAGTTTAGTTACTGTCCTATAACTGGGTGGGTTTAAACCACATTTTGCTTGGTGACCAAACACAAAAGATTTCTAGAAATTCATCTTGACCTCATATGTCATCAAAATTCAGCAATTTTTGAGATGTTGGAATTATGTTGGTGAGAATTTCCATATTTTTTAGAGGTGCTGAAGTTGTGGTTGCTACTAGTGTTTTTGTGGGGAGGAATGTTAAGATGTAGGTTTCAAAAGGTGTGAAGTTATATTCGCACCTTTATGATGCACAAGTTTGAAAGGTGTTTCCATATTGAGGGTTGATTAAAGTAGCACTAGGAATGGGTGTTGGCAAAGAAGTTGCATCTAGTTGTTATCGTAAACACAAATCTAGTTTATGATTGGATTTCAATTATTTCAAATGACGTGAAAAATACTGTCATGATGTCATGGCATTTTTTATAGTTAGTTAATTAAATAATATATCGTGTCATTTGAAAATGGGTCCCATTATATGTTCTAAACTTTGGAGACTTATAAAATGATTTATATATGACTAAATAATTATTGTTACATGGACAACATGGCACCTTGTATAACTATAGAATCACTAACCTTAGATGATGTGGTACCCTAGGTGGCCATATAATTATTTTACAATGATTCAAAAATGAATATTAGTAATTTAATATGAGTACAAACGGACAAAACAAACCACAACATGTAGGGAATTGATTTTGATTAATATTATACATATAGGTAATATAAATGCATTTATGACATTTTTCTTAAATATATTTGATATATAATTTATTTGTACATTAAACTTATGTCATAAATTTAAATGAAAATTTATATAATATAGTTATAAAAATAAATAAATATTATGATTTCAGAAATTTATTTAATAATTTATATTATTAAAATTAAATAAAATTATTTAGATTGAATTATACCTCATATTTAATATGACTAATATAAAAACATTATATATAGATAATTGATTTATGATCCATAAATAAATATTTTATGTGGATTCATATGTGTAAATTAGAAATTATTAGTAAAATTGTGATATATTGGAAGCAAAATTGTAATATAAATTCCTAAACCAAATGAAGTATGAAGGTTTTATTTTATTTATTCATGTGTTAGCCATAAAGGTTTTTTCATTTACAAATCATGTGTTTGAATTTATTTCTTCCAAAGTATGGTCATTGAAATGTTGTTCAATAAAATTCAAACATTTCCTTTTGAACTGAATTTACATTTAAAATAAATAAATTATATAGTTGTGTACATTATTGAAGGAAATTTATGAATAAGTTTTAAATTTTTTCATTTGAACAAATTATCAATAAGATACAACTTATTATATTTGAAGTTTTATGTAATGTTTAAATGAAGTATGGTTTTAATAAATTACACATCGAATTACTCCCACAACAAAGGGGGTTGCTTGATGGTAAAGGAGTTGAATTTGATCCTTGGTGTCGAAGGATCAAACTTCACAAATGACATGTTTTGTGGTCAACATTGAAATATTGATTGAATATTTAATACTTATTTAGACTACTTAGGTTAGATGGTTATTTAGCCGAATTTATGTAGATAGATTAGGTGGTCTACTCATCCATTTAAATTAGATTTTTAAACTAGTTTAGGTGGTGACACGTGTCAACAATTGATAGGATGAAAAATAATAAAAATAATGATAATTGAAATAAAAATACATCTTATTATTTATAATAAATATTATAAATTAAAAAATTATGTTTCCCAAGTTTTTGGGTTTAATTCGTAATAATACAAAATAATTAAACAATGATTAAACTATCACTAATGACTTCACATATGTCCTAAATGACTCATTCGTAATCATTTTTGTCTTTTATGATTGGAATATTAATCATAAACTTAATCATATATTTGAAGATTTTTACTACTGAACTGACCTTTTCTTATTTTGTGATAATATTGATGTCATAAATTATCATGGTGTGATGTGTATAGTGTGTAATGATGCCATGTTAACCTAGTCATTTTATCTAACTAGGTGTTGTAAAGGATGCATTTTTATAAAATTGACATGTGTAAAAAAAATATCAATCACAAAATCAACTATGAATCCACATGATTAAGAATGAATTGGGTGTAAAATCCATATTTTGTCAACTTTTATTGTATGTTAGGAACACAGAAGCATGTAGATGTCTGGGTCAATTCATTATACCAAAACATGACATATATGATTACATGTTAAAGCTTAGGTGGCAAACCCTACACACCTTAACCAAAATTAACTATGTAAACTATTTAACCTAAATCAAAGTAAGTTACACGAATAAGGATTTGAACTCTCACCTCCAAATTAATGGGCAAAATCCTTAATATTGCTTAAATTTTTTTGTGTAACATAAAATGGAACCACATTTTAATGAACATTTTTTCTAACCTACCTAATTGACCTATTCAAACTACCTTAGGCTACCCATGCTATCTAAGCACTTACTTGGGGGTTATTTAAGTTATTTAAGCTTCATAACGACCTACTTAAGGGCTACCTAAGGATTGTTTAGGTTGGTTATAGACATACCCAAGGGCTATCTAGGCTATGCTTCCATTTGCGATATTTATGATGCCATGTGTGAACCTACCATTGATCATTTAATGACTTGTGACATAATACTATATGTAATAATAATCAAATAACTCACCTAGGCTAGCTACAAATTACATTATTATTATTATTAATATTAATATTATTATGTTAAGTGATTAATTATTATGTAATATTACATTATAATCAATTACTGAAATATATTTCTATTTAAAATTTTAATTCGTTAATTTATAATAATTAATATAATAGTTAGTAATGAAATTTAGTAAATTATTATATAAATATAGAAAATATTTTCAAAGGTCAAAATATATTTATTTATAAAGTATATTTTCCGAATTTAAAAATACGAAAATTTAATTATATAGTTCATAAATAGCTATAACAAATGAAATAATACTCTGAATAATAAAAATAAAATAACTAGCTTTGGATACCAAGTACGTTCAATAATAATTCATTTGATGTTATTATTATATATTTATTATTATTACCTATAAAAATGAAAAATAATGGGAAAAACTTATAATAAAGTAATTAACTTAGGCTAGATGTAATATTATTAGAATTTTAATAATTAATACATAATAATTATAATTAATAGTTAATAATTATTGATTAGTAAATATTTCAGTCATTCTTTTTTTTATGAACTATTAATTAATTAGTTATTTTATAATTAATTATTCTATTAATTTTATTCTTTAATTAGTGTAGTTATTAATTAACTAATTAGTTAGTTAGGTTATCATTTACATACCTACTTATATAATTTACAAAAATAAAAATGAGGATAAAAATATGGGTAAATTTTTTGATTACAAATAATTTGCAAGTAAAGATGTTTAGTTGCAAACCTTTTGCAATAAAAACATTTCCCATATGTTTTAGCTTTCATTCTCATGTTGAAAAGTATATAAACAAAGTGCTTTGTTTTACATTTTCATATTAGAAACCATGGGCATGCGGGATGAGCCAATAAAAAAGGCTTAACCCAAAATGAAATAAAAATATTTCTGTACATAATCTAATTTACTTACCTTTTTAACCTACCTATGTGGCTTAATATTTTATTAATTATATTTTTTAAGATAAAAAATAATCTAGATAATTGATTAATGTCATACAATATTTTATTTAACTATAAATTTTGTTATGTTTACACATATAATATCTTAACTTTTACTTTAAATTATGATTAAAAATTTATGTTTTTTCACATTTCAAATCTCTATTTGATTTAAGAAATTATATTCTACAATTTGGCTTATAATAAATCATAATTGTACTAACCAAATGTAATTTAGATGTATGATATATAACTTATTCACTACATAATGTTTATAAATGGGTCATAAATTACTCATATTACCTAGCCTATTCAATAAATAAACTACATTGCCTACCAAATTAAATAAATAATTCAAAAATTATCACATGTTAACATGATAAAATTCTTACCAATTAGCCCACATACATGTCACCTACTACTTACTACCTTACAACTTACAACTTAGTAATTTGTCGCAACCCTACTTTGGCCAAGTGTGGGGGTGAAGCCCAACACTTGAAAAAAGTGAGGACTCCCGAATGTTCAAAGTTCGACAGCAAGGCCCAAAACACCTTGCATTGGGGTGTTCTTGGTGTCATTGGAAAGGTCTTGAAGCGTAGATATCGAAAATGGCCTCGCATTGGCCATTTGGACATCTGGCGCCCAAGTTATGGGCAAAAGAAAGGCCGGGAGTCAAATTGGCAGTTTGACTCCCGACCACAAAAAGTCGGGAATGGACCTCTTCCCGACGTCCGAATTGAGAGTGCGATACGTCGTTGGAAAGATGACGACGAGGGCTACAAGTTTGGTTTAGACCTCATTGCGATCAGACTTTGCAGTCGGGAGTTATCAGCTCCCAAAGTCCCGGGACTCCATCCGGGATAGTTTCGGGACAATTTCGGGACTCCAACTTGGGAGTCCCGGGAAAAAGAGCCATTTGGATGTTGTCCCCGAAACGTGGCACAGAGAATATTATATGGGGGAAGGTAAGTCCCGGGACTCCATTTGGGATAGTTTCGGGACAATTTCGGGACTCCAACTTGGGAGTCCCGGGAAAAAGAGCCATTTGGATGTTGTCCCCGAAACGTGGCGCAGAGAATACTATATGGGGGAAGGTGGTGGCTTCCCCTGAGTCCGGGCCGTGGTGTGTCTCGTGGTCCAAAGTGCCCATGGCTTGTCCAACACCCAAGGGTGTCCCGGAATGTGAACTAACCACGTGGGTGGTTTGTTTTGATGCAGATTCATGCTTGATTTACTAAATCTTCTTCCTAGTCTAATCCCTGGGCTCCCAACTCAACCCTCTACCCCTTTCTAGAGTTGGAAGCCGGGAGTGTGCCTCCAAGTCTCAACTTTCCGCAACTTGACTTTGTGAAACCCTCAAGTGGGTTTCACCCCGTGACTTGGGAGCGCGTCAAATTGATTAATTACCTAGTGTAATTTAGTATGTGAACATTATATCATTCAACACAATGAAGTATCTAGTACTATTTAACCTTTTTACATACAACCTAATACTTATTACCCTATTACCTAACCTACCTAATTAATTAGCTAATTATTAAACACTATAACATACCAACTTGAGAAAATGCCTATTATTTAGCCATGTACATATTTACCTTCTACCTAGCCCTGTTATACCATTAATTGTTGTGGGTCGTTTGAAAATTCCACAAACCCACCAAACCTTACTACAATGTAATGGTTAGTTTAGAAGAAATTTATGGGAAAACAATTAGACCACTAAATCCAACAATTTCATTTGAAATTTTTTTTCCCCAGATTTAATTACATGTGCATTTGTGAGTAGGATTTATAGTTGCAAAATCAAGTTGAAAAGATGGCATGTGGTGTCCAATGGTCTATGAAGCACCTTCCAAGTTGCAAAAACAATTACATTTTCATCTATTTTGGGATGTTGTTAAAAATGGATGATATAAGTGTATTTTTTGATTTCATCCAAATTGACATCAGTCACAAATATAAGTTACATATGCAATTGCAAACCACTTCGTAATTGTTTATGTGACTATACATCATTTTTACCAAGTGTCACAAAGGACTATCATATCGAAAGTTGCAAAAATGGTTGATTTGGATAGAAGTTGCAAATGCATGGGTTGGAATGGACTTGATTCCTTGTAGTGATTTATATTCATGCATTTTAATTACTTTGAGATAAGTAGTCCAACTTGCCCTTCATTTTTCACTAGATTGTTTGGCCCAATACCCATCCAACATATCTACATGGGGTGTAAACATAATAAAATGACCCATGGCCAATTGTTTTTTTCATATGCTTGCTTTATAATATTTCTAGAATATTCTTGAAATATTTTATTTTATTAAATTTTTTTTGTGTATATATTTTTTATTTATGATATTATTAGGTTAAGGTTGATATTAAAAAATTCTCAAAAGTATGCCACTTTCAATATTTTCAAGTTTTAAAAAAATCCTTTTACTATGTAATTTTTTCTGATTATAATGCGTTTGGGTATTTTATATTCATTATATTCCTTTCAAACTTTTTCAAATGTTCGCATAATGTATTAAAAAATTTGTTGTGCTTTTAACATTAAATTTTTCTGCCATTTAAAAATGTGTAAAACCAACCATTGGTTACTATTGGAATGGGTCATTTTATATTCACACCCCATGGCACATGTTTCTTTTATTCATTTAGCGATGTCTTCACTGACATATTTGAGGGGAGTGAAAGGGCATAGAAATATTATGATGTTGTTGCAATGATTTCATTCAATCAATTGTGAAAAAAATTAAGCTAAACATTTATTACACACACAAGAATTTACTAGAACATTATTTTTAGACTTGCCCCCCTTTGTTTTTTACCCGACCTCTCACCGGAAGAAAAATTACTTTAGTTACATAAATGAAATTGCACCCAACATCTAGTCACAAATCATAACTCAACATGATGTCATCAAATGAACCATGGATTGTGTATATAGTCAACATATACATGTTCATCCTTTGACCATCCATATAACATTTGCAATTAGGTCTTGTTTTTGCAACTATTTTCACAACTATCAAATATTCACACATTATTTGTCATGTGTCTTAAATTAGGGAAATTTTTTTTTAATGATTTTTAGTGTTGAAAAAATCCATGCCATTGAATTCCAACAACTTGTGATGGTGGCACTTGGTGATTTCAAAATCCACCACATCACATTATGAATTTTTTTGGGTGAAACTTATTCAAACATTGATTTTGGCCTTCCATTATGAATGTTCATTTTAGATGGTCCTAGATTGTGATAAATGGCACAATTGAAATTTACCACATGGCATATTTAATTGTATTTTGGAAAAAAATTTCAAATCAATATTTATTTAAATAGGTAAGTAGGTACATAAGGTTATGTAAGTAGGTACATAGGCCTATGTATGTAGGTAAGTAAAACTAGGTACATAGGACATTCCTATTTACCTAGGCATGTAGGTGAATTGGAGAGTAGCCATGTAAACATTGTTTTTTCATTTTATGTTTTATTTTTAAGGTTAAACTTCTTTGAGTTCATCCCAAATGACACATGGTTTTTAATGTGAAACCATTAGAGAAAACATATTTTTTATAAAGCTTATAAGATGAGATTGGAGGACAAAATGTATGGGTTAAATTTTTTAGTTGCACCTTAAATGAATGAATTATAACTAGAAGGATTTTTTTTCATATTTTTGCTATTTTTTAATTTTAAAAAAAATAACTAAAATGGTTAACAAGAAATTAATTAATTAATTAGTTAAATAGGTAATGAATTAATTAATCACAAACTAATTTACCTACCTACCTATAATTATTAATTATTCTTTAATTATGTAATTCTAGAAGTAGCATCCACTTTCATTCCATACTTTTAATTAATAATTCAATAATTCATTTAAGTTTAAAAATATTTTTTTATGTAATTAAATAATTGGAAATTATTTAAAATCTAAATTTCAACAATTATTTATTAATAGTAAAGTTAATTGTTTTTCACACCGAACCTTTTAAATGTTAGTTATCAACTAAATATTTAATTAATTAATTGAGTGAATATCTAATTTAACTGATAATTAGATAAATAATAACCAAATATTTGATATTAACTACTAAATTATGAACTTATGAACTTATTTCGTTGATAATCAATTTTCATTAATTATTTTTAGAAGCTACATAAATATTACTTAACTAATTTCTATTAGTTAATTATGATTTTTGTTAATATATATTAATGATAAGTTAATTAAATGAGAATTAACTTATTAATAATTAATTCATTTATTAGTTAGTGATATATTATAGATTGATTAATATCTTAAAATGAAAAATATCAAATATATCAGTAAACATTGAATATTACGTAATAAAATATTTAATTGATTAAAACATCACATTAAATTATTAACTCTTTAGTAAATACTAAATATATTTTATTTAATTTATTATTATTTGATAGTTTTTGAAATCAATTTGTTGATAATTTTATTTTTATCAATAATTAACATTAAGATTATATAATTTGAATATGATCTTGCTACTTTAATTTAAGTATAATACGATAAACATTGTATATTTATAAGCAAATCTTAATATAAAATCAAAATGATTTTTTAAAAATATGTTCATATTACCCTTCCATATCTTAAATAAGTTTAATATATGTTTCATATATTTTGAGTACATGTTAAATATATTCTTAATGTAGTGCAAAATACCATAGTGTACATAAAATGTAAAAGCACACCACAAGAAATAACCAAGTTACAAATAATTTTGTGACTAAATGAACATAGAATCCTATTCTCAAATTAAAAACCCAAGAAGTTAGTCAATATGAAAGGATATATAATTAATAATTGCATCATAGTCACAAAAATAGTAATAAAATTAAAACGATAATTAGTAATTGTAAGAATGATAAAAACATAGTTGTAAATGACAAATAGTCGCATGTAGTCACAAATTGAATGGTTACATAATACAAGATTAGTGCCTCCAAATGAACCCCCCTCTTCATTGTTTCAAACAGAATTTAAACTCAAGGCATGTCAAAAAATATGCTTGCACTACTAAAACCATTGCTTCCTTCTCCCTAGTTTTAACCTCATTGAATATTGTTAGCAAACTACAAGTTTTCGCATCTAGAAAATGCATCTTAGTTCACCATGTGTTTCATTAAGATTATGGGTGAAATTGAACAAAATCATTGTGGTTAAATTGGCCAACCTTATGATGATAAGAACCCATGGTTATGAACATAATGAATTCATCAATAATTAATTGAATTCACGAATAGTTATATTCTGATTGGCATTTTAGCGATATGTTTATCCCTTGGCCATAAAAGTATTTGAATGCTTATGTCAATATGTTAATGATTTTTTTCATTGATGTGTTAACATGACATGGTATGCTAAGGGTTCTAAAAATCTTCATTTATTAATTTTGTGTTCATTATATAGGCAAAGGTTATTCATGGTTCTACAAACACTTCAAGCCATTAACATATTGAAATGAATTGTTACTAGGGAAACCTCCTTTAGATTGGACCTATTTTTTTAGGTTTCTTACCAATCTTCCTAT
>Ga0209208_10011964_pt1 | contig 11058 bp, 6 predicted proteins | sample S1TSphfallax_3_FD_187694 | JGI IMG/M metagenome (GOLD analysis project Ga0209208, IMG submission 187694) | Host-associated microbial communities from peat moss isolated from Minnesota, USA - S1T2_Fd - Sphagnum fallax MG (SPAdes) (version 2) | ecosystem: Host-associated > Plants > Peat moss >... | reverse complement strand
AAAATTTACCCACCCCCCCCCCCACCCCCCCAAGTATTGAATTTGGATTACTTTTAACTTATTTACCACAGTACCTTGGGTAGGTTTGACACAAATTATATTATTTGTAGAATTTTTTAATAAAAATTCAAAAAACAAAAACTTAGGAGGGAAAATATGGAACCTTTTTGAAATATTTTTTGAATTATGTTTGAACATGAAATCTTCATGAGTAATTAACTCCTCTTAACATGCATTTGTTGAAATTGAGAGGTATTATGTTATATATGAGTTTTTCCCCTATGTTGTCCCCAATAACCCCCCATTATATCCCATGTTCCTTGTCCAATGTCACTTTAACCTAATAATGCCAATTAGATGAGTCAAAAGGAAAGGTCATATTGAGAGTGTGCAATAAAATTATCCACAAAGCCAAGCAAACCTAAGAATAGAACTTGGATTTTCCCCAAAACTAAAGATGAGGAAAATTGGTGACATGATTACACAAAGAAAAAACTAACACAAGAGGAAACCAAATTTTGGTCCAAAACCTATGTCCACTTCAATTTCCTCTTGTATTCTTGTGTTGTGGGTTTTGTGAGTCTATGTGAAGGTTGTGTGATTTGCAAGTGTTGAACATATTTATCTTGTGTTGTGTGTTTTGTGAGTCTATATGAAGGTTGTGTGATATGCAAGTGTTTGAACATATTTTTCTAGTGAGTGAAGTTCTATGAAAAATATTTCGTTTCAAAAACATAGTACTACTATAAAGCAAAAACAACTTAGTGAAAATATATTTAGTAGCTTTGTTGGGATCTATAAAAATGGGTAATCATTAGCAAAACAAATAGTACTAAGGCAATCTTGTGTTCTATAATTTTTTATATTGAAACTACAATAATATTTATAAAATTATAAAAACAACTATTAAAAAGTAAGAAAATATAAACAAGAACATATTAACACAAGTGAGTTCACCTCCAATGAGCTATAACACCTTAATAACAAAACATGTGAAAAAACAAAACCCTAAATTACAATAATGGGCACACAACTTGTCCACTTTCCAAGTTCAAATACATCTACTTCCCATTATTAAAACCATGAAACTACAAACATATGTTATTCTATTACAACAACTTCAATAGTTCCATCACTTTCACAAACATTTTTCATCGAATGATCCTTCTCTCCAAATAGATTCCTTTCCTTAGTTCCTTAGTTAGTTAGCCATTACCAAAATAGGTGGTGGTGACCTAAAGATTAGATCTTATTTTTCTTCTTATTTTCTTTCTTACATTCTTTTCCTAATCAACATTCCTTCTTGAATGTAAGGGAGGTAGGCAAGCAACTCAACACTACTAAAATAATTTTGTTAATTATCTATTGTTTTATTATGGCCTTAGCCTTGGACTTGCAACCAAAATTGGGGGCTCATAAAAATGTTGTAGGCCAAAAAAATGTCTTAAAATTCACACACATTCTCACAAGTGTGGGAAAGAATAAAGGAAGCAAGTTTCAAAGACTTCCAAGTGGGAACCGTTTTGGAAGTTAGAGTCTTGAAATATCTTAAATTGTCCCAAATATTTGGGATAAAAGCCTAGATGACAACCTGTTGAAATCAAATGTTTTTTATACTACTAAAAAGGTCTTGAATCTCAAATATTAAAAATGAGCTCACATTCTTTATTTGGAAATCCAAAACTCAAACTATAGCCAAAAGAAAGGTCAAAAATCAAATTGGCAATTTGACTTTTGACCATTAAATCCCAAAAAATAGGGGTCAAATGACCTCCAAATTGAACATTCAATATGACATTAAAAATATTTCTTCAAGGTTATAACCTCTCCTTTTGAAGCTCCTCAATCAAAGCTTGTATGCATGAGTTATGAATTTGTTGAACTCATAACTCAATAGTTATCAAGACTTCCACTTGATAATCCTAAAAAATATATTATTTTCAATGTAGCTTTAATTGCCAATCACAAAGTATATTATAAGGAAAATAATGACGCCGCTTCCAAAAGGTTTGGGTCATGTGAATCAAGTAAAGTTTTGAATTGCCCATGATTATATCATAGGATCACTTAATTTCCACTAGTGATAACTAACTTGTTTAATTAGTGTAAGTTAACTTATCCATGGGTTTGCATTAAGACCCTTGTCCTACCTTAAATGTGTTACCTTTTTTTTGCAATTATAGGAGGATTTTGGAGCATTAGGACTTTCAATGCAGATGACAAAATGTGTAGCTTGGTCTCGACAAAGGTTAAACCAATCTATATCATTTCCTCCAAGTTTTCTTACACCTTAATTTGTTCTTCATATTTTAGGTGTTCCAATGGGTTCTTTGCCATTTGTGCAATCCTTCGTATTAGAAGTGTTCTAGGAAGATTTCAACATGATCGTTAGCTTTCCTTTGCTCGTAGATCCTCATGCAACTTTTGCAATGTTTTCACTTTGTTATGCCTAACGGCCAAGCTACTTATAGCATATTGTATTTCCATCACCAAGTATCTTGTAATGTTATATCAAGTTTGATGCTCGTACCATAGCTATGTTAGAAAAACTATTAAGGTCAAGATCTTTTAGCAACATAGTGGGCCATTTGGCTCATTGTCAAGTCACTTTTCCTACGTTTTCAAGGGGGCTAGACCTTCCCTTAATGGTTTGAAATGTTGCCCCCACCTTTTTAGGATGTTGGGCTTTGATCATTATTGCATTAATCTCTCGTTTCTAGTAAGATGCTCACCCTACTCTTCTTGATGCAGTAGCACATGCATTAGTAGAAAAGCCCCCCTTTTTTATTATGTTTCCAACTTACAATCATGGTTGAAAATGACCCTTTAAACTACAATTTATTTTTTTCAACTACTAACCACAAGAATCGAAAAGTATAAGTCAAAAATGAAATTGCAATTGAAAGTGACGATCACATGTTAGCACCACAACAATAGCCACTTTTGACCATTTCAGTTGGAAATGATTCCACCATTACATTCGGAAAAAAAATTGATTTTAACTTCTCACTGGATGAATTTCCTCAGTCAACAAATCACAATGTCATAAAAAATTGAGTTGAAATTCAACCTTGTTCCAACTATGTTTGGATTATGTTAAGTAAAAAAGTTTAACCAACAGTTTGTTGACGCATGGCCCCAACATCTAACCAATATTTGTTGACACATGGCCCCAATGTTTAATAAATAATTTGTTACCATGTGGCTCACATAGGGTTACATATCACTTAGGTTAAGGCTTAATTTAAATTAAACCCAAATCTAAATTAAGTTCAAATTTAGGCTAGGCCCAAACCTAAGCTAGGTTCAGAACTAAGTTAAGCCTAGACCTAGGCCAAAGGCCACTTAATTAACAATTTATTTTTTCATTTTAAGTTTAACCTTTAAGGTCAAACTTTTGTGATTAGCTCATCCCAAATGGCTTTTGAACAATGTAAAGCTTTTGAACTTTGCCAAAAAATTTAATTCATCTCTTATATATTTTGGAAATTTATCATGGAAAACAAACAATATGGGATAAATAGTTTAGTTATAAGCTAGGGTAGAACAACTAATGAACAATTACTTAGTGGTTTAAAACTCAACAAAATCCAAGGATCTTATTTCTTTATGGCGTCCAAAGATAAATCAAAGTCGTCCTATTGGCGCATCTGAGACATTAAAAATCTTCATAAACAAATAAGAAATGAGAAATTTATGGCTCCTCAAAATAGGGGGGGGTCAAAATAAAAAATGTTGTAACACTTGGAAGCCTATTTGTGAACATTGAAAACAGTTCTAAGATGTTATGTCACCTAAAAAACAAGGTCACAAACAAAAAAAATGAAAAACATGTATATATTGAACAACAAATACACTTTCCAAACTTCACACTAACCCGAGCCAGTGGCCACCTAAATTTTGTCTAGAAACTAGCAAAGAAATCGCCTTTTTCATCATAAAGAGGCTTGAGGTTTTTAGGGGGTCAGATCGCTCTAATCTCACTCTCTTGATCCCACTGGCCTCTCTTCTCAAAGTCTTCAAACCCACACAAATCACATGATTAGATTTCCTTGACACCATTGCTCCATTTGACAAGACAAAAGATAGGAATACAACACATTGACTTCCCCAATCATTGCTTCAAGAATCCTTACAAAGAACTACACCCATCCCTTTTGTGATCAACCATGTAGATTCAATGGACTGCTACAATCTTTTGGAATTCCCAAAATCAAGGTATTCGCTCTTGAAAAGCAAGACAACAAAACTCAAATACAAACAAAACACAAACACAAACTTTTGAGAATAGTTGTTAGCCACTTTCAAGACCTCTAAAACTTCTCATCATTCCCCCTGCTCAACCATCATACCCAGTTCTAAAATAGATACTATGTTTTTCTGAGTACATTTTGCATCGGATTATTTTTTTTGTATTTTCCTTCGAAACAAAGATCTATAAACCTCATTCCCACAACTTCTCTTATTTACAACAACCCAAAATCAAAATTAAAAACTACACATTTTTTTTAGCCTTCCTTCCCTTCTCATTCATTTAGCTTCCCTTTTTATCACACCACAGTCTCTTCTTTCATTCCCTCCTCATCTTGTTTCTTTTCCACCCCATATTTCCCTTTGTTAATATCCTTCAAGAAATCTGATCCACAATCTCTTGAGGCATTTTGATTGGACTGCAAAAATTGCATTCCATCTTACGAGCTAACTCCCTTGTCATGACTTGTAGAGCAACAAAATCACAAAAAATAACAGAAATAAATTAGCAGTAGATTAATTTTAGTGTTAGTGAAGCATTGGATTGTCGGTAGTCTAGCCATAGTCTAAATAACCTTCACCCAAAAACAACTGACATTATTTTTAAATTACAGTTGCTTCATTGCTTTTAAAGTTTAGAGATGATTTGTAGAACGTAAGGTGGCACTCCCATAGCACTTTAGATTGCTAAAGTTGAATAAGAAATAAGAAAGATATGGACTTTGAAAGTTGGAGGGGTTTAAAAGAAAAAAATGCATTTTGTATCTTGAAAAAACGTGTTTTGTATATTTTTTTCCAGCTCTTTCTTGATTAGACCTTTATTTGTCTATGCAATTCAAAGGTGAATTTTAAAGTTTAATTTAATGATCTCATAAAGTTTTAAATCACTCAAAATGAAGAAATTATGAAAAAGATCTGAAAAAATGTTTGGTATGCCGCCAATTAGTCATGGGCAATTCTACCTTAATTGTAACCAATTTACAACCTAACTAGTTGTAACCCAATTGCAAGTTAATCACAATGACATACTAATAACTACCTAGCAACCTATTTATTTAACTAATACTACCTAACTATTTATCTAGCCTAGTCTACTACCAATTAACTTGACTTATTAAACTTATCAATTAACCTAACCTACTAATTGATGTAGCATATGTGGCACCTAGCTTGGGCTAAAGTTAAACAAGGTGGCACCTAGGAGTACTTATCCAAAACCTAGCAAAAGTAGCCTAGGGGTTTAATAGTTTTTAACCTACTAACTAATGTAATGTATGTGGCACCTAAGTTGGGCTTAAAGTTAAAGATGATGGTACTTAAGCCTGGACCACCTAATACCTATTTAATACTTAACATAGGTAGCCTAGATATTGAATTTAGTTAGTAATAGTTAGAAAATACCTATTATGTAGGTACCTAAAGGTAGGTACTAACTACCTAACTAATTAGTATCTAATAGGTAGGCACCTAATAACTAACTAAACTTTAACCTTAAACCCTAACTACTTACTAACTAAGTACTTAGCTACTTTATACTTTAGGTACCTACTAGCTAAATAAGTAGCTAGGTAGGTATTAGGTATTTAGTAAATACCTAGTATGGTACCTATAGGTACATAGTAGGTAGGTATCTAATTATTAATATTTAACCTTATTAACAGTTTATAATACTACCTAAATAAGTAGGTATAATATTAATTTAAGTATAATAAGTAGTTTATAATAACTAATAGTAGGTAATAATTTTAATTTTCAAATGTCATTGCAATTAGTTATAAGCTAGGTTGGTAACTTTTTATGATTATAATAATTAATAATGATTAATATTATTGTAATGTGATCCTAACTTAGGCGAATAATTAATAGCTAACCACCTAAGGTTAATTAAGTGTCTAATGTGGCACCTAAGGTATGCACCTAGATTAAACAATCGAAACCAAGTTTAGGCCTATATCACCTAATATTTATCCAATTCTTAGCATAGGTAAGCTAGAGACTTAATAGTTAGTAATAGTTAGAATACACATATAAGGTAATAATTGGTAAGTACTTAAAAGTAGCTACTAGCTACTTAGCTAGGTACTTTTATAACTAACTAGTAACTATTAATTAGGTCAGAAGCTAATTAGCTATTAGATATTTAATAAAGACATAATATTTCACGAAATAATTATTTAATATATAATTAATTAATCAATTCAGAAATTAATCATTAATTTTTTATGTATTTAATTATTTGGAAATTACTTATAAAATAACATAAATTTCTATTTATTAAATTTTCTATTTTTTAAATTTATTTTCTACCACGGAAAATAAACCTTTTAAAATGCTAGTGATCAACTAATTAAAATTTTTAAAAGGTTTTAAACTACTATATAACAGAATAAATTATTAAATAATTGATAATTTTTCAATATTTATTATAAATGATTGAAATTCTAATGTATTAAATTAATTTTTAGAAACTAAATCAGTTATAATTCATCATTAATATTAACTAAATAATTTAACTCATGAAATTTTAATTCTATTAGTTTGATAACTAAATAAATATTAATTATTTAATATTAATTATTTATTAACCATAAAGTTTTATAATAAAAATTAACTATCACATAGTTTAATAAATATTAATAATTTAATAATTTAATTATTACTCTATATTTAAAAATATCAACTGATAAATTTTTTTATGTATATATATATAATTTGATTATTTCATTAATTAATATTCAATGGCTTTTAATTATTCGTTAATAATAATTAAACAATTTAATTTGTGGACTTTAAAAGTTTATTATTCATTGGTTGATTCAATATTTACTAATCAATATTCATTAGCTATTAACCATAACTTTTGATTAAGTAGTTAGATCATATTATTGAAAAATTTCAAAATGAATGAAATGTTTCAAAGTTATTAAATAAGGAATAATCAAATAATTAGTTTTAAAACTCACTTTATCCAACTAATTAATTAGAATAATTATTTATTTTATAGCAACTAATTATTAAATATTAAATAGTAGTTAATAGATTATTGACAAGTCATTCATTGATAAATATTAAATATTAAATATTTTTATATAAACATGATGGCTTGTTAATAAAAATTAAATTAACTAAAAATTATTGCACATTTCTTAATCAATCAATTAATTAATATTTATAATTCATGAATAATGATTAATTATTGTATCAATTTATGATTAATTTATGCATTTTTTGCAAGGTTGACTTGTAGTTGCATAGTATAGTTGAAAAATAGTTGAACCAAAATTGCAACAAAGACATTAGTCCCTTGAAGTGCATTTAATCCATCCAACTGGCATTTATCATCCATTTCAATTTTTGTGATTCATTAGAGTAGTTGTACACAAGATTTATGAAGTTGACACACCACCTTGGGAAGCACGACTATATCTTATGTCATTTTCCCAATTGATGTTTTGATTATAATTCAATTGCAAACCCCTTAGTTGAAATTTACTTTCAATTGTCCACCAAAAGAATAAAAGGTTCAACTTATTTAGTAGCCCCAAATTATTATTTTTATATTTAAAATTTGTAGTAAAAAATGACATGTAGTAAAAAACAAACTAGTTGAAAAAGGGGGGTTTTCTACTGGTGATGTAGAGATCAGTACTTATCCCTTCCAAATCGCACTATGGGATATTTGTACATTGTTACTTGAGGTCATCCAGTTACATGTCTTGCCTTTCAAAAGTATAGTAATGTAATCCTATCCTCAAATGTAATCTTATTTGATGGACCAACTACACGAGCAAAAAATTACTTCACTTCTAATAGATGCTCCTTCAAATGTTGTGTGGACATGTCTTTGTTCTTGTGCAAGTCCAACAATAGGGGCTTGGTTATTAGTTCATTTTAACACTCTTTCATTATGTTTATTCTCCGTCCATTTTTTTATAGCATTCCGCATTCCATATACCACATCCTACAAGTGTGCATCTTTCATGATGTCAATGTGGTCGTACCATCAATGATTTGGGTATCCATTTGTTACGTTGCTTTTGTAGGAATGAACACATTGCATCTCATGATACTTTTTGAGACACCGTTACAACTATTGCATTAAAGAGTGAAGCCCATGTATAAAAAGAGGTTTCTCACCTTTTCCCTTGCCACATATGAAGATGAGTGGATATTGTCATCATCATAGATAATTTTTGAACCTTGACGAATGTTGTCATTATTGATCAAACTCGTCCAAATTTGGTGCAACATGTTTTGACGACAAGAGTGCATGCAACTATAGTTACCACTCAAGACAAGGCACAATCCTACACAAAGCGAGCGCCAAGAGATGATTTCATTCGCCATGGGCAGACCTCCTTGGTACCTTTGATGCTTATATCTCATTATAGGCAACAAGTGTTGATAGCTCTACAACATGCACAAACATCACAATTCTCCAAAGAGTTGGCACGCTTAATCACAGTTCTTCATCTCTTTCACACATACCAACTAGTGCACCTTCATCACTAGCTGATTTGTGGCAGAGGATGCCCTTTTAGCATTGCATCTTCCATTTCATTCCTACTGTTTTGATGGTCTCGGTTTTCCTTTCTTGTGTTTACATTTGCATCGACATGCCTTGTACTTTTTGTGGATGGATTTCCATCCTTGTTTTTAAATATCTACAGGGTTTCTTCATCTCTGAACCTGAATACTAATTTCCTCTTAAAAAGCCGATGCCACATGAAAGTAAGGTTGCAATGCCAGAATTCTACCCAAACTTTGTACCCCATGCTTCAAGGTGCTGCCCTGCACATGTTACCAGCTGCCTCCAGAAGGGCCACTTTATGCATTTGCTCCTCCAATTTAGCTATTGCATAAAACCACATAAAGTGGACTTTCAAGTTTCAAGCTATTGACAGGATGAAACTTGACTTTGCAAGAGTGCCAATGCTGCTTAGAAATACAGATTCACAACCCAAAAAAGAAGTGAGCAGAAAACAAGAACACAGGATTGTCAGCAACAGGACAACAATGAAAGTCATGAAGCTCATATACAAATGCTTGAAATCCCTGAGTGTCATGCTACTGCTTCAGAAAAAAAATTCCTTTCAAATTTTGTCCATTAAAAATGATTCACTCTAGAATGAACACCCAGATTGCTTTGCCACAATCCCTCATAGCATGTTGGGTCACCTACTGAAGCTCAAGAACAAAGTTAAGCCTAAACAAACTGACAAAGAAGTAAAGTGCATAATGACCAGTCACAGTTCCAGTCGTACCACACACTGTAAGCTAACTGCAAACTAAATAAATTACAGTTAGGCCTCCAGTTTCAGAACCCGGAAGGAGTCCATGATTCCCCGCAGGTCCTTCTCTTCACGCTCCATAGCACCTTCAGGCACCTGTAACCGCAGCTCATACAATCGGCTGTTCTCAACACCCAGCACTGACAGATACCTCCTACTCCACTCTAGCTGTGCCACTCGGTCTTGTGGCATCACTGCCAGTTGGTTATTGTTGGCATATGAGCTCACATTCACCTGTTACATATATACCCAAACAATCTCAGATTTGTTTGCAATCTCTCTCTCTCTCTCTCTCCCCCCTAGACTTAGGTCACCCCAAGGTATATAGGGGTTGTGAAAAGCCCATGGCAGGACAATTAAGATAGGCGTAAACCTCTCCTTCACATTGTTTCTAGTCTGCAAAAGGGATGAGGAGCAGACATTCCAATCTGATGGACCCAAAAAACCTAAAAATTGCAATCTGTGATAACTCCTAGTAGTACTCAGAAGCAAGCAAGCAAGAAAAAGGTGCATCATCCTTGAGAGAGGAACAGACATTCCAATATGATGGTGCCAAAAAACCTGAAAACTGCAATCTGTGATCACTCTTAGTACTCAGTCAGAAGCAAGCAAAAGGTGCATCAACTGTGAGAGACAAAATGTTTGTTGGACCATTGCATATCTTTAGTCCCTATTGCAGATTACACAGCTAAGTCCATAGTAGCAGAAGTGACACAGTGGATTTCCAAACTTTTGTCTCACCTCTCTTAAGAGAGAAAGTAGACATGGGAAGAAGACATAGATACAACCAGCTTTTCTATCTTTTTAAAACCCTAAACACATCAAGACCCAGTCCCAGCTACATTTGTTGCATGCATGCTTAAGAGGAAGATTGCTACAGATGGTGCTGTCATGCTTAAGAGCAAGATTGCTACGGATGTTGTTGCCATGCACACTTAAGAGCAAGACTGACACAGATGTTGTTGCCATGAATGCTAAAGAGCAAGATTGCTACAGATGTTGCCATGCGCGCTTAAGAGCAAGATTGACAAAGATGTTGTTGCCATGAATGCTTAAGAGCAAGATTGCTACAGATGTTGCCATGCACGCTTAAGAGCAAGACTGCCACAGATGTTGTTGCCATGCATGCTTAAGAGCGCGATTGCTACAGATCTTGCCATGTTTTAAGAGGAAGAAGGTTGCAATACATGGCTGTGAGCTGTGATGTGAAGAACTCCACAGCCAAAAGCCCTCAAGAATGTGCACTAGGGTTTCGTATGCAGTCACACATGTCGCAAACCCCTTGTGCGAGGAAGAGACACGAGAGAGCTCTGCAATGGGATCGAGAGAGAGAGAGAGAGCGTACCTCGACATCGTAGTAGAGGCGGCCGTCATCGCCGAGCCTGGAACCAGTGGCCACAATGTTGGATTCTCGACGGACTCCGAGACGAGTGGACATGAATTCTGTGAGGTACTGGCGCAGCACCTTCTTGCCGGCTTGCTCTGGGCTGCCGAGATCTTGCACGCCTTTGAACTT
>Ga0209208_10011963_pt1 | contig 11059 bp, 6 predicted proteins | sample S1TSphfallax_3_FD_187694 | JGI IMG/M metagenome (GOLD analysis project Ga0209208, IMG submission 187694) | Host-associated microbial communities from peat moss isolated from Minnesota, USA - S1T2_Fd - Sphagnum fallax MG (SPAdes) (version 2) | ecosystem: Host-associated > Plants > Peat moss >... | reverse complement strand
CTGCCAACAAAAAGCCAATAAGGCATAGAAAGCGTGAACCCCATGCCCCCCCCAATCTTCGGTTCAGCTATTTTTAGTGTATGGACCAATCAGATGCTCCCAAAGAGCCCACCTAATTAGAAATCCATTCCACAAATTTAGTGTGGTAGTAGGTGAGGGGCCACCGATATAGAATGTGGGGTGGCAGGGGGGGGGTGTGTTTGAAAAGGAAAAAAAAGAAAAACCCAAAAAAGAAAAAAAGAAAAAGAAATTGTGTACATAGTCCATACTAACTACGATAGGGGTCTATAATTAGCTACCTATATCCTATTATGTAGACTCCTAGATGTAGTCTCGTAGGTAGGTACCTATGCCTATATAACCTGTGTCTAGTTTGCAGGAAAAAGAAAAGGGTATGATGTAAAGAAATTACTTTTAAAAAAGAAAAGAAAAAGAAGTTGTGTACATAGTCCTTACTGACTAGGATAGGGGTCTATAATTAAGTACCTATGCTATTCTGTAGAAACCTACTTGCAGCCTTGCATGTAGGTAGGTAAGTAGGTAGGTAGGAAGGTAGGTAAGTACCTATGCCTATATACCTATGTCCAGTTTGCAGGGAAAAGCAAAGGTGAAGGGATAAAGAAAATTATGTAGGGTAAAGAAAAAGGCGTAAGGTTGGACAAAAGGGTGTTCAAAGTAAAAGAAAAGGGAGTTTAGGGTAAAGAAAAGGGCGGTTTAGGGTTTCAGTAGTGGCGCTGGAAAAGCGTGGTCGAGATAGTTGTTGGTCGTTGTTCCTTCGAGAATTGTCGAGAAGAAAAAATATTTAAAAAATTCTTGTGCGCTCGCAAATTTCATGCTATTCGAGTGTGCGCGCGCGATCGATCGCTTTTCAAATTTGCTAAAAAAAGTAGAATTTTAAATTAGTGTCAGAAAAATAATGCAGCAGTAGTTGTTGCGTGTGGCCGGTAGGCGGCTGCAACTGTTTTTGCAGGAGGGGTGCTTGCTCGCTAGATCGCGGCCAGCGACTTTGATGACACGAAGAAGATTTTGGTGCAGGATTCGGCGCAGTTGGGGCCACTCCCGCGACATCCGCGACAGATACCTGACACCCATTCACAGAAAAAGTCGACAGATGACAGTGGAAGCGCATCAGTAGTTACCAGTTTTCTTTTTTTTTCCCCCCTTCTCTTATATAAACTCCAGAGCATCCCTTCTAAGTTCATCATCATCCACCGGAGAAGACCATTACTCACACTAAGCTGCTTTAAGAGGCAAGAAGATACAAGAAGCAAAGAACAAGATCACCTCCCATTGCTCCCTCGTTTTTCTCATTCTTACTAGTGTGGTCTCTCATCAATCGGCAATTTGCCATCTTCTTGTCCTCTCTCTCTGTCTCTCTCTCTGTGCTGTTGAATCTTGGTCTCTGTCTGCTTTCATTTTTGGTTCTGTAGCTTCGGTTGGCAAGCTCTTGTTTTAGGTCTCGGTTCTCTTGCCAAGCGAGCAGTGCTTTTGTTGCTGGGAGTTTTGGGTTTTTTGGGGGGAGTGTTGTTGTTTTTCTTTTGGATTTGGGTGGTATGGAATTAATTCTGGACGAGCAAGTAGAGGAGGTGGTCGCTAGGTCGTCGAAACGGCCGAGGGAATATAGTGATGTAGAGGAGGGAGATGGTGATACAACTGAAGAGGTCGATGTTTTAGGGTTCCGTGGAAGCTGTAAGAAGCTGTGTATTGAAGAAGCAGCGGCTGCTTTGTGTAGTACTACTATTATCCCTAGTGTTATGGAGCTTGAAGACTTGGAGGAGTTGCAAGAACAACAGCAACATCCGCAGCAGCAACAGCAGGAAGGAGGCTCCATGGCGACGGAGTGCTGCAGTAATTCGAGTATTATTAGCAAAGAGGACGCAGCTCGCGTGTTACGAAGTCTTGAGGAGGAGTTGGGTGTGTCGGAGGAGCAGTCTGACGACTACGCTTCATCTTCTTCTTCGTCTCTCTCGAGTACGCCAGCAGCAGCCGCTTCCTCCTCCTCCGCAGCTCAAGAGGCGCTGGTGGACGCAGCCATAAGCAGCTGGAGCGAGGAGATCGTTTGGAACAACTCGGATCATGATGGGTTCGTCGACACCGTTGAAGAAGATGACGAGCACGACTGTGTGACCGCCGCTGCTTTCTCTAGCGGAACAAGCAGTCTAGCGGATGAGGAGAAGGAGGATAGATCAGCAGCACAGACCGGCAGAAGCAAAGGATCTGACCACCACGACCTTTGTACTACTGCGCTGGTCGACATTGTGTTCCTTAAAGAGGCATCCGACGACGAGCTTGGTATCCCACCCAGTCCCAATACGGAGAGATTCTTGGACGACGGATTAATGGGAAGCACTCAACAACTTCATGAAACAAGCAGCATGAGCGTGCTTTCAGAAGCCGGTGCTCTACTGGAGGAGGCAGCAGATGGACTGCCGCGTGCAACAGAGAGTAGTAGTCATGATCATGATCATCATTTTCATGATGCCGTCAGCTGGGCCTTGCAGGAGATGTGTTCTGTTGAAGAAGATTCAGACTGGCTCCTGATGCCTGTGACTGGCAGCCTTGATTTTCTTCTGGATTTTTCCACTGGCGGCTATGTACCTGTTGCAACATAAAGAGTATCTGCTTTGCAACTCTTGCTTAGATTTTATTTTTTCCTCCAGTGGCTATGTATGTGCCTTCTGCTGTTGGGATATAGGAGCTTCGCTCGGCAACTGTCTTCTACACCAAGTGTTTCAAAATATAGATTTTATGTTTAGGGAGGTACCATGAACCTAGCTAGCACCCCTATTACTGACCAACAAGACTGTGAATACTTACCAACCAAGTCTTTTGTAGATACTTATTTACACTGGTCACATTGACCACTCCACTCACTTGAATCATGTAACACAAAGAACCTCACCATCAAGGAAGATTTTCTCAACGAGATGGGAATATAAATGTCTCTTGCATGAGATGGTTTCAAGGATTTGCTCTTGAGATGTTATTGTCAAGCATATGTTGGAAGGATTTTGGAGTTTTCAGATTTGTGTGTAATTTTGCAAATTGGCAAGACAATTTAAAGATTGTGGATGCTTATGATTTGTATGAGAAATGATGTCTGGTAAAGAAAAGCTTGGATTTTACTTGATCAAGGATTCTTTTCAAAAGCCCCCAAGCCCCCACTTCTCTACCTGATCATTCATTTGTCATGGTCTGACTTCTGTTGTTGCTCTTCGTGTTTTTGTATTGTTTTTGTGTTCTGGTAAAAGAAATCTTTTGATTTGGGGGTAGGAATGAAGTGGGGTCTTGTTGTTCTTCAGGCACTTTGATGTTGTGGGTGAAGAAAGATTGATTTCATGACTAGGTCCTTCACTGAAGAAGGTTCACTGCAACTTTTGTTTGTTCATTGTGAGGGCTTACATCTGGAAACTCAGAAGCCTATGAACAAAGAAGCAAGTTCTCTGACAGATAGACATTGGAAGTGATAGAGAATCTCTTGGCATAAAGAACTCTTGTATGGGCTACAATCATGGCTAACCCAAAAGACTACAGGGGCCTATCACAGAAGACTTTGAAGAATCTCCAAGTTCATGCAGGACACAGAATAGAGACTCTTTTAAGCTCTTAATTGAGGGAGTTCAAATCTTCTAATTGCAGCATCCATGACTGGTTTAGGAGTCAAAACTCAACTTCTGGAGCTCAGTCCAGCTGAAGAGATTTCTCTTTTTGCTCTCTAACAATTGATTCACTTTCTTTCAGCATTCTCCCACAAGCTCTGGAACAAAGGCTCAAAGAGACCACAGACAAACAGCGCCCATTCAAAGACTGCTCTCTGTACAAACTCAGAGTGCACAGAATTCAGCTTCTGCTGCCATTCTCTAGAAGATAAAAGAAAACCACTTATCGGTTTGGTTATATAGATGCACAATCACTTCAATCAGAAACTTGACACTGAGAAATTTAACTGATTGGGATATGGTAGTCCATTATCTTATAGGCACTGAGAAATCTCACAGATTGGAACATGTGAGACCATTATCTTGGGGCTCTTCAAATGGTCTTCTTCCTTCCTTGCTACACATTTGTGTGCATAACAATAATAGCTAAGACAAGGAAAAACCTTATGCAAACTGATTCATTGGTGCTCATTAAAGATACTTCAATTTTATCTCCACAATAGATTTGGATTTTGTTACCTCTCTTTCTTTGACATTCTTTGCAGACAAATAAAATTGATTTTTGGCAACAATGGGACTGTTGGCAACAAGCCATAATCATGGTTTCTTTTGATGCTAACAACAAAGCAGTAACTGAGATAAAAAGTTTAGTCTTCTTCGTTTGTAGTTACTATACCCTTTTTCAACAACTTCAATGTGCCAAATGGGTTTTGTTTGTTGTTCTTGGATGTGTTGTCGGGTGGGAGTAAGATTTTTAAAATTAGTAGTAAGTAAATAAAAAGGGTTGGACCCACACAGCACATTCTGAAGAGGTTGGTTTTTTCAAATCTGTATTATTTTGAATCCCCAAATTGTAATTCAAATTTGTATTGGAAAATCCACACTTGCAAATTGCACCCAACTAGTAAAAGGAAAGCATCAAAAAACATGAAGCTCAAAACCCTAATAAAAAGAGCCTTGTGAGCTTCGCCTGCCTTTTGATGAGCACCAATCCCTAAATAGAATGTTGTGTATCAAACGGACCTGAAGAACCCTTTTTGCTGCTGCTGCTGAGAGGTCCAAGAAACTTTTTGTGTTGTGAGACTGATAGTCATGGAGCTCCTGGAAGAAAACTGGATCTATCGATGATGCCTAGAATTGGGTTTTTTCCAGAGAGAATTTTGGAGCTCCGACTAGGTGACTGGCGGTGGTGGTGGGTGGGTTGGTTGGTTTTCTTTTCAGGTGGTTTTTATTAGCGGACCTGTGCACCTTCGAAGGTCTGGCCGAATCTCCAGTTTGCATTTGCAACACGAGATGTTGTGACTCTGCCATCGCTTGTGGTGACCATGAACCAAATGCCTTGCCCCACGAGCTTCCAACTACACTGCCAGTTCTGTCCCCAGTTCCTTGCCATGGGGTACCAAGCTGTGTGATCCCCTCTCATCCTCACCGCCACCACGATTCCAGATCCACCCACGTTGGTGATCGTCACCAGGTTGAAAAACGGGTTCCCGTTGATGGTGAACCGGATTCCTCCTGCCTTGACACAATTGATCCTGGACAACAAGAAGCCCGGAAGATTGCAACCAGAGCATGAGAACTACCAGTCTAGGATGAGAAACTCCAGCCAGAGAGAAAGAACAAGGAGGATTTGAAATATCCAAAACATGATTGCTTCTAACATTGTAGCTGGTAGACATTGCAGCAAGCAAGCCGGATACAGAAGATCATGGGAAATTTAGGGTTTGAGGCGAGCTGCTGCAACTGGTTTTGTTACCTGCGATATACAACGGGAATGATGCCTGCTTTATAGTGCCCAATTCTCAAGAAAATGGGTTCTGCCAAGTCGAAGTGCGGCCTGGGTGGGTTGCACCATCCGCCGTTGTTGGAAGCTTGAGCCCAGTTGGGTGGGCAGAAGTTGGTCGCCGTCACACTTATTGCTCCGGGAATACACCAGGGAGATCCGGAGCACATGAGTTGGTAGCAGGCTCCGCACATTGCTCCGTTGTTGAACAATGCCGTGCTCAATGCGGCGGTAGCTGTCCCGTAGCCTGTAGCGTACAGGTTCCCATATCCGCAAGCTCCACCTGCACAGGTTTATCAGCATACGTCTCGAATGAACAAACAGATCCTGAGTTCAGAAACAAACTAACAGCGGAAGATCCTCTGCAGATCCTCTCAGAGATCTCGCGCACAAACTACAGAAGATCCGTGAACCAGAGAGGAGGAAAACCCATACCCATAGTGCCGGAAGCATCAGCACCACCGTAGAAAGTTGCAGTTCCACGAGACCATACCACAGATGCGGACGCTCCAAGACTGACGCCTTCAGTTTCTCCGGTCCCAGGATTGTTGTACGTGCTGGAGCTAGACCGCACAAACTCTTCAGCCGCTTTCTCGTACTCGTTGTACGCATTCAATCTGAATTCTCGACCGTTATCTACTGGCGCATCATCGCTGCTATCATGATTTTCATCACTAGTGGGTGACGACGTCGGAGAAGAAGAAGATGTCGATGAGAATTGCTCCTTCTCACTAGCTGTCGATGATTGATCGTTTGCCGGGCTAGCTGCAGGCACGGAAGCACCATCCGATGGTGATGAAGGGATCGTGCTATTAGTCGTCGTCACATTGCTCACAGTCGCAAATCCACCTCCAACCACGAAGTTGTCGATCGCCTCCAACGCTGAATCATCGAAGCTTGATCCTCCGGAACCCAAGTCTGCTGCTGCTATTACTACTGATCCGCTCACAAACCACAACAGTGCAGCCACAAATCCCACTAGCGCCGCGGGCTGAAGAAGAAGCACCTGAGGGGTAGTAGTACTCGACGTCGACATCCTGATCATCACGCGGCACAGCACACATCAAAGAAAGAATCAATACATCCATCAGCTCCCACCCATTTCCAGAATTCAACTCCTTGAACGTTCAAGCATAAAGAACAACACACTAGATTGAATCCTTCTTGCATGTAGGTTCTATGAAAACTTCGGATTGGATTTGACATTGAAGAAGATCTGATCAGCTGCTCTCCCACAGTGCATGCTGCATTGGATTTTTCCGTCTTCTTTTCGACTTCGGGGATTGACGACAAGATGGGCGAGATTCGAATTCAAGTTTCTATTATTACAGTAGTGCATGAAAATGAGAACAGCTTCAACGTGAGAGAGTTTGAATAATGTTGCATGGACTGAGCTCTTACATTGCAGGGACGACGAGTGATGAAGAAGAGAAGACCACGCGCTAGTTCTACCTCGCAAGCTTGCGAGTGAAGAAGCCAGTCTAGGGAGATTACGAGGAACTAGACGAAGAAGAAGAAATGGGTACGTACGTACAATCCTGGCGAGACCCATGTACTTACTAACGTGCTTTTTTTTTTTTTTGCTGCAATGCCGCGAGAATGCCGCAACTTCCTCATGAGATGAGATCGATCCTCCGCCCCGGCGCGCGCTACCAGAAGACGAAGAAGAAGATCAATCCACAGCACCAGCAGCCCGCCAAGTTACGTACCTCGATTTAGCCCTACAGGAATTGTCTGTCGTTTGATCCCGCGCGCCAAAGCTCCCCACAATTACGGGACGCACCCTCGCGCGCCAAAGCTCCCCACCGTTACAGGGACGCACCCTCGCGCGCGAACCCTTCGCGAGTCGCTGAGCCCGCGCGCCCGCTCGATCGCGACAACTGGGCGCCCCGTTTGCGCCAAAAGACTAAACCCTAAAACTGGACCGTAGTTTGTTGGGCCTCCGACAGGGTCCCTCGCATCCCGTGGTTTTTTTGTTTTTTAAAATTAAATTACATTTACTTTATTTTATTTTTAAAAAAATTCCTGATGGAGTTAGTTAGGCGAGTATCAGTAGCCAGATTTGGACTTAACTGGCGACATTATTTGAAGGAACTCTTTAAACTATAGCCAATATGTGCACATAAATCTGATGGCACCAAGTTTTCTGTCCCATTTTAGGCGATTTAAAATTATTAACCCCCTCTTTTGCCCTTTGTACTGGGAGCTGCCCTTTTAGAGAAGTAGCATTCTGGTGATAATTTCATCCTTCCACATGATCCTTGATGTCCCTCCAAGCGTCATTAGCAATGATAACTTATTTTTAAATATTTTTATGAAAGATTTTTTTTTTTTGGTTTGGAATTGTTTCTTTGGTCATTTTTTGATGTTTTCTTTTTTCATGTTACCCAATGTTTTCTCAACATTGTCTAGTGTTTTTTTCATGCGACATAATGTTCCTTGTCATTTTCCCATTGGTGCCCAACATCTTTTCATTGTTTTTCAATGCTTTGCCAATGCTACTTGGTGTTGTCCCATTGTTGTTTAACAACTTTGGTTGTCTTTTCAACATTGCTCAATGTCCCCCATGTGACTTCGTTTTTCAATGTTTTCCCAATGCTACTTGGTGTCGTCCCAACCTCGTTTAACAACTTTGGTTGTCTTTTCAACATTGCTCAATGTCCCTCATGTGACTTCGATGTTTCTTAGCATCCCCATCATCATTGGAAGAATAATGTCATCCTTAGGTGCTTGGTATGTCATTGGGTAGGGATGCAAGAGTCCATCTTATGTCTAGTATAGAGCACCTATAAGGGACATGGATCGCCCATCCTACACAAGTGGCATAAGTACATATTTCAAATCCCAAGCCCAATTAGGGCATTCCAAAAAGATCTATCTGCGAATCAACCCTTAATTATCTTTCAAGCCATAGACCTTACAAAGGTGGGGTCATCATCAACACAAGATGTTGATATGAATTTGATAAAAAAATTGAAAAAGTGAAGCAACTCTTGACATGAAAAAGGAAGGGCAAAACATTATGGAAAATTCCACCAAGAGATGAGGGATGCAATGACAATAGGCCGTCAACCATTCATTTGGATTTGACAAATGCACAAGGTGAGTTCACGAAGTTGAAGGGAGTTTGGACAAGAACCATGAAAGAAGAAGACACATATAAACACCTTGACTTCATAGTGGTGAACTTCAAGGCACACACTTTAAAACAATGGGAGACCATACATGTAGACCTAGCCAAGGTCTTTTACTATGATCCAACCGTAAAAGTCAAGATGGTCGAAATTTATGTGAAAGGAACATCTATCATCTACTAGGAACACATGGGAAAAGGTGACATGGCTCACCAAGGGCATTGTTGGACACCTAAACAAATGTCATGTTTGCATATGCAATTCATTTGTTCGAAATTGGAAAACTTCGAATGTTCAATGATAATCAAAATGGATGTGGGGGATTTGCAGTCATGTGCAAACTCCACACACACATGGTCCACATATTTTATATCGCGCAACACAATTTAAGATAAATAGGAGGCATAAGTGTTATATTCGCACCAACTGAAGGTGTTTGCATTTTTTACAAGTGTTATTAAAATTAACATAAAATAATATATGATGTAGGTGTTAGATGAAAGAGGTGAAAAGGTTGAGGAAGGAGGTGAGGGAGAACGAGTTATGGGGGAAGTCATACCCACCAATGAAGCATAAAAACATGTGACTAAGGCAAGTTAGTTTTAAACCAAAAATTGCATGCGGGTTTATATTAAAGTAAGCTAGTGATCGACTTTAAAATATATTGTCAAGGTTTTTTCTAGGTGTCACTTCCATTATTATTCAACATATTTGAAATGGAACAAAGATGGTAATTTGCTAAAATTGAACAAGTATAACAAATTGAAAGGGTCAATTTTAAGTGTGATAACAAGTGGAATACAAGTGGACCAATAGTGAAAACCAAGTTTGCTTTGAGTGAATTATAAATGGACTATAAATGGAATGTAAGTAGATTCAAAGTGGAAGTGAAATGGATACCTAATAGAATGTCCAATACATAGTAATGTAGGGACATTTTGAGGCTGAGATGTGACAAACTTGTATATGTATGATCTAAAAATAAAATTTGAACATTCATGTTTTTCCCACATGTGGTTGTAACACTATGAGTTGGCATGCAAGCATCAAAAGGAAAGCAAATCAAGGAGGCCAAAAAGGGAGGTCATGAAAAACATATAGTTACAAATCAAAAAATACCTACCAAGTGAACATAGAGATGTGAGAATGATGTGAATTGATGAAACTCGTAATCAAGAATTACATATAGTGGGTCTATAATTGAGCAATGTAATCAACATAAGAATATGTCAAGGTTTTTCTACACTTCACTCATTGCATTGCAATATTTGATATGGAACAAAGGTGGCAAATTACTAAAATTAAGTTGATATAGCAAATTGTATGGGTCAATGTCAAGTGTGGTGGCAAATGGAATACAAATGAACCAATGATGAGAACTAGGTGGAATTTAAATGGACTATAAATGAACTCCAAGCTGAATATAAGTGGAATTTAAACGGATCCCCAATACAAATGTTTATTATACAACAATGTAGAAACATTTGAGCATGAAATGTGATGTTAAACTTGAATACATATGGTTTATAAATTCAATTTAAACATTAATGTCCTTCCCACTCATGGTTGTAACATTGTGGGTTGTCATGTAGGCGTCAAAGGGAAAGCAAGTTGAAGAGGCCAACAAGAGAGGTGAGAGAAAGGATAATGCTACAAATCAAGAAAGACTTGCCAAGTGACAATGGAAACATGTGAATGAAGAAAGTTAACAAAACCCCAAACCAAGAATTACAAATGGGTGTATAGTTGTGTAATGAAATCAATTGAAAAATGTGTCAAGGTTCTTTTTAAAATACACCTTCTACATTGCAATATTTGATGTGGACCAAAGGTGGAGTCTACTAAAAATGAGTAGATATAGCCCAATATATGAGTCTATGTCATGTGATTTAACAAGTGGAATAGTAGTGAGAACTAGGTGGATTCAAAATGGACTATAATTGAATTCCAAGTGGGATCCTTAGTAGTAAGTCCAATACACAACTAGATGTGTTTGGCCCATACATGCTTGGTGAAACTTCAAATCATACATGCATGTATGCTCTCTTAGGACAATAATAGATTTTTATAACATAAAACATAGCAATAATACAAAAAAATTGATGAATTAAAAACTAATCTCATTATGATTTTTGTTATTAAATCTTCATCAAAGGCTTATTGAAGTTTTTGAAATAACATCAAATTAATTAAAAACATTTAAATTTCAAAAACGAATTTTACTTTTAAATTGACATGTTTTAATTGAATCAATTTTTGCATAATGTTTGAAATCAATATTTTAAGAATCTCATTTTAATAAAATTTAAAGGATTTAAAACTAATTAATTGCATTTCTATCAAACAAATTCATTTTAAAAAGTAGTCATATGAATTGTTTTTTAACATAATGATATGAAACCTTGTGATACAAAAAGGCAAGTGACAACCCAAAAAAAATATGATATAGAAACATGATTAAATTAGTTACCCAATATTCATAT
>Ga0209208_10011962_pt1 | contig 11060 bp, 12 predicted proteins | sample S1TSphfallax_3_FD_187694 | JGI IMG/M metagenome (GOLD analysis project Ga0209208, IMG submission 187694) | Host-associated microbial communities from peat moss isolated from Minnesota, USA - S1T2_Fd - Sphagnum fallax MG (SPAdes) (version 2) | ecosystem: Host-associated > Plants > Peat moss >... | reverse complement strand
GCCCCAAGTGGTGGAAATCTTGCGGATTAGCCAAATTGCATGAATTATCCAACCCAGGTGTTGGCAAGTCTGTGATGACAATGCTAGCATACATAGAATATGTATGTTAGAATATGTATACATACAATATTGTTTTTTTTGGTTTGTGTATTTCTTTGGATCCACCACTTAAGGAAATCATTGTGAGGTGAAGTGATTTCACCATCCCACTAGTGTAGGACCTTGAAAGAAGAAGGGCTTGTAGCACACTTGATTTTCTAGTTTTCACATATTTCCTCATGTGTTCATCATACATAGGAGAATCTATACAAGCTCAAATTGAAAATGAGGTGGTAAGGTTCTCCTGAAATGTAGACAATTCATACTTCTTGCTGGCCATTCTAGAGAGCTCTCCTGTTAAGAGAGGAAATTTGTGGCATGGGAAATTTATGACTAACATTGGTGAGGTTGCAATCCATACGCTCACCACTTGTTCAAGCAAGGAGATTTCTGTCACATTTAGTTATCAAGATCAATCTTCTGTATCTCCATAACACAAAGCAAAACATTAGCTAGTATGAGTTGAAGACTTTGGGCAAGGATCTATTTTCTGTTGTAATAAAATCCAATGCAGGTTTTCATCTCCATGAGCATTAGGGTAGGAAGTTAGAGGGAGTAGCAGAGACAGGAAGGTGCAAAGAGCTGATGGACTACTAGATTTGGGGATAAATATGCAGAGTGAAGAAAATCCAGGGCCCTTGCATCTGGAGGAAAACCAACTACATGAGAGATAATACAGAAAGCTGAATTTCTCTAAACATTGCGGACTTGTTCCCACTTCATTCTCATGGTATTACTTAGTGGTGATGACTCTTTAACCCAACTAGTTCCCATTTTTCAGCAGTACATCTCTTAGAAAATCAAAATACTCATGGAAAAACACCTTTAATGGGTTTATCAAGGAGGTTATGGGTCTGTTTAGAGTGGGTTTGTGTACATTCTGTGCCTCAATGTATTTTTTGATTCTCAACCTTGTTTTCAACCTTAATTACCATCCCTCTCATCCCATGTTAACACTAGGGTTCCACCACTCTGAAATTCTGGATTATCAACCTTCTACCTTTCTTGCTAATGATACAGTTTTCTCTTTTGTTGATCAGAGTGGGTGGAAAGTATTTTGCACTCCCAACCCTTCTTTCAGCTTTTTGTTTATTCCAGCATTCTTTTCTCACTAAATCTTCTATATTACAGATAGGACATGCTCCATTCCCGAACTCCTTTTTTTGCCTTTTGAACTACATATGTGAATTCATGTAGTGTTAGTGTATTGATTACCTTTTATCCAAACAAGACAGAAAGAATTGACAATTTGTGCCTGTGCCCACATCAAGCTAAGAACATGCATGATGAAAATCCTCTCCAACCCTGTAATGAAATCATTTCTCAAGTGAAAATGAATTGCAGATATCAACAACAGATGCAACACATTATGAGTGTCACTTGCATAACTGATTATATGGGCATTGAAGGATGCATTGGCCCAAATGGAAAATGTGTACAGAGACAGCAGGCCTTTTGCAGAGCCACATACATGATATTACATAAGGCATGCAGCATTCAACCACCACAGACTGAAACAGACAAAAGAAAAGAAGGAAATGTGCACACATCTCCTACACTAGTACCACCAGCACGTTGTGCCAAATTTTAGCATCTAGAGAATAGACCGTGGGATGATAATGTTGGAAATGTTGTTGTGCCATGGGTCTGCCAAATGGGATGCCAAATTCTCAAGAGGTCCTGTTCCTGGGTATGCAATTGCCTGCACTACAAAACCCACAAAAGCCAAAAGGGCCAGGCGACCTGCAAAACATGAAGAAAAACTATTTTAATTCCCCCCATAGAAGCAAAACAATAAACAAAAAAAATTTCAGTTTCCTAAATCCCTGAGAAAGTAGAAACAGCAATAAACCTTTTGCAGACACCAAAAATTATATATAATATCATACCATTCTTGATTTCCTTCAGCTTGTACTCCTCAAACCCAGATCCTTTAGAGAAGCCCAAAGGATCAAAAGCACCTCCTGGATACTTCCTCTTCTCGGTATTTGTTTCATCATTCCTCTTTGCCTCCACAAAGGCAATGGCAAAAGCCTCTACAGCCAAGATGATGGGAAGTGTACCCCATGGCACAGGTTGACCCAAGTATGTCGCCTGTCCATTAGGCACAGCTGCCCACTTCTGTGCATTTACCCAATTGCCCAACCCCAATGCCTCTGGCAACAACACTCCTGGCTGCCAACACCATTTCCTTAACATTAGATCAGATGAGCAATGGACCAGAGTAAAACCAAAAATAAATAACAATTGCAGTTCACATTTTTCAAAAACTCAAAGCAAAACTACAATACACAAATTCAATGAAATTGGGTTTGTTTTTGTATGGAGCTGAATCCATACTAGGGTAATTCTCTAATGAACACTTACAACTGCAAGCATGGCCCAGCGGGAGTGGATAAGCTCAGACTCCTTGTACCGTTCCAGATTCTCTGGCACCTCACCTAGCCCCAATGGATCGAACCCGAAATCCCTGCCACAGTTTACCAGAAGCAACATTGTAAGCAAAACTATGATTTCTACAACCTGATAACTACAACAAAATCCAGCAATTCTGAATCTCAAGATGGTGTTCTTCCATGCACTCAGTATAAAATCCTTTCAAAGCCCAACAACACATTCCAACTGAATCCCAAATGCTGCAAAAATAAAACCATAAAACCAAGTTTATCACATGCTCAAATTCCAACATAAGATATCCAACAAGCAACACAGACATCCACAAAGCACACAAATGACACATACACCTGTGATTCTTACATTCCTCAGAATCCAACTCCACTCTCCTCCTCCTTCCCCCCCCCCCTCCCCTTTCAACAAAGGCATCATTAGGTTAATTTTTGTAAATGCTTATTATAAACATCTTAAGATTGTCCACGCCCAATTAAAAGCATCTTCAGTTCATATAAATACCTACAAGGTTGAAGACTCTTTTTGCCTAAATTTGAGAATCAACAATCCTCAATAAAAAAATCCAACGTAAAAAAAAATTGTTCATGGGCTTTCCACCATGCCAATGGATTTTGGTATTTTTCTTCAATGACTTTTTGTATTTTGAAATGTGTTCTTTCACAATTGACAAGGCCATTTCTTAATTAGTTTCTATGAGATCATATAAACTAGCAAATTCAATAATTTGGGATGCAAAGGTAGGACTTTTTCATTTATCTCAATTGGGTTCAAAACCTTGTATGCATACTGGAGTGGAAAAAATACTAATTTATCATATTCACTTGCAATTTGAAGAGCCTTTACCTTGCCAATATATTAAATGACCAACTCCAAACCCTTTAATGAAGGTCTAACATCATTGCCAACATATTGTTAACTTTTCAAGTTTGAAAAAAAAATCATATATGAAAAGAATGGATCCATAACTTGTACCACTTGTTTTCGCATGTGTTGTCATAGGACTTGAAGCTCACCTTGAAAGTTTTAAGTGTCACTAGAGGCAAGTGTCAAGAAATCCACCTACATTTGACATACAAATGATATGGTTACAACAAGGGCATTAAAGAAATCAATAACCTTAGCTTTGGTTCAATAGACATCATTGGACCATGAGACCCAAATTCACAACAATTTGGGTTATTACCCCCAAACTTGTGAATTTGGCACATGACATTGAAATGCCAATGATGGTTGATTTACATAGTAAAAAGGTAAAGGTGTGTTGAAATTTCAATTTTTAAAAAACAAAATCATTTAGGAAGCAAACCAAATTTGACTATAGTCTTGAACTTTTGTGTGGGCACTCCAATAACCATACGTGCCTTGCACCACTCTTGCCATCCCTTCACCTTTTTTGGTCCATGTGATCAATAGTTTTATACAAATGGATTGTATTCCCTTGATGGAAATAAAAGTTAGGCCATCACAAACTTTAAAATCATTTGTGCAATGTTGACAACACTTAAACATAGCATACCCCTAACATATCCTTACAAATATTATTGTCAAACCCAACGCTTCGCATGAAACAACAAAAATCAATGCAATAATCATGGTTGAGATATTACCTCCATCATTTGGCATAAGCAATATAATGAGCACTAAGCCTATGTTTTCCAAATATTTCATTAATTTGCAAAACCATGGCATTCCTAGAAGTTTTTGATGTTTAAAAAAAACCAATGATTATATGACAAGGCTTTCACTTGTCATTCAAAAAATGCATAGTGAAAACAAATGTTCCACTTTTGCTATGGACATCCATAAATCAAAATTCATGGTGCAAGAATTACAATACTTCAAGGTTTTAGCAATGCACTTTTCCTTGGTCTTTTTTATTATACTAAACAAAATCTCATTGACCATGTTTCATTTGGATGGAACAGTAAAATGAGGATTTTGTTTTAGAATTAGTTAAGGTCCTAAAAAATGGGGCCTCAACAAAAAGAAACTAGCAATAGTTCCTTAGGTATAAACTAGTGTTGGCTAGTTATAGGATTTTAGACCTATCCTACATATATGAATATTTTTTTTTAAAAATCCTCCTATTACAAGGATATGCATCCATATATCCCATCAAAGTTTTTTTATATTATTGGTTATGCATTCACAATTTTTTTTGGTTCATTGCTGGTTATCAAAGTCATAATAACTTGCAGATATGCATAGCGGTTATGCACATCAAGTTGAACATGCGAGATTGTGGGAAAAAAAAAAAAAAAAAAGAACAGAAACTAACTTGTGGGGGAATTGAACCCTAGTTCTTCACAAAACTTTGCCCATAGCAGCGGGCTATTTACAAAAAACAAAACAACACCCACACAAACAACAAACCACCCCAACCCCACAAAATAGAAGCTCAAGAGGCCAAAAATTCCAACAACTTGTTGCGGTCCAAAAACCTATCCAAAAATCACCAAACTTGCCACATCAAAAAAAAAAAACGTCACTGGGTTAATTACACAAAAACAACAGAAAGAGAAATATTTTGGTTTAGGGTTTAGGTTAATTACTTAATTTTCATCAACTTGCAGTTTTTCAAAGAATTCAACTTCTTTGATTAGTTCATAATTTTCTCAACTATAGTAACTTCAACTTTCAAATAGTCTTTTAGGTTTGCATTTGGTTGCAATTTTGGTGAAGGTCATTAGGCCGATTATTGATTATAGTGATCATCTAGTCCAAATTTTGGACTTGTAAACAACATCATTTCAAAACTCTCAAAACACCAGCCAAGTTGCACATTATTTCAATTTCAATTTAAAACTTCGGAATCCTAGAAACTTAGTTGGTAAAGAAGCCAACATTCAAAAATTGACCTTCATGGGTCTTCCACCAAACATGGATCCATGCACACATTATGGGGGTATAGCCAACCTCCAAAACAAAGACATTTCCCCAATAACCAATGCCCATGAATATTCTTTTCCATAGATGCCTCGACACCAAACATGTTGGTTTTTTCTTCTTCCTCAATAAGAAGTCCATCAATTGAAGCAACCACTTCCACTTGGATGGAAGGGTTTAACCTTTCAAAAATTGTTATTAGAAGCGGGATGATTTTTTTCAAGTCATATTTCGATGCAAGGCTAATTGCATTCCCACACCCCATATAATTTTCAACAACTCATAAGGATTTGTAGCATGGATCCAACATTAATGCCAACATATTATGAACCTAATGAAAATCAAATGCCATCAAAAATTGTAAAAAAGGTCTAATCACCTTCACCACCTATTGTTGCATTTTTTGTTTGACATCTAGAGCTCAACATCAAATTGGTCACATGTTTCATTCCCATCAACAAGGGAATCTAGTTGAGATTCCATGGCCATAATTGAGTTGATTGTAGTCACTAAAACATCAAACAGTAATCACCGACCTCTAGATTGATTCAACACACATGTAGTCACCATTGGATTTAAAGACATTGTGGCAGTTTTGACAATGGCCCACACTTGGGTTTTTGGGAGTTGATGTTGCAAACTCAATGTTTTTTGCCTACCATAACACAATAGAATTGCAACTTTGAGTTCCAAAGTTTCTTCAAACATTATTATGTTGTTAATAAACCTTATTTTGATGGGAGTTTCGATCTTCCAAAGTCACAGCCCATTATCTATGCACACCTTTTCCCACTCCAAATTCCTTTCCCCCAATTTCTGTCCATGTAATTGTTTTCTACAATCCAACATGGGCATCTTTCACATTCACTAAAGTCAATGCTACTAAAACCTTATCATCATTGGTTGTGTATTAATAAGTTTTAAACATGACATGCCCAAAACAAGTACCTTCATACACTTGCAACATCTTCAAGGTTCAAAATCAACAATAGATTCCAATGTTGTAGCCATGGACCCCAAATTTCTACCCTCATCTTTCACAAGGTAAGAACATGATGATTAGTCCAATTTTTTCCAACAAATCTTGGAGTTGCAAAACCATGGCATTGCCCTTGGTTTCTTGAACTTCAAACAATCCTACATTAGCATGTTGTGGGATCTAGCTTTCATCCAAATAATTAATCATTGATACAAAAGTGTCTACCCCACTTTTGGACATCCAGAGATCAAAACTTGCAGAAATTGTGGTTGTAGTTGTAAGACTAGGCAACACATGACCTTTTGGACCATTTTAGGTAGCATATGTTCTATAAGATTTGACCAAGAAGGAAAATTGACATGAGGACATTGGCAAAAAACTAACTTGTAAAGCTAGATGTTGTCACATGATGATAGAGGCATGTATCTTTTGCAAATGTAAAGGACCAAATCTTCCAAAAAAATTACTTAGCTTCATCACCATCCTTGTAAAGATTTGTCAAGACAAAATGTTGTGATTATAGACCTAGATAGTCTAGCCTTTATCTTCCCTAGTTGCTAGTTGTGATTTATATCTAAATATTTTGTTTCAACAATAACAATTAGTTTTAACTTTCTTTTTGCAATCAAATGAGCATGTGAAGCATCAATGTGAGTTTTCATCGAAGTAATGATGTTTGTTTTATTATATTTGATGGGTCCTTTACACAAAACAAAACTTTGATTGAAAATGTTACCAACTTTTTGACATGGTGTTGGTTTACAAATGATGCAACATAACATTTGTGGGTTTTTGAGATCAACTGGAGAGTGATAAATTATCACTGCCTACAAAAATCCCCCAACATATTGAGTTATTGTTGTTTGGTTTCCATTTTTGAGCTTGAGCTGCAATAATTACAATAGTTACAAGATGCAACTCATCATTATCTACATGGTCATTGTCACGTTGTAAGTGGATGCTCTCAACATTTGATGAATTGGTTGTCAAATTCTCACTTTGCCCACATAAATCTTCATCAACACCACCAACATTTTCAAGAATCATAATTTCATTTTGTTTTGCCATGGTAATTTTTTAGCAATAAAATCAAAAGAAATAATAATAGATTTTTATAGACTTAAAAGAAAGGATAGTAGTAGACTCTTGTAGAATTTGCAAATTCAAAAGATAAGATAACAACAAATTGTTTATAACCAAGGAGAACAAGGCCAAAGATTCAAAGAAAAAGGAAATTAAAAACCAGGTAGGCTTGTGAGATTGCAACAATCAACACAAGAGTCAACTTTTCAATGTGTTGCATGCTTTACATTCTATAGTCCCACAATAAATTCAAACCCACAACTATTGGAAGTTCTATTAGTACTAGTTTTAGTTGGGCTTATGGTAGTTAATCCCTATAATAGAACCACAAGGTTGCATGCATGGTGTTACACACCTTGTTTTATTTTTCTAACACTATTCTAACACGTGGACAAAGCTTAATAGGGGCTATTTAATATTTAATGTCTTCCTTGAGTGTGTACAAAAAGAAACTACATTAAATCACCAAGCCTAAGACTACAAACTATTGTTGAACTATATCACTTAATGTCAACAAAATTGTGGATTGATGTTTCGTTCTATTTTTTCATTAGTGATGAAAGCAAGTTGGTCTATTTTCTTGGATAACTTTGTATGTAAAGAGACAATTGCTACTTCTTGCTCCACAATTGTAATTCATAACCCTTCAAGTTCAATTTCCAACTCTTGAACTTGTAGAGAGAGAGTGGTACAACTTTGACCAACATGTAACACACATTAACATTTCACAAGGAAGACTGAACTATTGCCTTGGAAATGCTTCAAAACAAAAACTTGATCCCATAATGTATAGATTTGCAAAATATTTTTTCAACCCATAAATTATTCTAAGAACTATACCTTACCCTAGCTCCATTATAAAGTTTATTTATTTATTATTGAAAATAACTTCTACACATGAGTTCACAACATAAGAGCAATTATGGCATTGAAAACAACTTGCCTTGTAGTTATTTTCCTTTGTTGAAAGACTAAAAAGGATATGGAGTTGAAACTTGGATAATGAGTAGAAAAGTTTTTAGAAAGTTGACCATGAAACAAAGAGGAGCAAGATCAATGTCCAATGTCTAGGAAATAGTTCAAAAAAAATAACAAGAAATGAACTACAAGATCATCTCGTATTTTTCTCTTTCCCCTTAGTTTGTGACCTTATTCTATTATTGTGTTCTATATAATAGTCTTAAATAAGATGTTCTACACGATGCCTACCTACTTTTTTGACATTATTTTGATACCTTGATAAAAGTTCAACAAAATTTGCTATGGGTATGTTGAATTATATGACAATTTGCACGATTAAAGAAAACATTCGCCACGTCAAAAACCTTTAAAGTAAAGGACTCGAAAGTAAATCACAAAAATGCAAAATATTAATGATAAAAACAAATCAGTAGAAAGAGTTTGTAAGCTCTTTAATAAAAACTCTAAATATTTTGATGATTAGGTTATCAAAATCCTTGGATTTTATTACTAGATTTGGAAACCAACTGCTTTCCTATTTCCCATTTTGTCAATTGCCTCGTAAGACCTACCTCAATGCTTGAATTTCAACATAGAAAACATTTCATCAACTACTTCATTGAACCCCCTTCAACACTGAACTTTAGTAACGAAAACAAATGGCTAGAAGTAACGCAAGTATCAACGTTCTTGAAAAAGGTGCAAGCCACTAGAAGTAAAACACTCTTTAGAGAGTTAAAATTGATCGAAAATTATAGCTAACCAAAAAGAAACTCTAGCAATTTGAAAGCAAAAACATGACATGCATTCAACATTTTCATGTTGTTCAAAAACAAACAACAATGTCATTTTCCTTGAGACTCATCTACGTAGCCCATAACCTTGAACCCTAATTGATGATGTCATTTGGCATCCGACCTAAACCCTAACCTTAAAAGATCATAATCGTCACCATTTGGGGATATCAATATTTCTCTTGTAAAATCATAACAAATGTTAATGAAACCCCACCCAAGCAATTATAAACATGATAAAGATATAAAAAATATATGTTTTAGTTAAATATGAATCTAGGATAAGGATATATATAAAATAAAAATAACATTGATTACAAAAATTGACACAAAAGTTGGATATGCATTAATGCATATTTGGCTATTATACATATGCTTAACTAGGAAAAAGTCTATAATTGACCAACACTAATATAAACAATGCCAATGTTCAAATTCCATTTGGTGATAATCATTTTAAAGGTATGGCACTTCATTACTAGGGGGGGAAAAAAACAACAAAATTTGTTGAAAGGGTGGAGCTAGACCTTTTTTTCACTTCTCTCTTTCAGGTCATCTTTCTCTTGTGCAATCCACTTATTCCACACTTGTTGATGAACACCTTCAATATGGTTTTGGAATATAAAAATATTATTTGTTGTCTTGTATGATATGATGCCTTCTTACATTTTGCAATTGAAGCAAGGGCATAACAAAGAACACATTTCATTTTTCAAATTGGTTTGAACTTGAACTTATTTCCAAAAAATGTGCTAGTAAGTGCAAAGAATGCCTAAGTTATGGTAGTGTGATTCTTGGATTTTCAAAACCCTTCTTATTTTGTCAATACCCATCATTATGTAACATTTATGGTTATAAAATTTGCTGTTGGTATTGTGCTTATAATTGCAACAAAATTTGATGTAAAATTGTAACAATCAACCTTTATGACATTAAACCTTAAAGATTAAAAAAAGGAGGACAATGATAGAAGGCACAAACTAGGAAAAGAACACAAAAGGGAAGGCAATGATAACAGGCAAAACTAGGTGAAAAATACAAAGAGGAGGGCAATGGCAATGTGCAAACCAAGAGAAAAATATGAAGAAAAGAGTGATGACAACATGCATGTACCATGAAAAGAGCATAAAAAGGAATGTGATGATAGCAAGCATGAACCATGAGAAGAACATGAAAAAAAGGGCAATGGTACTAGGTCTATGGTTTAAGCATTGAATTGAAACTGATTTTTTTTTTCCATCCAACCACTTCAATTCTAGCTAGAAGGTCCACTTAGGAACGGAACTTGGGTCCAGTTACCCATTCCATCATGTACTGGAACTGAGGCAGGTTCCTCACTCGCTTATCAAAACCTTACCCTAACTCAAAATTGGGGTTTAAACAAGTTCTAAAACTTGGTTCCAGTTAAGTTTTGAGTGCTTAGAACCAGAACCACCTTGAATAACCAACTAACCCAAGTAACCACCAATAACCCAAGTAACCACACAACACTAGTATTGTCAAAAGCTTGATTAAATTTTTTGGTGACAGGTGAATCAAAGATGTCCATCACAAAAGAGCCCCAAAAAAAAAAACTTTAGGGTTTCCACACCTAATTATTATCATGAGTCACACTATGTTCCCATCAAGTTCCCAATGAGTTCCCAAAATGATCCCTCACTTGCTTTGGTCCCATGTGCTTTGCCCCTAAGTTCTACTCTAGGAGTAGCCTATATGACCAGCTCAAAGGAGGAGACTACAATATATCTTTTTTTTTTGGGGAATGCTCCAAGCTCCATTAAATTTCATTTTTTTCATGTGATGGACGAATCAAAGATGCCCATCACAAAAGAAAAAAAAAAAAAAAAAAA
>Ga0209208_10011961_pt1 | contig 11062 bp, 6 predicted proteins | sample S1TSphfallax_3_FD_187694 | JGI IMG/M metagenome (GOLD analysis project Ga0209208, IMG submission 187694) | Host-associated microbial communities from peat moss isolated from Minnesota, USA - S1T2_Fd - Sphagnum fallax MG (SPAdes) (version 2) | ecosystem: Host-associated > Plants > Peat moss >... | reverse complement strand
GATCACTTCTGAAGAAAACTCAAGGAGACCCGCAGCTGATCCCCCAGATGTCTCAGCGACTACCACGATCACTTCTGAAGAAGATTCCAGCAGGCCCGCAGGCACTGATCCCCCAGACGTTTCAGCGACTAAGTTGATCACTTCTGAAGAAAACTCAAGGAGACCCGCAGCTGATCCCCCAGATGTCTCAGCGACTACCACGATCACTTCTGAAGAAGATTCCAGCAGGCCCGCAGGCACTGATCCCCCAGACGTTTTAGCCACTAAGTTGATCACTTCTGAAGAAAACTCAAGGAGACCCGCAGCTGATCCCCCAGATGTCTCAGCGACTACCACGATCACTTCTGAAGAAGATTCCAGCAGGCCCGCAGGTATTGATCCCCCAGACGTTTTAGCTACTAAGTTGATCACTTCTGAAGAAAACTCAAGCAGACCCGCAGCTGATCCCCCAGATGTCTCAGCGACTACCACGATCACTTCTGAAGAAGATTCCAGCAGGCCCGCAGGTACTGGTCCCCCAGACGTTTCAGCAACTAAGTTGATCACTTCTGAAGAAAACTCAAGTAGACCCGCAGCTGATCCCCCAGATGTCTCAGCAACTAATAAGTCGGTCACCTCTGAAGCAAGCTCAAGTAACTTTGACGCACTACACGAATATGACGTGTTTGTGAGTCACCGTGGACCAATTGTCAACATGACGTTCGTGTCTCACCTCTATGAGGCGCTGTGCACGGCTGGATTTCATCCTTGCTTCGACGCCAAATCATTCGTGAAGGGTAAACATGCTTTCAACTCGATCAATAAAGCCCTCAGTGGTGTACGCGTTCACGTGGCAGTGTTTTCCAAGTGCTACGCAGAGTCCAAATATTGTCTCAACGAGTTATGCGACATGCTGCGAAGCGGCAAGGTGATACTTCCTGTCTATTTGGATGTGGAGCCTGAACACCTGAGAACACCCCACCAAGGACCATTTGCTGCCGCTTTTCGAAAGCATTTGGAGCGAGGCAGAATTGACGACATCAAGAAATGGGAAAAAGCTCTTCTCGATGTGGCTGATATCACGGGATATCGGCTCGATGAAGTGAACATGTACAAAGTTTTCCTTCTAATATCTCCTAGTTGATCATATGGCTCTTACTTCAATTCTTTGTCTGACAATGTGCTCAATGTGTGCTCAACTGGTTGCAGGGATGAAGCACAGCTCAAGAGAAGAATTGTGATTGCAGTGCAAAATGCAATGCCGGTGGATTATGGGCTCCAACAAGTGGTGCCACACCGAGTGGGGTTACAAGATTCAACAAGAGAAGTGTTGCAACAATTGGACCAATTGGGAATCGTGGGAATTGTGGGCACGGGTGGCATTGGCAAGACGACCCTTGCAAAAGAAGTATACAATGACTGTGCGAAACGTCAAAGATTTGAGTGCCAAAGCTTTCTTCGTGATGTCAGAGCAAGGGACCAGTTGAGTTTGCAAAAACAACTTGTGCGTGATCTACTTGAACAAGATCTCCAAAATACAGAAGACTTCTATCATTGCTTCAATCGACTTTCAAAGAAGGTTTTGATTGTCGTTGATGACATAGATGACAAATCTCAATTTGATCACCTCATACCTGCACTTGACAAGTTGCTTTTGAGGGGAAGCCGAATCCTTGTAACATCTCGGGACTGGAATGTGTTGAATGTGATAACTAGGCGAGATTTAGGAGGAGCGAGTAGACTATATGAAATGCAAAAGTTGAATGCTTCATACTCACAACAACTTTTCATTTGGCATGCATTTTATAGTGAGAGAGCAAGTGATGGCCTCCAAGATCTCGCAATGGCAGTCGCAGATGCATGTAGCGGTATCCCTTTGGCATTGGAGGTAATAGGTGCATATTTGTTTGACATGAAAGCCCCCGAACATGAAGTTGTTTGGAAAGATGCAGCGAAGTCCTTGAAGGAAGACCACGGGGCAATGGATCACAAATTGCAAAATATGTTCAACCTAACTTATGAAGGTCTTTCGTCACAAGCTGACAAGATGATGTTTTTGGATATAGCATCTTTAATGATTGGATGTCATGAAGCTTGGGCAATGGACCTATGGGAGTCATGCATTTCATGTTCTTGTGGAAGCTCGAAATCACCCCACTTGTCATTAATGCGACTTATTGACAAGTCTTTGGTAAAATTGGACATTCACAAGCGTATTCGAACGCATGATGTTCTTCGTGACATGGGTAGGGATGTGGTGAGGAGACAATCACTACAAGAGGTGGGAGAATGCATTCACTTGTGGGAACATCGGAAGGCAAGAGAAGTGTTTGAAAAGGGTAAGGTAAGTAATCAACGTAACGTACCCTTCAATAAAATGCTAGTTCATGATTGAAAGATCATATGATTTTATTGAATTGCATTATGGTGCTAAGGAAATTTACAAATCTTCAATCAAATTGTCACACTTATGTCAAGAACATATCGTCAACAATTACAAGGTGATTTTCATCTTGTAATGTTTGTTGTATATGTTAATGTAAACATGAATGAAATTATTCAGAATTACAAATGAGAAATGTTTAAAACAATACATGTATGCTAACGAGAAGATTTTAGATTGCCATTATCTACTCATTATTATTAGTGGGGCAAACTTTTGGTATAATGTATTGTTTCTTGCAAAAAAAATTTTTTTTGTCAAATGTATCAATTTTTAAAATCATGTGAATAATTGACTACTGGAAAACTTCTTTGATTTGATCAATCTTGATTGTTGTTGGCAAGACTAGTTCATTTGTTGATTTCTATAACTAGATCAAAGGTTACCTCTTTTTTGTTTTGAAAAACTTGCAAGGATGATTATATTACATGTCTAGTTTGCAAGGGTATCATGTGGTGGGATTGGTCTTATTAATTTGGTTTTAGATATTAATATTTGTTATGTTCATGGATTTCCATGAGCTTGCATCCAATGTTGTTCCAATTTGTGAAGGTTTTAAACTCTTTTTCATGCATTTCAATTGTTGTAGGGCAAAGCCAAAATTCGAGGATTGACATTGGCTGGATTAAAACTTGCCACCCCATTGGCAGCTGAGAAATTTGCAAGAATAACTGGATTGCACTTTCTTAATTTATGGGGTTGTCAAGTGGAGGGTGATTTCTCTACATGGTCAAAGGAATTAAGGTTGTTGACTTGGGGATCCTCATCAATCTCCGAGCTACCTGCGACCTTAGATTTTCACAACTTGGTGGGGTTGAATCTTTCTTGGAGCAAGAACTTGACTTGCCTTTGGGTGGAAGCCCTTCACATCCAAGTATGAGTCCATATCACAATTATAATTTTTAATATTATGAATGACATAAGTTTTCACATTTTTAAAATAATAGTTCAACAAACATCCTAACTAAAAACCAATACTATAAGATTGGAAATTTTATTGTGATTATGTGATATTTACTTTACATACTCATGCCCTAAAATTTTAACCATAGCAAAGGAATGATTAAAGTGTCATAAAATTCAACATATGGTTTGATTATTTATTTTGAAGTTACATTCATGTGGTCAAAAGACATGCAATATGCAATAGGGCATTGGTATTCATCTAGTTAGAGAAAAGTTGTAAATTTTGTGATTTCATTAACAATTTTTTGGTCTTGTGTAGCTTCCATTGAGACAATTAATATTGCAACGATGCACTGCACTTGAAAGGCTACCTGAGAACATGGGAGTGTTATCAAGACTCATGAAATTGGATTTGAAAGGGTGCTTTGCATTAAAGAGCTTACCTAATTCTATTGGCCAACTTCAATCACTTGAAATGATAAATCTATGTCAATGTGTCAACTTGGCAACATTGCCAAATAGCATAAGCAACCTATCCAAGCTTCGTGAAATTGTGCTAGACTATTGCACAAAATTGAAAGAATTGCCAATGGGGTTTGGAAACCTTCAAAACCTACTTTTATTTTCAGCATCAGGAACATCTCTTTCTTACTTGCCAGATTGTTTTGCCCAATTGTTCAACTTGGAGGAGTTATGGTTGAACAATTGCACAACGTTTCAAGAATTGCCATCATCCATTGGTGGACTCTGGAAGTTGAAGGTATTGGGGATGAACATGACTCATGTGAAAAAGCTTCCAAATGATTTTGGTCAACTCAAAAGCCTCAAACGTCTCTACTTGAATGGATGTAAACACTTGAAGACTCTTTCTAAAAGCCTTGGGTGCCTTGAAAAACTTGAATACCTTTCAATGCAAACCAATCTTAGCCTTAGGCTTCTCCCCCAAAGTTTTGGAGGCCTCAAGACCCTTCAAAGCTTAGACCTTAGTCAATGTTCAATTGGTGAAGGAGGAGTGCCTGATAGCTTTGGAGCATTAGCAAAATTAAAAACCTTGTCCTTGAGTGGAAACTTGATTAGCACCCTTCCAGAAAACTTCAAAGATTTGAATGCCTTGATTAATCTCCATATGTCTCATTGTCCAAACTTGGTGGTTGTTCAAACACTCCCACAGAATTTGGAATATCTTGATCTTGGGGGTTGTCATAAATTGACTAATATTCCGTGCTTGGGTGATTTGAGCTCATTGAAATACTTGGGACTAAATGATTGCACAAGGTTGACAGATTTGCAAGGCTTGAACTTGTTGACAACTTTGGTGGAAGTAAATATTTCGGGTTGCAAAATGTTGTGTAACACACCAGGGTTGAATCATAATAAGGCATTGACAATGTGCGGGTTGAATGGGAGCAAGATTTCAATGAACTATGACAACAATTGGTCAGCGGTAAGCTACTAACACAACCTCACTTATTATGTGGCTATGAACATTATATGACAAGCATTATTTAATGTGAAGTAGACACATGAATCTATGCCCTCCCATTGTTCTTCTACTTGTATTCAATTTCCCGAATCTGTAAAAAAGTTGGATAGGTTTACATTTATAACTTGACATGAAATTTTCATTGTATTATGGCAGAGGGAACCAATGATACAAGTAATCAACTTTTATGGCAATGCACTTCCAAAACCTTTTGGAAATGTATTGTTCCCAACTATTTTTCGCCCACAATCAAGTAATACATTGTGCATGAAGGTAACCATTTCAATTGAGAAAGAATGTGTAGCTATTGTCTTGGGCTTTTGTGCTCATGAGGTTATGACACAACCATCTCCACATATTTTCCATTATGGTGTATACAACAACTCTTATTGTTCTATGGAGGCTCGAATTTTGAGGGATGGCCAAGAGGTATATACTTGCGACTTGTTTGCTTTCAGGCATAATGACCCCAAGGACCAAATTTATCTTTGCACTTTACGTAAGCATCATCAATTTGTGAAGTCTTTACAATTTGGTGACCAAATTGGTGTGTTTGCACAATTTGGTAATGACATTCAATGGGCTCAGATTGTGATTAAAGAAGGGGCCATTATTATGGTGCATGGAGACAATGATGACCAAATTCTTGTTGTCAATTCTGAAGTTTTGAGCACAAGGAAATCTAAAGACCTACGAGCAGCGTTTTTGAAGCTCAATTTGGAGAATAACCTTGAGCATAATGATCATCTTTATGTGGTATGTAAAAATTCTTCCTTGGAAGCTCATGAATGTTCCTTTGAATGAACTTTACATGTTACAGATTAGAATTCAATCAAATGTTAACTCCACTTCATATTTGAAGTTTCAACAAATTATCTAAACCACTCCCTTGATCTTAAGTTGGACAACCTTTAATCCAATCATAAATGATTTGTTACAAATTGACTATGTTATTCATGGTTGATGATAAGTTCTTCAAAGCTTCACTTGAGATTTCATGAAGCAAAGAGCCTACAACCACATGATCCAAACACTATATTTATCCCATGCCATATTGGCTAATTAACTCATAGAAACTCAACTTGAACTAAACAAACTATTTTGAAACCAAAGATGAATTTTTTGGGGGTGCAAATTGGAGGACAGGCGCCTACAAGAACCATAGGAGCATTCTATATTTGTGAATATTGTCACAAGGAAATCTTGATTCAAAGGTGGACATGCCCTATATGTGATTATGACATTTGTGAAACATGTCATTTGAGTGGACATCATGAAATGTGCAAGGACCATGAGGATTGGCATCCCATGGTGCAAGTCTTTGTTTGAGTTCAAATTGTAGAATTTGGTTGGCATGTGCTCTTTGCATATGAGGCATTGGAATCATGGTGTTGCAAAAAGTGTACATGGGGTTTATATGGCTGTGTTCAAAGAAGTTGTAGCTCTTGACCTCCATGAGAGTGACCACAAAAATGTATAGGTCTATTTGCATTCGTTAAGAATTTTTCTGTACCAATCGTGAAAGATTTAGTCCAACTAAAGAAGCTGGAAGATTGGACGCAATAATCTGATTCTTTCAGTCCAGATACATCTTATGAAGTTGCCATGAGGAACAATTTTGAACAGTACAAGAAGTTGTTCACCTCTGAGTTGATTTTTACAACCTCCAGTACGGGATAGAGAAGAGGAAGATTGGATACAAGAATGATGGGTGCAGCTTGAGAATCATACAATGATCCACAACCTGTTGCATAGGTTGTCTAGGTGAAGGCCTAGTTCACCTAGAAAGTATATATTGTTTGTCTTAGCTTCCAACCTGTTAAGTAGAGTCTGTGTGGATCTGGTGTTGGGTTGACATAGTGGCCACTCAGAATGGAAATTCTGGATATCTTAGACACTGGGAAGAGGGTAATCCATCCCAAAGTGGAACTAACAAACCAGCAAGAGAGGCTGATCCTCAGCTAAAGATGGGAGAATTAATGCAGTGACCAATGGCAAAGGGAAAAGACAGCGAAGTTCTATTGTAGAGCAAGACAATGATGATAGATATTGCAAGATGATTCCTGGTGATTGAGAGGAAGCTCTGTTCCAGGTCAGTAACAATCCAATGCTGTTAGACTTTGCTCCTTACAAATTTCATGGAATGAGTTCACTAGAAAATATAGATTTTTGTCATCAGCATCAACTTGGATTTAGGCTGGGAGAATACCTTGCATTTCTGTTTAGATCAATATGTGTTTTGCCTGAGGATGCTTGAGGTCTGCATATTCTAGGCATTGAAATGTGCTTGTATGATGTGCAAAAGAGTCAAGTCATCACTTCAAGAAGGTAATGGTTGGAAGAATTCATGTGCTCTCAATTTGATATGGCGAGACCACCTCTTGAATTTTATTATGTTTGAAGTTGGCATAGAATGTAAATGCTGTCAATAGATGAATGCCAGCCATTGTCTCTCTATATTTGTGCAAATTTGGCAGATACCAGAAGAGCAACACTAGATGGATCACAAACATAATTACCTGTTGTTTATGAAGCTGTGAATTGTTGTCTTGATAGTGATTGTAACCTTCTGGTCTGGCTAGCAAATGTCAAAAGTATGTCATGGTATAGTCTCGGTTTCAAAGAGAGCTTGTGTGCATTCCTATTGATCTGCAGGGGAGGATGAACCTGAGCTGAGGACCATAATTTAAGCAGAGGACAAATTTTCTATCGTACTCTTTGCTGAAGTTTCTGAAGTGAAACACTGGGGGTGAACTGACAATTTCAGGAAGCAACCAAAACCAATTAGAATTCAATATGTATCAATTTACTGAATGTAGGAACTTGATGGCTCATCAATTTCTGAGGTGCACATTCTGGATTCTAGATAACTAATGTTGATTTCCTTGATTCATCTTCTTAACATTGTTCTTCTTCAATTCCTTTGGTTTGCAGTTGTGGCAACCAAGAGTTGTTTATTATTGTTGATGAGTTGAATGTACTAGTCTGTGAATGCACATTTTGAGCATGAAGCAGCCATAATGTGCAGCTATGTACCTGATTATTGGATCTGAAATACTGGTAGTCAATAAGGATCTTGTCTATCAGATTCAATGCAAGTTTTTTGTAAGTTGATGGGGATGTTATGGAGTACCGTATGTCTTGTTGTCAAAGGTCACTGAGCATGGATGTGACTGTTGCTGTTGTTCAAATTGCTCCTTACTTTTTTCTCTGTTTGAAGAGTTAGGTCTCCTATTCTCTTTTTCTTTTTCCTGCTTTTTCTCATGTTCTTGGATCTGGAATTTTTACAACATTACTATCAGATCTTCTGTGAATTTCAATCATGTTGACTTAAAAACATATCTATAGAGAATTTCTCAATACTTATGAAGATGTTTCTATGTGCTTTAACACTTTTGATAATTATGGACTCTGAAACCATCAGCTTGATTGAATTGGGAATTGGCAGAGACACAAGAATGTCAAGAGATGGGAGAAAGCTCTCCTTGAGCTTTGTAACCTCACATGATTTCAACAGTTCATAAATTCAACGGGTAGTTCTGCAGTATCTAGAGCTGTCATTCAAATTGTAGTGTTTCATTACAGAAGGATAATTCTACTTGTAGGGTGTACATGTTGTGTGTTGATCATGTTCAATAAATTACTGCTGGGCATGCTGATATGTGTATATGGTTGCAAGGATGAAGCTGCACTAAGGCAGGATTATGATGACAGTGAGAATTGCATTGCCTGTGGGTCCACTTTGGCAATCAAAATCAGGTGGGGTTACAAGAATGAGCAAAGACAATTCTTCATTAGGTCAGTGTCTTGAGTGAAAACAAATGACAAGTTGGAACTGTATATTCAACTCAGATAAATAAACAGCTGCAAGAAAAAAATTCAAAATGTTACAAACCCTCGAAAGCAATCAAAATGTACCCTTCTAATGTCTGCTTCAGTATGATTGTTGTTCTGCTTGAACACATGAAGTGGAAGGTATGAATAGTTTCTCCACATCTTCTATTTCATCAACACTATCTCTGAAATAGAAAGGTGCAAAGGTTTGCTATTCAGGGGAGACTTGATTACAGAAAGAACAGAAGGCAGAGAACATCAGGAATGAGCTTAGAAGTCAATATGGTACATGAAATATGAAACAACTGCTGGAAAAATGTGCAACAGAGATGCAACGAATTCTGGAAATCTGTGTAGTACTAATGTACAGATAACAACACCCTCCCTCTGAAAATCAGCAGTAATGAATATAACTTGTGAGATTGGAGTTCTAAAGAGTTGCAAATTGTAACCATTGGAACAAAATACACACGCAAACAGACACCCAGGTGACTGCTCCTCAGACACAAGGCCACAGAAATAATGGACATACTCAAAGTGAGGATTCCTTCTGTGCAATGATGCCCACCCCCCACTTGGACAATTGGAAAACAAGTATGGAACTGAGAGAACTGTCCAAAATTCATCAATATCAAGGCTTAGTCCAAGTCCCTGAACCCCTCCAGAGCAAACTTCTTGCATTGGTCTTGAACAAATTGCACTGAAAGTGAAGCTAACAAGCCCCCAAGGGAAACTTGGATTAAAAGCAAAAGTGATAAGTTTGAGCCAAAAGGAGCTGAATAACAATGCCATGCCAGCTTCACAATGATCACATTTCTTCGTCCTTTATCTGCCACCTTTGAAACATAGCTGGTACAAATGTCCATTCTCTCAGCAAACATATCAGCAAAGACAGTCACCATAAAGAGCAATCCCATCTTTGGAGACAATCAGATAACCAGGTCCTTTACACCTCTTCTCAGCACCTTCCTCAACTTATGTGGCTCTTGTTTCAGTGATCAGATGTTGTATGAACATTCGAGAGCAATAAATACACCACAGGCCAGAATATGATTCAAACTCTGAGACAAGTTTCTGATGCAGATTCTGCTAACTTAAAATCTACAATCTTGCAGGAAAAGCAAGTGTCTATGTATCCATCAATGTTTCACTGACATGTATTTCTTAATCATGCAACAAGAAGGAAGAGAAACATGGCAGGCAATTTCATACTACCAAATGCTAACTGACCTAATTGGCACTGTAAGGTATCCCATGAATCTTGTACAGAAAAAGGGTGGAGATACAAACTGTGGTAGATAAAAGAGCGCCATGGGCTGTGCAGAAACAGAAGCTGCTACATCATCTGCATAATCTTCACAACAAAGAAAATTGGCAGATCCTGATCAATATGTAGCCATCTTTATTGCAAACAGGAGCCCCAGGCCATACAACTTTCCCAACTCAATCAGGAGGGACTTGCACAAACACATGAAAACATCAAAGAGCTGCAGCTACTTTGTCAAACAGTAGACAAGTTTGTCAGCTTGGTAGATCTCAAAGGGGGTGGGGTGCTTATGTGTGAGAATTTGTGGTGAAGCACTTCAAGACAAGAAAAACGTGAACATAGTTTATGTGCAGCTATGCCACAATTTCTATCTTGTGGACCAGCTGATTAATTATTCTGAAACTGAACGGGATTGCATTGACAATCTTTGGAAAACGCTCAACAGATTCTGCCTGTGTGCAGGTGATTGGATTGAATTTTGCAAGAGAAGACAATGAGAGGGGACTCGAAGTTTTTCTTCCAGTGTTTTTTGTTCAGCTGGATGGTGGTGGTACTGGTTGCTGGAGCGAGATCAGGCCTTGAAAGCACTCGCATTGTTTGTCAACACCTCGTGCAATGAAATGGGTTTGCGTCCAATGATCTGCTCCAAAGTTGGATCTACTTTCGCGAAGTGACCCTCGCGTCTGTTCGTGTCCAACAGCACCAGTCCGGCTGCGTATTCATTCCGTCCAGTAACTTGTTTTACCAGAGCTTCATACTCTTCCGGACTCAGGTTCACATGTGTCACCGGCTTGCCAATTATCGTGCTGATCGTCTCTGCCACTTGCTTCTCCGTCACAGACTCGCCCGTCAGCGTATAGGTCTGGCCCACATGCTTCTCCGGTTCAGTGAAGGCCGCCACAGCAACAGCTGCAATGTCAGCGATCGCAACACTAGTGAAAACACCATCGCCAGCACTTGACCAGAAAACCCCGTGCTTCTTGATGGTTTCTCCATCATAAGTAGCGACATTCTCGTGGAACCAAGCTGGTCGCAAAATGGTAAACGGGATCCCGCTTTCGGACACCAATTGTTCGTGCTTCTTGTGACTGTGAGATGGGTTCTCGTCCGCATCGATGGCTGACAAGTAAACGATGTGCTTGGTACCTGA
>Ga0209208_10011960_pt1 | contig 11062 bp, 5 predicted proteins | sample S1TSphfallax_3_FD_187694 | JGI IMG/M metagenome (GOLD analysis project Ga0209208, IMG submission 187694) | Host-associated microbial communities from peat moss isolated from Minnesota, USA - S1T2_Fd - Sphagnum fallax MG (SPAdes) (version 2) | ecosystem: Host-associated > Plants > Peat moss >... | reverse complement strand
TGGAAATTTCTAGGAAGTTATTTACAAAAGGTGGGGTGTTGTATGGTTCTAGGTTTATGACCACTTTAAATGGGGGTTAGGTTCCAAAATTTGAAGGACCAATTTTAAACAAATTGAATATTTGAGTTCAACCTTTCTTCACATTATTATTATTATACAAGCATAATTTGTGTATTTAAAGGCATAAGGTCCAAACAAATGTTGGGTGCATATGTCTATTTTAACATACCAATTGGGTAATAATATTAAACTTTTTACAATTTAGACATTAAGTACAAACATGAATAAACAACAACCTCATATCAATTGGTATGAAATATGAAATATGCATACATGTATCAAATATTCATATCCAGATTCTAACTATAGTAGAACCTCCCTATAAGGTACAGCCTATATAAAATACACATCCGCAAATAGTACAATTTTTTTAAAATAGTGCAAACCCCTTTATTTATCTATATTCAAACCTCTCTACAAGAAATACACCTCCATTAGGTATTGAAAGTACACCAACTTGAGGTCACGGAGTGGTCACACAGTTTCGTATAAGGTACATTTGTTTCTTTTTGGCACTGATTGTTCTTGTCGACAATGGAACCTAAGAAGAAGCAGAAGGTGGTGGATTTGAATACGAAACTAGCCATTGTCAAGGATCTTGATGAGGGACATAGCATCAGAGCTACTGCTAATAAGTTCAGTATTTCCAAAGGAACAGTCCATGTTGTTAAGGAGAACAAAGACTTAATATTAAAGGAAGCAAAAAGCAATCGTTCCTTATCAAAAGCAAGAATTATCAAGCAGAGCGACGTTAATGTTATCTTATGGAGATGGTTCGCAATAGCTTGTGCGAGAGGATATCCAATAAGCGGACCAATCTTGCAAGGGAAGGTTAAGCAAATTGCTAGTGAACTAGGAGTCGAAGGTGGTGACTTCTCAACTTCAAAAGGGTGGTTGTAGAAATGGAAACAATGTAACAATGTCCGATGGTATAAGATTAGTGGAGAATCTGGAAATGTCGACCTTGAGCGCACTAAACAATGGAGATCATCTTTAAAAACTCTTCTAATTGGATATGATCTGAAAAACGTGTTCAATATGGATGAAACAAGTTTCTTCTTTCATGCGTTACTCGATTCAACTTTAAGTCATGTTAAGTAGTCGTGCAAGGGTGGAAAACAAGGAAAGGATCAGATCATAGTGGTCTTGACGTGTTTTGCACTAGGAGAAAAATTGCTGCCATGGATAATCGACAAATCCAAGAACCCAAGAGCATTTCGCGAACAAGACATGAGTAAATTGAAAGTCAAGTATATAAATAATGTGAAAGCTTCGATGACGAATTCGATCTTCAATCAGTATCTGAAGGAGCTTGATGAATACTTCAAGAAAAAAGGGCGCAAGATTGTGTTTTTTCTAGATAACGCTCCAGTGCATATTGTTGATGAGGCCACCAATCTGACGAACGTTGAGTTGCACTATTTTCCGCCAAATCTGACCTCAATTCTCCAGCCCCTTGATGCTTGCATCATTCAAAGTCTGAAGGTGTTGTCTCGAAAATTTGCAGTCCTGTCCATATTGGACAACATCAATGATTCACTGCATGCATTGGGCCTTGTCAAAAAGCTGACTGCTTTAAACGCAATCAAATTCATTGACAAATCATGGTCAATGGTGAAAGCTAAGACAATCCAAAAGTGTTTTTCTAAATGTGGCTTTGTTATCAATGGAGAAGAGGCTCAAGAGTTCAACAAGATTGTTACACAAGAAGAAGAACTCACAGCACTTGTAGTTAGAATCGGCATCTCACGACCCAATCTTGTCATTGAGGAACAGTTACCAGAGTTCGAAATTGTTGAGGAACAAAACCTTATTCGTCAACTGGTTGAAGAGCACATTGATGTAGCTGATGACGACAAAGTAGAAAAAATAGTGATTGAATTGGAAGACTTGGAGTAACCTGAAGTTCCAAAAATCGATCCTATTGCAGAAGTAAGAGACATGGTAACTCAATTGATTTCGTTCACGAAAGCACATTCACTTTTCAGTGAGGAGTTTAATTTACTTAGCTTGAATGTGACTCTTAAAGACCTTTATAATTTTGCTTTAAAGCAATCAAAGATACATCAGTACTTTCAATGATCAAATAAACTTAGAGAACTACAATTGCAAGAAAGTAAAAGTTTCAGATTTTGGGTTGAAGGTTAGGGATTCTTCCTAGGGTTAGGGTTTCTCTACATAAAGTACACCTACTCTATAAGGTACAAGACGGTTTTTTTTGGGAACAAATAGGGTGTACTTTATACGGAGGTTCTATTGTAAAGTGAAACCAATTCAAAAAATAGTTTAAAAAAGTGGTGTTTGGCTCTAGCCTACAAGGTAGAGGAGTTGTTTGATTGGAGACTACATGGCACCATGCAACTCTTACCATTCATGAACAACACAAAACATAAAAGCCTAATTATTTTAGAACTTCATTAAACTTGACATATACATACAAATAAGCACAAAAAAATTTCACACAATACATCAATAGAACTTATTTCAAAAGAGGAAAGCTTTGGGTATGAATACGTGCAATGGTAGCATTAATGGAGGCAAAAATCAAACCATAATATGTCCACATTTTTTTATAAAATAATATTAATTAGTTCTTGTTCTTCATACTTGGGTGCATACCCACTAGAGCCCTATATACCATACCAACATTAATCCAAAACTCTTTGTATTCCAACAAAAAATGTGTTTTTTCTATTCAAGCAATCATGCAACAAACATTCCACAACACAAGCACAAAAGAAGTGATAACTTGCTAAATACAATACACAAAACATTCACCAATGATATAATAAACCGAACAAACTATATTGCAAGAAAACATAATAAATAATCTTAAATCTAACAATGAGAAATAGATGGGGATTATGTAAGTACCTCACCAAACCCACTATTGATTATGGTTCATTGCACGAAACTTAAAATGCATCCAAAGTGTTTAAACACAATGCTTTGGATTTGCTCATATTGGATTCTTGATAGAAAAATGGGTATCCATAATTTTATTGTGTTCACTATGCTATATCTTGGTGTTACTTTTCAAAAAAAATGCAAGAGGATAGATCTATTAACACTCACTCCCACTTTAAAAAGTGAGCAATCTTTGTGTGCATGAGCATGAGGATGGAAAGCTTATCTATGAAAGAAACTTGTTGATTTAAAAAACTTTTTCAATGCCAAATTGAGTGAGGGAAACAAAAAGGAAAAAAAAGAATTATAAATGGTCAATCACACCTTTGGCAATGGAGAAAGAGGCATTTCTAACTAAATTGAAGAAGTGAGTTCATATCTCATCAAAGTTCAATCTTCCATTCTTGCTTATCTTAAAAAATGAGGAAAAAAAACAATGAAAAACAATGGAAGAGGCTACTTTGGTTTGAACCAATTGATTTCTCCTTCTAAAATGATGCCATGTAGATGTCACTTCAATTTGACACTTCTTGATCTACAACCATCCTTTGAATCCAATTTATGGCCCTCAACTAATGGGATTGTTCTATTTTGTTGGACCCTCCAACTTGGACCTCAATCTAAAGTGTCTCCTAAGTTATAGTTTGGTGAAGATGAAAAGTAGTCATGTAAATAATTATGCCTTGTGACAATTTTTGTATAGATCTCATTGAGAATAATTTCCTAAGAAGATGGTGTTTCAATCCCTCATGGCCTTGCAACAACCCACCTTAATAAACTATGAAACAATGTTGTAGAAATGACATAGGCCAACTTAATATGTGTAGGGTGAATCTTGAGGTGTAGATTTGTTCAGAAATAAGGGGCATGTGCAATGTGGGAGTCCATCAATTTACCTAGTGTAAAGAAATGGGACCAAAATTTCTTGATGGGGTTGGGCTTATTGGGATGGGATAGAAAGGCAAGGGGCACATGAGGAAATCTAATTTATATGGGGCATAGTGTGATTCATATTAATTAGTTGGAGGTGCACACAACACACTTTTTTTTTCTTCTTCCTCTTTCAATTTTTTCATTGGCCCAATGCCCAAAACATAAAATGGAAGCTATGACACACCTAGAACAAAAACTTTCTAATGGCTTGCTACCTACAATATAAGAATTCATGCATACAAACTCATGTAGAACACAACTTTTATATTTAGAAATCAAACTTCACATGTGACAAAACTTATTGAAAACTTGAATTTTTTTTAATGAACCCCCCCCCCCAAAAAAAAACACTCACAACACAACTTACCCCCAAAAAAACTCACATCCCACTCCCCCTTCCAAAAGAAAAAAATCCCATAAGTCTCTAGGGTGCATGTTGCATCTCCTCATTGACTGCATGTAATTTTTATTTTCAAAATTGTTAATTGCCTATTTTGGCCTAGTAGGCTAAGGGGCGGTGCAGTGATTGGGGTACATCCATCTATGAAGGAAGGTTGTTTGTTTTGTTTCATGCTTATGATATCCATGGAACTGGGATGATTCAGATCATGTCCATGGTGTCTTTGGAAAGCTCTTGACGAGGAGGGGTGCATGGGCTTGGTTCCATGGCATTTAGACTTGCAGTGCAAAAGTTCTTGAATATTGAATGATCTCTTCACTGAAAACTAAATTAAATCGTAGCTGAAAATTTCGGAGGAATTGGAATGTGCCTTTGGTGTTGTTGGAAAGATCTTGATGAGCAGGATTTAATGGAGTTTATTTGGTAAGATTTGGATTCAGAATGTGGGAGATATTGAGTTCTAAGTGATTTCTGCTGCTGAAAATTCAAATAAATTCCAAAAAACCAGGTTTCAGAAGGAAAAATCAGTCGAGGACATGGTAACACTTGGGCCAACGGCACATGCCACGATCGTAATGATGAAATGATTGGGCGGGAGTCCAGCAGCGGTGTAATCACCAATTACTGGCTCTTTGCCCTCTTCCTTACTGCACACATTCAGAAGGCGTTACTTGTGGAAGAAACTAGCTGTTTGAATGAAGGGAAACCGACAATAAGGATCCTGAACCAATTCTTTGGACGGCTACATTCTCCTCAGCTCAAAAAAAAAAGTGATTTTAACCTGCCAAACTTTATTTGAAGAAAACAATGCTCTACACAGAGGACATGAAAGTGGAGAGAGTGAGGGTAGCAGGCACATCCACAGAGCTCAACAGAACTCTCTCGGCAGCAGAAGCAGCAGCACAAAGCAAAACCAGAATCTCTTCCCCAAAATCAGTGTACTCTTCTCATGCAGTTAGTTCACCTGTAATTTCAGAGAGACCAGAAAGTTCAGAACATGTGAAATTACATGATTGCTGTGATTATTATAAAAAAAAATTTGCAGAAAAAAGGGGAATTATTATCATTATTTAAAAAAACTCTTCCATAACAAATAATTTCCTCATAAGTTGATTCAGCTCAAATTCAATCAATAAATCTCCACATAACAATGAAGTAGGTGATGGCTATTGTCAAATTTCACTGCCATATTATTTTTTGCAGAATCTCATACATGTCCCATTTCAACTTATGACTAGGGAGTGCAATATCTTATTTGTTCTTTTAGGGGAATAGTAGACTAGTTCAGGCGTTGTTCAGTCATTGTTCGAATTTAGCAAACCTTGGAGCTCAGGTGTAATCTTCGTGTCCAGTCAAGGACTCTTACATAAATTCTGAAATTCCACAGCATCTCTGTCTGTCTGTCTGTCTCTCCCTTCTTTCTTTTGAAGACAATTTTTTTAGTGTCAAAAGTGAAAGTGCAAGTTTGTTACTCAGCAAGTACCCTGAATTTGGTTTTATAACTGGTCCAAAACACATACTAAACTCCTTTCAAGTAGTTTGGGTAGTCACAATAAATGAGTTTTATATGCGGTCCAGAACACATGCAAAAACTCACTTCAGGCGTTGATACTTTTAGTTAGTGCTTTACGAGTATTGATTCATTCATCCTCACATCTCAATAATTCTCTGGGTTGAGAGAGAGAGAGAGAGAGAGAGAACTTTATCTGACACCACAAAGAAGAAAAAATAAGCACATTTGACTCCTGTGGCACATTCACCTCTGTCTACAAACACTGTTCTTTTAGGCTATGAGCTTTTTCAGGCTGCCATTTCTGCACACTTCTGTACCCAAGTAAGTGCTCACGACCTCTTTCACAGAACCCTCTAAAATTTTGAAAACAAAATTGGTCAAAGCATTAGGACCACTCCATCATCACACTCTTCAGACCTGAAAACATCATGATCACCCACCAGATGTACTTCAGGATGACTTCAAAAGCTGTGCAAGCTTTTAAAGACCTGTTGCTCAACTTACATCAGGGGATTTATATTATTAAAAAAGAGTTCCCAATTTTGTGATATTCAAAAATTGGGGATTTCTTCCCCAAGAAATAGAAAATTATTCATATTTTCACTAGAGAAAAAAAAATCCTAAAATTTCCCCAATGTTTTGTCAAAAAAATGACAAAATTGGATATCATGGGAATTTTCTTTAAAAATTTGACACAGATCTTTACGTTCATAACCTAGGTAGGCCCCTAGGTGGCCTATAGATAGTCCTTAAATAAGCTATATAAGATAAGGGCTATCAAATATTTATGTAAGGACCTTACATAAGGGATACTTAAGGTGCTAGCTACTTGGGATTGCATCAAGACTTACATAATTAAAGAATACCTAAAAGCGACTTTTAAATGGCTACTTCATAAACTACATAAAGTTTACATAAGTGTTATGAATTTATTTTAAGTAATCCTTAAGTAACCCCCTATGTAACCCCCTTTTGGATTATGAATCAAACTTAGGTATTCCTTAATTAGCTAGACTCCCAAGTAAATTTTATGTACAACTCTCTAAATAACCTTTAGATATTCCATAACCTAAGTAGGTCCCTAAATGTCTCCCTAGGTAGTCCTAAGATATCGTATAACTTAAGTAAGTCCCTAAGTGTCTCCCTAAGTTATTCCTACATACCCCTCTAGATAGGCTTTATGTAACTCTCTATGTAAGCTTTTGATAATCCTTAGGTAGCCCCCTAAATAAGCTCTATGTAGCCTTTTAAATAAGGTTTAATTATCCCATAGCCTAGGTAGTTCTTAAGGTGTCTCCTTGGATTCCGTAGGTATGCCTTAGATAATCCCCTAGTGTGGTCCTTCGATATCCCATAACCTAAGTAGATCCTTAGGTGTCTCCTTGCATAAGCTTTAATAACTCCCTTAGTAACTCATAAATATCCTTAACTAAAGAAATCCCTAGCTAACCTTTTAAATAAACTTTGTGTAATCCCCTAAGTCCTCTTAGGCATCCCATAATATATTTAGACCCCTAGGTGAACAAGTAGATATAAATAAATAAAAAGGAAAGAAGATGAAACTCAAATCATCCTGAATTGAAATTTGAGTTTCCTCTATTATTTTCCTGAGTTTTACTATCTTTGCAGATAACTTGACTATGCTATCTAGAATCTAAGCTCTACAAGATGCACAACAATTGGGCTTTATTGTAGGTTAGAAGAATAATTACAGAGTTGAAGAAAGAGTCATAAAAGACTATTTAGAGAGTTTAACAAAGATTCTTAGGGAGTTTTCCTTTGTCATAGCAGAGATTTGAGTGTGAAAACCTCACAAGTCTTGAGATGGCTGACAGCCGAAGCAGTAGGTCCTTTGAATGAAGACATTACAATTGTTCTTTGGAATTGCTGTCCAAAGAGCAGAAGTCTGTCTTCACTGTAGTGTTCAAGCTGTCTTCCCAAAGGAAGCTTAGAGATATATCATTCTCCCTCTCAACACCTAGACACAACTTGAGCCATGTGTGCAAGTTGGGAAGGATGTCAGAGTTACAAACCAATCCATCATCCAAGGCTGAGGGGGACTTCAGAGGTGGCACACTTAACACTAGAGTTTAGCATTGTAGAAGCATTGGAATACAAAGTATTGAGGCATGTGTGCTCTGTATTGGCACTTTATGCTTGCAACTGGCTTTGAAATACCCCATTTACCACAGATGCATTGTGATTTCCTTTATTGCTGAAGGCAAGCCTCCCTGGCCTGTTTACACCCATTCTCCTATATATGGGCATCAAACCACCTCCCAAAGACACAATGACACCAAGAGAGAGAGAGAGAGAGCTAGATCTTAAGGAAAAGCTTGCTCTGCCATCAACAAATGAAAAGAATCAACGAGTGATGCACTGCCAAAGAATAGACCAAACTGACTGCCATGTCACTTGATAATGCCAATTTCATACTAAACTGTCTCTGGTTGGAAAACTCTTAGATCTTCCAACAGCTCATATGGCCCACAGTTAGCAAAGTGGTCAATGGCAGCAGTGGATGAGTCTGCAGTCCTAGAGCTTCTCTCTTGCCTCCTACTGAATCCCCAAATTCAGATAGTGTAGTCATCACTTGCTGAAGCAAACATGTGGGGATTTCCTGGGTTCCAGCTTACACCTATTCACCGCGCCTGAGTGGCCTGGCAACCCCTGCAGAAGGTCACCATTTCCCCTGTCCCAGATGTAAACATGCATGAGAGGGAATGCAGATGGGTAGCAGCTTTTTATCATGGATGCCTCCTTCATAGCAAACAGAGGTGCACTGATTGCACCCTGTCACATGACACATGCCCCCATTTATCAATTAGTTACTCAATTTTTCAAGGACAAAGAAGTCCCATACCAAACCTGCCACCATTTCATTGACCACCTCACTAGAGAGAGTTAATGGACAGTAATCGAAGATTGAGGTCATGCCGTCCGCTCAATGACACCTCGAAGTCGTCTGGCTAACTGCAAATCCTTTGGCACTGCAGTTCAACAGGAAATAGAATACGAGACTTCAGTTCTGAGAAGGTTAATCCCCAATAATAGAACAGAGTCTCTAAACCTTTTTTTGAAATTCATTTTGTGCAGAACTTTCACAAACCAGAAAGGGATGGGGATGATTGAGACTAGAGTCTCACTGATGGTAACACGCTTGGCATGAATTGCACACAAGTTTGTGTCCTCAAACAAATGCACCATGTAGTCTTCCGTTGCCTGCAGGCTCCAGAAACCAAATGTTTATTGTAAGTTCAAATCAACATACAAGAAAGACCACGCAAAAAAGTTCTCTAACCTAAAAGCACCATAACCCATCATACAAGAAAGTAGATACAGAGATTTCAAATGCTCCACTGTGACAATAGTGAACCTAATGAACATGTTAGAGACTGCTATTAATGGACTGAGGGAAGCAAATGCTACACATTAGACACTGGTGCTATGAGGTAGTCATTGCTATGCATCCTACACTACTGCTTTGGATTGAAGTGAGAGGGGGTGAAGACCATGATTAGCTAGGAATTAGCATCCCAGAAGATTTCAAGACAGACAAATCCAAGAAGTTAGAAAATAGGCAATGGCATTTGCAGGGCATGGCAATAGAAAGGGCAATGAATGAGGAAGGTTGGTACTACAAAACAACAACAACAACAACAAAGGGGTTACCTCTTGCAAAGCAGTCAAAGCCTCAGCAGTCCACCTTGTTACCACGTCTGAGTACTGAGCCGTGATTTCCTTCACCTACAGATTTCATCCTTTATCTTCACACATCAAACCATGGACCATTCTGATGATGGCTGTGCCAACTTCTTCAGTTCTTAAAATGCAGAAAATGAGCCGCCAATGAAGTTGCTAACCAAAATTCGAATCCTGATGAGCTCTCCAACGTGAGCTCTCCCTAACATTGCTCTCTAACATTGCAAGCAATCCAAAATAGCAAAGGCAAAAAAAAAACACCAGGAATAAACATACCAAGCGTGCAAATGGCAAACGCTGGATAAGAAGGTCGCAGGTTTTCTGATAATGTCGAATTTCCATCAAAGCTTTGGTTCCCGGTTTCCAGCGGTGAGGTTTTCTAGGAATTGTTGTGGTTGTTCTTCTGTTGCTATTCTCTACACTTCGACAAAGAGAAACACATGTACATACCGGTTAGCCCGCCCTCTCCTTTTGCTACAAAAAGACTTTCCAAAACTAAATTGATTCCCGAACACTAAAGAAGTTACAACCCCCCGGAAACAGTCACAAAGAAAGAGAACCGGAGTTCTCGAGCAGTACCTGCAGTACCAGACACGACAGTTCCGCCAGATGCAACCGATGCGGAAGCTCCTGCTCTCGACCTTCGAGGAGTGGTTTTGCTTCTCGCCATATTCAGCGAGCGCTAGGGTTTTGGTTTTCCCTCTTTCCTCTCCGTTTTTTCTGTGTCGCTCTGTGTCTCTGTGTTCTGCAAAACAAAACCTTCATCCGCCCTACAACGCAACAACAACAAAAACAAAAAACAGAAACAGAAACAAAAACAACGACAACAACCGCACTCTCTGTCTCTCCCACTCTCCCATTTGCTCAAGAAAAAACGCACCAGAAATCGAACTACATACAACAAAACAACAACAGAAACAAACACACAAATCGAACTACTACTACTACCAAAAAACACGAAAAAAAACTGAACAAACAAGCAAACAAAAACCTTATGATTTCCTGTGTCCTAAAATCTTTCTTTCGGTTTCAAATTTCTTCCGTCAAGAAACTTGTGGAAGACCTAAATTTCTCGATTGCAAATTTTGAAACCCTAGAAAAACCTCGATCGAAAAAAAAACTCTCCAATAAATCAAATATCAATCAAGCAATCGCACGTTACAACACCACAAGAGCAGCAACGCAGGTACGTGATGGTCGTAGTTTTGTTTCCCGCGGAAAGACTGACCAGTGGAACTGTTTCCCGCGCAATACGAAGGCCGTGAGTGGGCGAGAGAGGGAGGGCCCCTCTCTCTCTCTCTCTCTCGCCAGAGTCTGGAGCAGTCTTGCTTTTTTTTCTTTTTTTTTTCGGGGGCGAGAAATTGCCAAAAAGGCAACGCTGATCCAAATTTCTGGCGAAAAAGTCCCTGTTTTGTCAAAAACGAGTTGCCAAATTTCGCCCAGTTTTAATATTTTTGGGGAGAGTGTCGCCACAGGCCTGTCTATAGGCTACACACTTAATGGTCCTGTCCAAAACTGTCGCCAGTTAAGTCAAAATCTGCCTTTGG
>Ga0209208_10011959_pt1 | contig 11062 bp, 5 predicted proteins | sample S1TSphfallax_3_FD_187694 | JGI IMG/M metagenome (GOLD analysis project Ga0209208, IMG submission 187694) | Host-associated microbial communities from peat moss isolated from Minnesota, USA - S1T2_Fd - Sphagnum fallax MG (SPAdes) (version 2) | ecosystem: Host-associated > Plants > Peat moss >... | reverse complement strand
AAGCAAGAGGGGGGCGACAGGAGGAGGGAGTAAGAATTGGTTGAGAAGAAACCACATCTAAAAATATTATTCAAAAAATTATAACACCTGTAAACATATATATATATATATATATATATATATATACACACACATAAATTATATGTATAGAGCTGCTATGTGAATCATGCATGTACTTTTCCGCCCTATCCAAACAAACTATTATCTATCCCCCATGGGCCCAACAAGAGCCCAAGACACATAATTTGTCCCAATAAGGCACATTTCCTTGTTCCAAGTGGGGCCTATGTTCAAGAGGGTGATTTTCTCCCATTGCCAAGACGGATAAATGCACCGTCCCTTCATGGCCAATGGGAAGAATGCTAATGCTCTGCTAGCCTTACCTAAAGTTTGAACAACATTCCCTTTCGTTGTGCAATGGATTTCCCATGAGACAACAAAAAGAAAGAAACACAAACAAAACACACATAATACACACCTATTTAGTCATAGGGTGCACATTGAATGTTGGGTAAATTATTTGTTCATCCTTAATGGTGTTCAAGATTGTTGCTTTGATGCTAACAATTATCAACTGTTGTTTGTTGATGGGCATGCTTGCAAATGTATATACCCCACCCTTTCCCCTTTCTTGATCCCATCCAAGGGATGAGGGTCATTGGGAACTTTTTTTGGGTAACATTAAGCCTATAATTGAAACTTGCACTTTTATATAGGTGCATGATACATCCAAAACAGCCATCCATGAAGGCACAGTAACAATCTGAAGTCTTGCTTGGGCTACGCATGAAAACATTTCTTTGGCTTGGAATCATGCATCACTTCAAATACCATGTTAATGTCTAATGCAAGACCCAAAGCACCATATCTGGACCCTAGGTTATTATCCCAAACAACTATTAATCAAAACACAAAAAACCATCAAAAAAGAGGTGCACAAAGATAATCACAATGGACATTTACTACACTTAAATGCAACAAGGGAAAATAATTTGCATGTACCTTTTACCAAAGTCCTAGTTAGGTTTAATCATGTGTGTCTTGCAACAAGGTTAACATTGGGTGATGATGAAGGTTTAAACCCCCACCTCATCCCCACGAGTAACTTGGGCTCTCGAAAAGCATGGTAAAGCTATTATTTGAATAATAAAGAACGGAACATTTGTAAAATCTTGGTGGGTCAGTTTTTGTTTTTCAAGCCGTTTGAGGCTATCAGCATTTTGTGGCAGATCATGAAAGGATGTCATTTTCCATACCTTCCACTGCAGTGGAAATGATGTCCTTTTAGGGATCTGCTTTGTTTTTCAGTTTTTGATAATTGAATAACCCTTCACAAATTAGATTCTATTGGATAGATAAGATGTCGAGTGGCTAGATTGCCCAGATTGGGAGTGTATCATTAAGGAAAGAGGGCACTAATTAGGGTTAGGCATATCCAAATAATTGTGGGATTATGTTATTTAGTGTGTGTTGTGTGTAGCTGGTCAATTCTGTGGATGATTGACAGAATACCGAAGTTTGCCCATAAGAACAGGCTGTGATATTATGTTGCATGTACTTCTGGAATACGATTGATGACATGTGTTGGATTTCAATTCTTGCATATGATTTAGGGTTTAGTGAAACAATAATACCTTAGTTTTTGGTCACATGTGCACATGGGGTGTCAGCGTACAAAAGGGAGGTTTGGTTAGGTCAGTCTTCTGGGATACTTGCAAGATGCATCTTGTGGTGTTTCATCTACCATACATTATTATTGCACACCTACCTAGTGCGTGCTTTCTAAACTTTTTCTCTCATTGTTGTAATAATGTCATGTAAACTTCGCAGAGCACTACAGAAATGCTGTAGGTATTTGGGGAGTAGCTTCTTGGGTGTTATTCCGGCCTTTACTGACGAAAGAAATAGAATTATAGAGCAACATTATTTGGGTTTAGGTCAGACAAGCAGGTAGAAAATGTAGGAAATCCTTCTATGTTCTGGCAACAAGGTAGGACTCACTGTCTACAACTGGCGAGTCCCAAACAAAAAGGTACTCGAAAACTGGCGAAATTTGTGGAGAAACTTTGGGGTCTTGGTAGGCAATGTTTGTTTTTTGTGACAGACTGGCGAATTTTCGGAAAAATAAAATAAAATCGGTTAAAAAAATTCATCCGGTTTTCATATTCATGAACAAAATCATTCTAGCCTGTTTTCGAATATGAACAAAATCATTCTAGCCTGTTTTCGAATATGAACAAAATCATTCTAGCCTGTTTTCAAGATGATCGGTTCTCTCTTTTTTTGAAACACTGGTTTCAGAGTTACTTATGATTAAGCTTGTAGTAGTTGCATGGATTTGCGCTTGCCAATGGATGCCCATTTGCCTTTTGTTTACTGGTGTCATTTTGCCAAAAAAGCAAAACTAAAATTCAAATCTAGCAAGTGTTTCTTGGAGGTTTTCAATTGCTAGATTCCTATGTTTGGTTTTTAGTGCGTAGCCAAATATGTAGACTACTGATTAAAATTTTATCTCTTATAATTGGTCTATAGCGAAATCTAACTAGAAATTCTTGGGGATTATAGCCATTTTTCAACATTCTCCCATGGATTATCGCCACCCTAACCTTGAAAGTAAATTCTTAGTAAAAAAAATTGCTTCTCTTGTACATATGATCCTGCCAGTGTGGACACAGTGGCATGTTCCCAGGCTCTTACACCCCCTTAAAGTGGGGGTTTAGTTGCAGGCTGTCACCTGCCTGTAGTGGCAAAATAAAGTGGTTCAACATAATTTGGGGTGTTTTAACACTTGAGTGGCTTGATATTTGATTAATTTAGGTGAGTTGTTATTAGTAATTTTCTTGGTACCCTTTTAGTGAGCGCAAAGCCCAATAAGGGTTCGTGATCAGTCTAATAAATACAAATTATAGTAATTGACCCTAAACCCGTGCCCCCCTTTCTGCCTTTGAAAATTAAAAGAAATAACCGAAAACTTACAAACGATCAAAAAAAATAACAACAAAAAATAAATTTTTAATAAAAAAGCGCCATACCCCACTTTCCCCCCTCCTTTATGAGTAAAAGACCCCAAAAAATTACAAACATGAAAATAAAAAAAGTGAAGAAATATAACCCACGCCCTTCTCCTCCTCTCCTCCATCAACAATTAGAGTCTTAAAAAACAAACTCACACCCAAACCATCTTCCGTTTCCATCTTTCAACAATTTTTTTTCCCAAAACAAAGAAATCAACCCTGTTCCCTCCCCTCTTAACAAGTTTTTAAAAAGCTCGTGCCCCCTTCCGCCCTTAAGAAAGTAAAAAAGTACCAAAACATTTATTAAAAATATATAAAATAATAATTAAAAAATGAAAAAAACCACAAACCCTTCCCCCTTTTTTTTAATTTTTGTATTGTGTGTTAACCCATGCCACCCTCCCGCCTTAGGAGTTAAAAAATGTGACAAAAGAATATAAATAATAATAAAATTAACAAATAAATAAATAGTAAATAAATAAACCCACACCCTCCTCCCCTTTTCAAGTATAAAATTTTCTTTTAAAAGAAAACTCATGCCCCCCTTCCCCCCTTCAAGAAATTAAAAAAGTAACAAAAGATGAAAAAGTAAAACTCACACCCACTTCCCAAATTCAAGAGGAGAAAAAAATGAAAAAAACTTATGCCCCCTTTCGAACAAAAGAAAAGTGGAAAAAAACCATACCTTTTCCCCCCTTCAAAAGTTAGAAAAAATAACAAAAATTTTACAAAGTGCAAAAGTAACATAAGAAAAAAAAAAACCCCCCAAGCCCCCCTCCGCCTTCAAATAAAAGTGGACTGTTCACCCCTAAAAACTCAACCCCACCTTCAAAAGGGAATAAATGTTTTTTCACCCCCTCTGCTTCTTTTCCTCAATAAGATTTAACAATACACTTCCACATTAAATTGGGCTGTTCCAGGTTTTGAGTAGTTTATTGATGTTATTCTAAACCTGTGGGTTTAAAGGTTAGAAAAAAGTAATCAAACTAGGCTCAACTATCCTATTTTGAGGGTAGTGGAGCCTACCACTACAAGGAGGTGAAAGCCTGCCACTAAACCCCCACTTTAGGGGGTGTAAGAGCCTAAGAGCTTGGGAGCCTGCCATTGTGCCAACAGTGGCAAGATCATATGTATAGGTAACAATAACCAATTCCTAATTTAGTTAAGGTGACAACATGCCCATCCTAAAAATATTTATATGTCAAGGTGGCTATTTTCATTGGGAGAACGACATAATTTAGGATTTAAAAAGCTTTTGGATCTCAATTTAATTTCTTTTTTTTGGCTTGGTTATTCTACTTTAATTTGAACAAAATTGCCAAAAAATGGGAAAAACTCACCAACTTTTTGAAACCACAAAATAAAAATAAAGTGGGTGGGGGTTTGCCTCTAGACAGTGGATGACCTAGTGGACAAAATTGCAAATGAATTATTATTTTCGACATGTGTTGCTGACCACTTGGCTATACAAAAATAATATCCTGGTATTGTAGTAACATCGTCGTAGTCCAGTTGGCTATATTAAATTATATCGTAGTAAATGATAATAACATTATCGTGTACTACAAGTTGCCAATTCTGTTCACAGGGCCAATCCGTTTGATTCTGTGGTCCAGTGGGAGACCCCCACCCACGTTTAAATATGTACCAACCACAATAATGTTAACAATTGAAGTAGGCACTGTGGTCCAGCCTAGTGAATAGAATCTTTTATCGATTAATTTACTTTTCGCAAGGTATTTTTTAATTAATTATTTCAACATAACTTACATGAGTTGCATCTGCCAAACTACTTTGGCAGATGCCGCACATGTATGTCCAATAATTCGATTTTCAGTGTGTAGCAAAATTAAAGAAGGCTCATGAAAGATCTATACTTCATATCTAGTTTATTGCCCGATTTTGGCTAAATCTCCCTGTGGATGACCGCCATTATTTGTACATCACCGATAGCCATTTTGGCTCCAAGAGATTTCCCCAGAAAAAACCCTGCTACCACTGGACCATGAATTACTCCACATACACATGGCGCATCTGCCAAGATATTACCATAAAGCTGCTGCATTCATGGGAGTTCACCAAAGCTATGAACTAGTGTTTTTTTTTTTCAATTTTGAGAAGTAGGTGGACTGGCCATCATGCAGGAGAGGACTTCGTCAAATTTGGTGACAGGTCAGAGAAGCAGGTAGAAAATTCAGGAAATCCTTCTACATACTGGCGACAAGGTACGACCGATTCTCGAAAACTGGCGAATTTTCTGGATTTTCCCGAAATTTTTGCTTTGGGGTCTTCATAGCCATTTTTTTTCGTCGCAGAGTGGCGAATTTTCGGCCAAAAAAAAAAAAACACACTGCTATGAACGCCTTGTCTCAACTTGGAACACAAGTGTCAAAAGTCTACAGGTAGACCCTACTCTCCTACTACCTAGACTCTAACTGTACACCACGATTCCGATTTTCTAGGATATATTTTTGGGAATTAAATGGGCTATCATTTATGGGAATTAGAAGCAGAAAATATGGCGATCGGCCCTAGGAAGATTTAGCCCAATCCGGTTATGGACCAGCTATGACTTGCACAATTAATTAATCAGCCTTCTTCATTGTTGGCTCATACATTGGAAATAAAAAACTGAAAATCTGGCGATTTTTACTTTTTTTTTTTCCCTCAGTTCTGGCGATTGAAAAACTTCAGAAACACTTCCATATTCGGATTTTGAATATTTATTTTCGCTTTTTGGCGAAAACTCTCCAGTAGAAAAGAGCCTTCAAGAAAGTTCCGACAGTCTGGAAAAGAGGTTCATGAAGTTCATCGGTTTCCGAAGGCATCATTTGGGCTTTGTTGCAATCGTAAGCGAACTGTTGCGGCAGCCATTTTGCTCCTTGGCTTCTTCATAGTCGCATTCGCAACAATCGTCTTTGCAGGCCATTTTAGTGCCCGTGAAGTAGAGAGAGAGCTTGAGACAGATTTTGCATCAGCAGTGGAGTCTCAACAAGACGGCCCCCAGAGAGCGTGTAGTAGATAGCAAAAAGCTTGTGCCAGAAAAAAAACCCAACTTAGAGACCATGGCTCCAGTACCAGGGATGTTCGATGTTTTCTTGAACCATCGAGGACCTGATGTGAAGCAGAACTTCGCTGCTCATCTCCATCAAGCACTTCAAGAAGCAGGGTGCCGTCCATTCCTAGATATGGAGTCTCTCGAGAAAGGGCAGCATGGTCAAAAGAAGATCTATGAGGCGCTTGCATGTGCTAGTGTGCATGTGGCCATCTTCTCCAAACACTACGCTGACTCCAACTACTGTCTCGACGAGTTGTGCGCCATGCTCGAAAGGAAGAAGCTCATTATTCCAGTTTTCTACGATGTTTCACCAAATGATCTGCATTGTAAGCTCCACAATGGACCGTACACCAAAGCTTTTCGCGAAACTCATGGGAGGAGACCGGCAAGTGAAGTGAAGAAATGGAAAGACGCACTTTGCATGGCTGCTCAATTGTTCGGATTCCAACTTGCTAATTACAATGGGTGAGACAACCGAAACTCAAAATACTCATTCTATTTCAGATTACTTGGATCAGAGCTTTCAAAAATCCACGTCGTTTAAATTAATTACTTGTTGTGCACCATGAGTGGTGGGTCAATGTTTGATGCAATTTATCATGTTTGAAATCTAATAATGGGCTAAAAGGAGCGCGATGTGGGTGGTTGCAGGGATGAAGCTCAATTGAAGACAGCAATTGTAAGCAAAGTTCGGGACCACTTGCGTGCCTCCCAACTATCGCTAGTTGCACCCTATCAAGTGGGACTGGAAGAGACATCCAAGGAGTTGATTGAAACTCTAAATTCGATGGAAAAAGATGTTGGGGTTTTGAGTTTGGTCGGCATGGGTGGAATTGGGAAAACGACTCTTGCCAAGGAGATATACTGTCGCTTTGAGAAGAATGACATGTTTGAAAAAAATAGCTTTCTTATGTGTGTAAGAGAGAGTGCAATTCTGGATTTGCAAAAACAGGTGGCCCGTGATTTGTTTGGAGAGGACGTAAGAAATATGGAGGAATTCAATAAATGTTTTAATCGCGACATGGATCGCAAAGTGTTGATTGTTATGGATGACGTAGATCAAAAAGGTCAATTTGATCAACTCATACCTGACATCAACAAACTTGGTCCCGGTAGTCGAGTCATCATCACATCACGTGATTCAAACGTGGTGAACAACATCATGAAGAATGGAAATTGCAAATATTTGAGGCATGAAATGGCACTATTAAGCACCACAGACTCCAGACATCTCTTCAATTGGCATGCATTCCATAGCGCTGATGCTATTGATGGCTTCCAAAAGCTTGCAAAGAAAGTGGCAGATGCTTGTTGTGGTCTCCCACTAGCATTGGAAGTTATTGGATGCTTTTTGTTTGACAAAAGAGAAGAGTGTGACTTAGAAAGTACTTGGCCACAAACAATCAAAACATTGGGTGAAGAGAAAGGCATTCTCGACAAGCTTAAGATCAGCTATGAAGGTCTTTCTACAGAAGCAAGCAAGCTAATGTTCTTAGACATAGCCTGCTTCATGATCGGCCAGCGTGAAAATATAGCAATGCAAATTTTTGAAGCATGCAAATCCGACTACAAGGGACCAGCACCATCCTTCAAATCACTCAAGGACAAGTGTTTAGTGAAGTTGGATGAAGATAGACGAATCGTAATGCATGATCTTCTTCGTGACATGGGACGTCAAGTGGTCATGAACCAATCACATCACATGGAGAAAGGAACACCAAGCCACTTGTGGGATCCTGAAATGGTACAACGAGTGCTGCAAAACAAGGAGGTCGGTACTTAATTTATTAACTTGAAGCTATATAATAATTTTTAAAAAAAGTTTTTGGGGGTTGGGGGTGGGACAACCATAAAAGATTTTGAACTTCAAGTTTCATGTATTGTAACTTAGGGTCAATATCCACATTGAATAAATGAACAATTAATCAAATTTTGAAGAGAATAATTTTATTATTTGAAGTTTAAACTGATTTTTTTTCTTTTGTGATCAAACATACTATAATTTAATATTACATCATAGGAGTAGTTAAAATGATCCATATTATCGCTAGCCATAGTATTTAGGACCATTTGCATGACATGAATGTCATGTATTTTGAGCCATTTTTAAATACGTGTATCAAAAAGGTTGTGTAATGATGAAACTGACCCTTGGGTAATGTAAATCTAAAAAGGTCAAATTTTGCAACCATAGAATATTCACAAAAATATGTATTATGTTATCTATAAAAGTTTTCAATCATATTTGTCTTTTTTGGGTGATCTATATTCAAAGGTCCTTGTAATATACATTAGACTCTACTAAGTGCCCAACATTATACATGTCAACTATCCCACCTTATTCTTTTTATCTGGTACATTTATCTTAACAAAACAAATGCACATGGACCATATGTATTTTTTGTCAAATTAATGTTTAACCCCTCAATGTCTCGAGAGTCCATTTTAACTCTAAAATATTAATCAAAATTGTTTGTTAGAACATTTAAGGTTAAACATTTCATTGGACCACGGTTTTGGTACGTGAATTTTCATCAAATCACTCCTTTGCACTCTTGTGTGGGATTTGTAGGGTACAAATAAAGTTCGAGGGCTTTCAACATTTGGAGTTGGCCATGGTGGCAATGGTGCAACTAATGTGGCTGAAAATTACATAGGCATGAATAGATTGCATTTCCTTTTATTGGATGGTGATAATGTGAAAGGTGACTTTTCTACTTGGTCACGAGAATTGAGCTGGCTCCAATGGATGAATTCGAATCTTTTAGCACTACCTTTGGAACTAGACCTTCGAAAATTGGCAGTGCTTGATTTGACTTCCAACAAGGAGTTAATGCAAATTTGGCCCAATGACCTTGAGGTACAATTCTTTTGAATATGCATGGGAATGCACCAATAGAGGTTATGTTGCACATATATTTTAGCTTTGAATATGGAAAACTCATTCACTATCAAATTAATAGACCACATGATTGGGCTTTTGTTTTCAATGCATTATAAGCTAATGAAAACATTTTACCTTTTGCAATGTTGGATTACAGATCACTTATAAGGACTTGCGAACCTTGATCCTTTCAAATTGCAAAGCTCTTAAAGAACTTCCTAAGGATATTGGGAAATTATTGAAACTAAATGAGTTGAATTTGGCATTTTGCTCGAGTTTAAAGGCATTACCCAACTCCATGTTTCAGTTGAAGGAACTCAAACACCTAGCTCTATCTGGTTGTGTCAAGGTGGGGTCTTTACCTGATTCAATTGTGGACTTGTCAAACCTACAAACATTTCAATTGGACAGTTGCCGCAAATTGGAGAATTTGCCAGTGAAGTTCGGGAAACTTCAAAGCTTGGTGGAACTAGATTTATCTAAATGTTCCAAGTTGGGGTGCTTACCTAATTCAATTGTGGACTTGTCACAACTCAAGACATTTCAATTGCGGGGGTGCCCCAAATTGGAGAATTTGCCAGTGAAGTTCGGGAAACTTCAAAGCTTGGTGGAACTGGATTTATCTGAATGTTCCAAGTTGGGGTGCTTACCTGATTCAATTGTGGACTTGTCACAACTCAAGACATTTCAATTGCGGGGGTGCCCCAAATTGGAGAATTTGCCAGTGAAGTTCGGGAAACTTCAAAGCTTGGTGGAACTGGATTTATCTGAATGTTCCAAGTTGGGGTGCTTACCTGATTCAATTGTGGACTTGTCACAACTCAAGACATTTCAATTGCGGGGGTGCCCCAAATTGGAGAATTTGCCAGTGAAGTTCGGGAAACTTCAAAGCTTGTTGGAACTGGATTTATCTGAATGTTCCAAGTTGGGGTGTTTACCTGATTCAATTGTGGACTTGTCACAACTCAAGACATTTCGATTACAGGTGTGCCACAAATTGGAGAATTTGTCAATGGAGTTCGGGAAACTTCAAAGCTTGGAGGTACTCGACTTACGTGAATGTTCCGAGTTGGGGTGTTTACCTGATTCAATTGTGGACTTGTCACAACTCAAGTCATTTCAATTGCAAGGGTGCCACAAATTGGAGAATTTGCCAATGGAGTTCGGGAAACTTCAAAGCTTGGTGGACTTGGACTTATCTGAATGTTCCGAGTTGGGGTGTTTACCTGATTCAATTACGGACTTGTCACAACTCAAGACATTTCGATTGCAAGGGCGCCACAAATTGGAGAATTTGCCACTAGATTTTGGGAAATTTCAAAACTTGGTGCTATTCGACTTCTTTGAATGTTCCGAGTTGGGGTGTTTACCTGATTCAATTGTGAACTTGTCACAACTCAAGACATTTCGATTGCGGGGGTGCCACAAATTGGAGAATTTGCCAATGGAGTTCGGGAAACTTCAAAGCTTGGAGGTACTCGACTTACGTGAATGTTCCGAGTTGGGGTGTTTACCTGATTCAATTATGGACTTGTCACAACTCAAGACATTTCGATTGCAAAGGTGCCACAAATTAGAGAATTTGCCACTGGAGTTCGGGAAACTTCAAAGCTTGGTATATTTAGACTTATCTAGTTGTTCCAAGTTGGGGTGTTTACCTGATTCAATTGTGGACTTGTCACAACTCAAGACATTTCGATTACAAGGGTGCCACAAATTGGAGAATTTACCACTAGAGTTCAGGAAACTTCAAAGCTTGGTGTACTTGGACTTATATGAATGTTCCAAGTTGGGGTGTTTTCCTGATTCAATTGTGGACTTGTCACAACTCAAGACATTTCGATTACAGGGGTGCCACAAATTGGAGAATTTGCCAATGGTGTTCGGGAAACTTCAAAGCTTGGCGCATTTCGATTTATCTGGTTGTTTTGAGTTAGGGTGTTTACCTGATTCAATTGTGGACTTGTCACAACTGAAGTCATTTCAATTGCGGGGGTGCCCCAAATTGGAGAATTTGCCAGTGAAGTTCGGGAAACTTCAAAGCTTGTTGGAACTGGATTTATCTGAATGTTCCAAGTTGGGGTGTTTACCTGATTCAATTGTGGA
>Ga0209208_10011958_pt1 | contig 11065 bp, 9 predicted proteins | sample S1TSphfallax_3_FD_187694 | JGI IMG/M metagenome (GOLD analysis project Ga0209208, IMG submission 187694) | Host-associated microbial communities from peat moss isolated from Minnesota, USA - S1T2_Fd - Sphagnum fallax MG (SPAdes) (version 2) | ecosystem: Host-associated > Plants > Peat moss >... | reverse complement strand
TGATGACATATGCCCATTCTGCATTGCAACACTCCCTCGTGAAATCGTATTGAAATAATTCAGAACACTTATAAGTGTTCAAAACAACAAGAATTGGTCTATCTCACCATTAAGAGTTCCTCCAGACCATCCATTTTTGGTGGGCTGATTGTCTCTGCATCTGCCACAAGAAACAAAGCCCCTCATGTCAAGGTCAAACTCCTCAGGGTTGCAACCATAACAGGACAGCAGTAATAGAAGGTGCAACAAAAGTGCAAAGCTGGTCATGTAACCCTACCACATTCAATAACAACTGAGGACCTCAAATGCTCATGTTCAGACATTCCTTGACATGTACAGATGGGCAAAAATAGTCATAGATTACCACAGGTGCTCAGCATGTCAGCAGAAACGTCCTTTCCTGATGCCTGGGCCAAAGAAATCATCTGCAAGCAAGTAATGGACAGATGTTAAACTTCTGCAGCAGGAACGAACCTACAATTGTGGAACAAACAAGAAATCCTTCGAATCCAGAACATTACAACTCTGTGCACTTCATTACAACTTGGGATAGCATGCATTAGAAATTGGTAGGATCGACTACTAACCTGCATAGCAGCAACAAACTCCTTGAATCCAAGAAAGCCCTGCCTCTTAGCATCAGCAACAGCCCACACCTATAACACAACCAGAGTCAGCTGTCAAATATTGACACCTACAGATAGGGGCAACTATCAAGACCTTCCAAAATACATCGTAATTCTTCTCAGATCTAACAACACTATAAAATTGCATACATGATGGAATTGGAGCAAGCATGAACCATGTTAGAATAGCATACTCCCATACTAACCTGCTTGAGATGACCCCTAGGGAGCTGTGAGAGGGCAAACAACTTGACCACATCTGGTCCCGTGAGCCGTCCATCATTGTCTGCAAGGTGTTACAAGAAGAATGTTAATCATAGTGAGTTTCCCATCAAACGTGAAAAAAAGCCTTACTTGCAATTCGTGGAAGAGCATAACTGATTTCAAAAGGGGAATCTCAGAAAATTTGGTCACTCTGCTACTGTAGGGTAATGCTGATCGACAGCAGCAGAGTGACCAAATTATGTGCGAACAAGATACACAGGTCCTTTGCAGCAAAGCTGACCTCAGAATTCCGTTCACAAAGAAAGGAAGCAACATCTTCGGCAACTGACAAAGCCGAAGGCATATCAAACCAAACCAACGATTCACGTCAAGATTGAGGACACGAAACCTCAAGAAAATAGACCACATAGACACTATTGTCCAGAATCAAACAATTAGAGTCCGCATAGATAAAATCTCCGATGGATGCTAAATCGCGTAAGGGCAAAGCTTGAGAAGCCTGCGCCAGGATTCAGTTAAGCCAAGCGGAGCAGAAAAGTCTCGAGGAAACGACGAAAAGAGAAGAATCCATGAACGGGCCACCAGTCTAGTAGAAAGAAACAATAGAACAATTTCCTACCAATGCGGTAATTCAGATGGGCATAAAGAATCCAGAAAAGAGACAAGGGCAAAAAATAATCTCACAAATCCCAAGATTCAAATCAGCCATTCAGAAACATTCACGCCAAGCTAAACTCGGGACTATCCAAAGGACAAAAATCAAGACGTTATTTTTAATCCCGAACAAGCACGACAAGAAGCACAGAACACACTGAATCCACAGACCCAAAAGACCAGGAAGCAAGGGCAATGCTCACAAGAAGCATGATCAAAACAGGAGAAAGGAAAGGAGAGCGAAGGAAAGAAAAAGTACACACCGGTGTCAGCATAATCGAACCACCGCTTGTATGTCTGCTCATCCTGCTTCACAGGCCTGACGGCCAGTACCTCCATAACTCACCACCACCAAAAAACAGCGACAACAGCAACAACAATGCAGATAACAACGATAACGTAGACCCACTAGTACTCTGCGCTCAAGGATAGGCAAAGACTGGGAGAAGCAAGTGAGAGTACGAGAGAGAACAGAGAGTCTCTGCGCGAAAGAGAGAGGAGCGCAAGTGGAAAAAGGCGGCAAGAAACGTGAGCGAGCGAACGAAGGAGCGCAGAGCTAACAAGAATCGCAGTAACGAACGCAGCGTTTTTAAATTCGATAGTGAAAACATTTATTAACTACGGTGTAGATTCCCAAAATTCAAGTGAATTCTTTTTTCGTGAACGGCTCTTCTGACCGAGTTTTTGGAGTTTTGTTTTTGTTCGGGGTTCTTATTCGGTAGTTTGATGTGGTGTTTTTTCTTTTTTTTCTTTTTTTGGGGTGGGGGGAGGGGGGAAAGAGGAGGTATACCTATGTTGGTAAAGAGTCACGTTCATAATAAATGGGGAGCTGAAACTGGGAAAATTCAAATTTTGAATCGGTTTTGGCGTTTGTTAGGGCTGCAACTTCAACCCACAGGCAAGACATAAATGCATACATATATTATATACATGTTGATCTACATCATTGTTGGGTGGGGGGGGAGGGGAGGGCTGAAAAAAGGGGGGCATGTAGAAATTTTCAAAAAAATAATTTTCTCTTTGATGAAGAATCATTTGGAAAATTCCTTTGCAAATCGAATATTCCAACCCTAATTAATTAGTCAGCAGATAAATATATCAAAGCTGCCAAGGTACTGTACTAGAGTAATGGGTACCTATCAGGCCATGCCACAGGATTTTTATTTTTATTTTATTTAAAAAAAAGATTTGAGTCATAGAGTCTATGTTTGTAAGGTCCTTGGAATTTTTTTCTTTTCTCGGGCAGAATGGGTGTGCCCTGGAGGTTCCATGGCATTATTAGTTTGTGGTGCGTATCTAAATTAATTAAATGAAGCTTTGTTGTTCCGGGTAAGGGTAATTGGGAAGCTCGTAGTAGTAGTAGTAGTAGTACGTAGGTACTTACCGTGTTTTTGCTCTTTAGTAGCATTTGGGTGTAGCATTCATTCCCTGTTTCGCATTCACGGCGAGGCGGCGGTGACGTACTTGAGCGATTCTAGGTTTTGTAACCACTGCTTGCCTTTGAATCTTTCCTGCTTGCTGCGTCTTCTTGTCCGTCTTCGCTGAGCTGACAGGTGCTGCTAGAACATACATGGGTTGGGCTTGTGCCTCTTCGCTGAGCTGACATCTATGTAGCAACGAAATTACAGGCAAAGAAAAGAAGGGATAGGGTGTTGTTCTTCTTGCAGGGACTTTGAGATTTGAAGTACTTTTAGGTAATCTTCTCTCGCTCGCGCAATAGCTTGCAGAGTGGTGATGTTCGCCGCTAACGGTGACGGATATCGTTCCTATCAAAAACCTGCGCCGGCTTTCAATCCCCACCACAAAACAAACAAGGAAAGACAGTCAAAACCAGCTTGTGCTAAAACTGGGTCAAGAGTCAAGACATATAAGTATTAAATGTTTTTCAGATTTCGCCGAACTCTAGGATAGAATCTCACTTCAAGCTCGAGAAATTGCAAGCTCATATGTTTAGAAACCATCGCATGTTTCTCCAAAGCGAAGCGATCAACTCGCCCCCCGCCCCTTCTCACTCTTTGATATTGTTGCAAATGCCTGCCAGTGTGCAAATGTGGACTTTCACAGTTTTTGAAGATGTTGATTTTTTTTCCTTGTGGTTGTGGAAAAATAAAGACCTTACAAATTCAATGTTTTCTTTATATAACTTGTGAAGCTCTAACAATTTATGTGCATAACAAAAACAAAAAAAAAGTAACAAATATAATAAATTTGTAGTGAATTGGCTCCATGGTGATTAAAACCTATAAGTATTATTGTCACACTTGGGCATTAAGCTTATGTATTGATCTAGATTCTAAATGTATTCAAGTTTCAAGAGCATTACAAAACACACATACATCAATTATGAAATAATTGAATTTCTAAATCACCCAATGTAACATACCCTAGTACATGAATGGTTTTGGCATAAATTAAATTATTTTATGGTTTTGTCAAATTCTTGAAAATTTATTTATTATTTGTGTTAAAGTTTTATGTTATAATATTAAAAATATGCAAGTTTTCAATTATCTGGTTTGAATTGCAAACCATAAAGGTCAAGAACTTAAAATTGAGATAATCTAGACATTTTAGAATGTCCCATAAATATAACAACAATATGTTTATTATTTTTTATAACTATTACATGTTGAAGATTTCAAGGTTGAAAAACCAAATGGTGAAATTAAGATTTAAATATTAATTAATTATTTGGCAATTTGTTGTTGAATCCAATAAGGGAGTTGAGTATGTGAACCATACAAAATTCAAACAAAGCATGTAATCAACACATAAGAATCAAGATACAAAACATTCATACATGTATTAATTATTGGTTAGTCGTAACTAGTTACTAAAAATAGAAATGAGATGGGCAATGGGCATAAAGGCATAAAACTATGGGCATGAACATGGACCACATAACTCCCTTACACAATGATAAGCTACAACCAAATTTTGGAATTAAATTTCTCATTATTGACTTTCAACAAAATTACAAATCAAGCAAAATGTCATAGAAACTTAAGTCATTTGATTTTAGATTGGAAAGGCCTCAAATCTCATGACATAAACATAATTTTCAAAATATATAAGCACAAAAACATTAAATATTGTCATAAAATTTGTTTTTTTCCCTTCAAAACTCAAATGTTTCTTTTCTAATAATGTTGTGTGAAAAAATATTGTTGAAACATTCTCACAACTATGGGAAAATTGTTACAAAAGTTGAATATCAAAACTTTAACTATAATAATAGCTCTCACCTTCCATGGTGCCTACAACTAGAGGTTGCCAATCTCAACTAGTTTCAAATATTCAACTAAATTATGGGACACAAGTCAAAAAATTAATATGGTACACTATAATTCAATGAACAAATTGGCATCAAGGGGAAGTTGCATGCATAACAATTTGTTTTGCTTGAATTTTCATTTTTATTTTGGAAAAGCCATGTTTTGCATGTCAAGAACTAAACTAAAAAATACTGAAATATTTAAAGTAAAACACATTCCTCTTACAACCACCATGTGAAAACCTAAATAACATCATTTCAAAATTACAAGATGTTTTGGGAAGGATTATTCAACCCCATCTTGAAGCTAGTATTGTAAATAAATAATTTCAAATGCATCAAGTAGTTCAACTAAAAGAAATTTATTGTCCAAACTCATACATGAAGGTTTTTGCAATTTCTACCATGCATACTGAAACCATTTTGATGTCTAAAAAAAATGAGCATCAAGCAAATTATAGAAATTAAGAACAAAAAGATGGCCAAAAAAAAATTGAAACAAAATGAACCATTAAAATAAAAGTAAAGCATACAAAAAATTTACACAGGAAACAACAAAACAAAGCAAATAAACAAAACCAAAAAAAAAATCAATGAACAAAGCAAAGCAAAAACTAAAGAAAACATGAAGTCATTGACATGTGCGAAAAAAATTCAAAATAAAAATGAACAATAAATAAGACAAAGTTACTTACTTATCATGGCCACCTCCATTTTGTTTGCACATAGATCTTGAACTTCCCTTGTAAAAAAATTTCCTTGTCATTCAATCATGATTACGAAGGCCACCCTACAATATTCCTGGTTTGGGAAAATAGAAATTATAGGAACAAGAAGTGAAAATACATTTTTGCAATTTTAAAGTGACAAATAATCATAGAAATTTTGAAAACGGTAGTACAAATCAATTATTATATTCTTACTATTCAAATTAACAAAACATAGTATTAAACAAGTACAACTACAAAATGCAAACATAACTTTGTAATGGAGAAAACAACTTCAAAAATACAAGAACTCATATTTCAACACTTTAAAATACAATACACCAATTTTGTTAAGTTTATTCAAAACCTAACCCCTAAATACATTTTAAAAAATGGTGCAAATCATTATTAAAAATCTTGTAATATGTAAATATTCAATTTGTAACTACATGTGACTATCTATCATTTGTTACTATGTTTTATCATTTTTACAATTAATTACCATCCTTTAAAATTTACAACTATTTTTTGTGACTATTGTGCGACTACAAAATTGCACATCCTTCAATGTTGACTAGTGTCTTGAATTTTTCATCAAAAAATAGACTATCATGTTCATTTAATAGAAAACTTAATTGCCTCTTGGTTATTCAAGGTGTAATTATACATTTAATATATATTAAGATTTTGTGCACTACATTAAAAGTATGTTATTTAACTTTTATTTAGGTATATTTAACATATTTAAATGTATTGAAATTGTATTCAATGTGTATTAAACACATTTGACTTGTATTCACTATATGTTCAAATATTTAATTTGTATTCAAAGTATATAAGACATGTATTTCTTCATATTATGGGCATATTGGAATTAAAAAATTTGATTTTGACTTTGTATGGTCTATTTAAATATATATTATCTACTTTAAATTATGATTAAAATATTGTCAAGAAATCATATTGATATGTATAATCATTGTATTAAATGAGTCGTAATAATTCATAAATTATTAATACCAATTGATTAATTAATTAAATATAACCTATAGAATACATAATGATAATTAATTAGTTAATTAATTAATAATTAACACAACCTAATTAACTAATGAATTATATTCTTAATTATTTCCAAAAAAAAAGTTGTTTAATTAAATATTATATCATAAATTGATACACTAATTTATTATTATTCATGAATTATACATGTTAATTAATTGGTTAGTTTTAAAATAAAAATAAATAAATAATTAATATTGTTAATCTTTATTAATCAGTCAATTAATTTATATTTAATATTTACCGATGAATGAATTATCAATAAATTATTAACTATTATTTAATATTTAATACTCACAGAATATTTAATATTTATGGAAATAAAAAAGTTTCAACAACCTTCTATAATTGTTGATTACCTACTAGAACTTCACATAGAATATTTAATGAATTTATTTACGTTTTTGAAATTTGGCAATTAGAAAACCCAAGAAAAATCAATTTTGCCATTTTGAACAATCACCCAAAGTAAAAGCATAGGCACCATGCTTCTTCCCATTCATAAATGTCTAACATTTTACTTTGTCTTATTGTTAATATTGGTGGTTCAATCTTATAAGCTAAAAATAGTTTACATTACAAGGCCTTGTAAAAAATCTCTAGTATCACCTAACGGCTTATCTGCAAACGTTAAAATACCCCTAATGAGCTTTGACTGGGTATCCTTGTAGTGCCCTATGTGTGGAACTGTGTGATTTTCATCAAAAAATTTCAAAGAGTTGAATCACGCAAGTCTTTGATTAATGTTTTTGTGGGGTGTCCTTGTGGCATTTTTGTGTACAACCATGCAAGGTTTGATTAATGTTCTAGAAAAAAAATACATTGAAAAACATTGTTATTGTAAATGGTATGAAGGAGGTAGGTGATAGGTAAAAAAAAATTCTTCCATGATGGCACTGGTTTTAACTCAATGGGGAACTTCAAAGCATTCAATTTTCCTTGTCCTTAAGGCATTCCAAAGTTTATTTTACACCCTATGTTAATTAATAGCACTTTCAAATTATAGTGATGACTATTCTTGAAATTTGCATCCCATCATTGAGCCTACATATTAAAATTGGATATCAAGTTTTCAAAATGTTTATTTGGCCCAACATTTCTCATATGCATATTAGGACCACACCCACACCTATCAAGTGTGTTCGTTGACATATGTAACAATTGATGTCATGACATGCACAAAACATGGCATCATTAACCATCACCAAAACTCCAAAAACACGAAGAAAATGAATAATGACAACAAAGATGTGCACATATTTGGTGTTTCAACAAAAAAAAGGAGTTGAACAAAATTTGATCTTGATTGAATACCAACATCATCAAACCAACAAAACCAAGTTATGCCCCCTCTAACAAACATAGAAAATTTGGAATCTAAAAAGAATGTTGCAAAGTAGTGAAAATGCAAGCCAAGGCAAGAGTAGGTGTAAGAAAAAAAACCTTGTTTCATTGTAACTCATTGTTGCTTTTAAAAGCCCAATAATGTTCAATGAGGTCATTATGTAATTTGTAACGAGAGTCAAGATTTTGAATCTCTCTATTGTTTTGGGTTACTCATTTTTTATGAACCCACATTTGATGAGAATATCATCAACATCAAACCAATGTTCTAATTTGTATTTTCCTTCTTTTTTGTAATCATGTTGTGCATGAATACATATGCATATAAAATGTCAAAAACCACATGATTTTGATCACATTGTTTGCACAAGTTTTGAACAATCACAAACTTGTTTTGTAGCACCTTGAACCTTTGCTTTGCATTCTTTTTCATACTACCTCTAAGTGATAGGTGAAATGTTTTTGCTTCTCACCTTGTAATTCATTCACATTCTACACCTTAAAAGATAGATTTTGTGAACAAGAAAACAATAATTTGAATAATTCCCATTCACTTGAAATTCAATGTCATTACCTCCACCACATAACAAGTTAGAAACCAATGTAAACATGTCTAAGACATTCACATCATTGCCAAAACCAAATATTATTTGCAATTGCTTTTAGGTTATAAAAAATTCTTGTTTTAGTTAATAATTTGAAATTGTTACACATTTGGGCACTTCTTCCATCTATAATGGATGTAGTCAAAGGAAATGATCATACCTATAAAATGTGTTGCCACATATTTTATGTCAAGTTGTCACTTGATATTAGCTCAAGTTGATTGTCACAAATAAACTAGCTCAAATACCTCTCACATTATTTTCATGAATGACTTCAAATTTTCCACGATTTATTTTTTCCCATGCAACAATATTTGTATAATGCATTAATTATGGCCATAAGCAAACATTTGAACAACCACAATACATTTTTGCAAAGCAAACAAGCCCATGCTTCCACAAGCATCTCATTGTTGCACAAAACATCCATCATGCCCATTCATAGAAACAAAAATTTGAAAGAACAAATAGCACTTCATCTTATAATAATGATGAAACTACTGATCATTATAGGTAAGGTTGTTTTAAAATTTTGATTATGATTATTTTTTTAGTTTGTTAATAAAGAAGAGTGGAGCGTCATTCGAATGAAAGAGGAGTATCATGCTATTGGTGTTCCATTATGTTCACATAAATGTCAATAGAATTGACCTGGTGGACTAAACAACAAAAGTAGACCACAATAGGGTTAGAAACACTTGATAAGAAAGCAATAACATGTTATTTTGGACATGTTATAAAGGTTTGTTTATAACACTTGTTTCCCTTGTTAGAGGAGGATACCCCTATTGATTTTCCAAGACCATAACCGATTTAGGGGAGAGAGGAGAAGAAGATTATTATGAAGCAAACCACAAAACCTTCTCCTGAGGTTATAACCAAATAACAGTTCATAAGTGAACAATGATCAATGCATTCATCCAACATATTACCGTGACTAGTTTGACAGTCACAACGGATGAAGGTACGAACTAAACCATCAACACCCAGGGATCGATTGAATCCAAAACTAACCAGGCCACCATCGAGAAAGAAACCTCATACCCATCAACAAATTGTGGTTATGGAGTGAGGTGATGACGACATGGAATTTGATATATTGTACAACAAGATGATAATCCTTAAGGACGGAGAATGATTAGTTCATGGAGCAACGAATTGAACTTGACTTTGAATAGGTACAAAATCAAGGACCTATACTTGTTCAAAAAACTTTTACCCCTACAAAACATGCTAACAACCCGTTATCAATAAGTAAAAAACCGATTTAACCAATTTGGCCTAAACCTATTAAACTAGTTCAAACTAGACTTATTTATATTTTTCCTAAGACATTGACAACCTATGTTTAACATGAAATTAATGAAACATGTTACACTTCTCTTTGAGGAAACAACCCTAATTGCCTAGACAACTTAGCTAATTTGAAATCTAAGTACAATATTGTTGAAAACTTGTTAAAGGACACCAACAACCAGTTACATGCTTATTGCCTAGAACTAGTTAGTAAAAAACAAGCCCTGCAAAACAAAGATAAGGACTTGGCCATTGTGAAAACCCAACTTCTCAAGCTGTAGGCAAAAAACAAACATATTGTTATTAAAAGTGTTGAATTTAAAGAGCAATCAAGAAGGCCAAAGCTTTACAGTCAAAGTGTAATGAGTTAACCTAGGCACATTTCAAAACCCATAATGACTTAAAGACCCTATAGATTGATTTTGACCGATTAACAAGAAACTATGGTAAGATGGAGGCCATTAATGTAAAACGGGAGAAAACTTTGTTGGAGCTAGAGAATACTTGATTAACAGGGGGAACATTTGACAAAAGTTAACATTGATATGGAAAATCGTACCCATGAATTTCAAGTACAAATTCAAGAATTGAAAGGAGAATTGGAGACACTTCATAAAGCACCCAATAAAGTTTCTCAAATTAACTACATGGACAACCCATTGAAGGAGTTTGACGCATTATTTTTAGACAACATTTTATTTAAGGTACAAAACAAACATTGGTTGATAAAAACTCGAAATGGAAGGAATGGTGGCAAACAATGCAGAAGATTATAAAAGAATAGATCCAAAATAGTTTAAAGATTGTTTGTGCATATGAAAAAGCTTACATGAATGAACTAGTTGTATACGGGTTACACTTTGAAAACTACAAGTATGACCAGGTTACTAGCAAACTGGTTGAAGTACATCTTAATGTCTTTTAGAAGATTTCACCTATGCAAGCAACTATTGTAGCTACAAGTTTTTGAAATGAATTTGTTGTTATTCCTAATGAGGAACCTAAACCCATTAGAAGAAGAACAAAGATGGCCATTATTTCATATACTTTACCTTTGCCCATAAAACCTGTGGAAGTACCTATTGTAATTGTTAGCACTTAAGTAGAAGCCTTGGAAAAACCTGTCACTCTAAAACCTATACCATTAGTTATACTAGAGATTGGAGTAGGCACATGGGTTACTTTGATTGATAATGTTACCCATGCCTTTGAAGTTTTTAAAACTCTAGATACAACACTAAAGGACACGCCTAGGTTGGAATGAACCAACAA
>Ga0209208_10011957_pt1 | contig 11066 bp, 10 predicted proteins | sample S1TSphfallax_3_FD_187694 | JGI IMG/M metagenome (GOLD analysis project Ga0209208, IMG submission 187694) | Host-associated microbial communities from peat moss isolated from Minnesota, USA - S1T2_Fd - Sphagnum fallax MG (SPAdes) (version 2) | ecosystem: Host-associated > Plants > Peat moss >... | reverse complement strand
ACCTCTTCCTAGTCTAATCCCGGGGCTCCCAACTCGACCCTCTACCCCTTTCTAGAGTTGGAAGCCGGGAGCGTGCTACCAAGTCTCAATTCCGCAACTTGACTTTGTGAGACCCTCAAGTGGGTTTTCACCCCCGTGACTTGGGAGCGCGTCACATGGAGTAAATTGTAGGTTCATTAGACCCCAAAATGGCCCAACTTTTCATGAACATGTTATACAAAGCCCTCACGATACTCTGGATGTGGTATTACATGTACTCGCCGAATTTTCCACACACACATAATAAAGAATTACCTTGACATTAAAACCATTTTGCCCTATGGACAACCTAATCTTGCTCCTTGGGTGTCAATCCCATCAGAACTTCACCTACATGTAGATATGCAATAAAAAGTAAATCTAGATGGATGTCCAAAACACCATTTCCCTCTGGTTCATCATCGTCATTATGAAAATTCCCACTACTTGTGTTGCCCTGGGGTACATCCCTAAAACATCCCAACAAAATACACATGTCTACAAAGGCATGTCATTTTGGTATTACCTCCAAATGCACCTCTCCATGCCACTTGGCACATGTGATATCCTCCTCAATAAAACTTGGGTTTCAACTCAACCCATCAGTATCCCACTTAACCTTACCAACCTTGTGAACAATATCAAAATTGTACCCTTGAAGGATAAGTGCCCATTTTGCCAACTTTCCTGTGAGTTGATTTGATTCCATTAGAAACTTCAAGGGTTGGTGATTGATAACCAAAGTAAATGGGCTATCATATAAATAACACTTAAAAGAAAAAATTATCTAAACAATAGCAAAACACTCCCCTTCATATGAATTATATTTGGCCTTTGTTTTGTTGTTGGACCAATTGGCATATGCCACTACAAATTCCAACCATCGTCGTCCAATTAGGTAAGCATGGCTCCCAGCCTTAAGGTATTTGAATCAATATGCAACTAAAAAGGACGTTTTTCGAATGGGTTGCTTCAAGATGGAGACTGACAAAAGTTGGGCCTTCAACTTTTGAAATGCCTATTCTTGTCCTCACCTAAAACATATTCTTGGTCAACCTGTGTCAACCTATTTAAAGGTTTAGCAATGCCACTAAATCCTTTAACAAATCTTCAATAATAATTACACAAGCCTAAGAAGGTTTGTATCTAGTTGACATCTATCAATTAAATTACCTATGAAATGGCTTCAACCTAGGCCTTATGTAACCCCAATTCACATGGATAAATCATGTGACCTAAGTATTCCACATGTGTATGGAAAAACCGGCATTTGCCTGGATGAAACTTGAGGTTATTGTCGCAACCCTAGCTTTGGGCTCGCGACCAAGGCAAAGGGGTTGCAAGGGTGCGGGCCAAGAGAAAGCCCGGGAGTCACATCAGAGACTCCTGGGAGTGTAGGAGAGTGTGAGGGAGTGAGCCTTCACACTCCCAAGGCAACTCCCAAGTTGGGAGAGGGTTTTAGGGTTTAGGGTTTTGAGAACAATTTGAGGGGTCAAATCTCAATGGCTGGTTGCGCTCTTTATATCAATGGAAAGCTCTTGAAGCGTAGATGTCTAAAATGGGCTCGCATTGCTCATTTGGACATCTGAAACACAAGTTATGACCAAAAGAAGGGCCGGGAGTCGAACTCCCAGGAGTCTACCAGTTTTGACTCCCGACCACTAAAAGTCTGGAATCGACCCGAAATACTTAGCTGCAGACGACGTGCGACATACCGTTGGAAAGCTCTTGACAAGAGCTACAACTTTGCTTCAGACCGCACTTCGATCTGAGGTCTGCTCGCAAAGTTATGGGGCTCCAAAGTCCCGGGAGTCCCGCAGGACGGGATTTCAGGACTCCCGGCCGGGAGTCCCGAGAGTCTCGCAGGACGGGAGTTCGGGACTCCCGGGAGTCCCGGGAAAAAGAGCCATTTGGATGTAGTCTCTGCGGAGCGTCGCAGAGAATACTATAAGGGGGAAGGTGGTGGCTTCCCCCAAGTCCAGGCCGTGGTGAGTCTTGTGTGTCCGTGTTGCCCGTGGCTATCCCAGCACCAAAGGTGCTCCAACTATGCACTAACCACTTTGTGTGGGTTGTGTGCAGGCCCGTGTGAGTGAATAAGCTTGTCAATTCTTCTTAATCCCATCCCGGAGCTCCAACACGCCCTTCTACCCCTCCAAGTGTTGTGAGCTAAGGAGCGCATCCCGACTCCTCCCTCTTCCGCTGTCTTTCACTTGGACTCACATTTAAGTCCTTCAAGGAGTTGGGAGTGCGTCAATTGTGCTGCATCAAATACGAACGACTCTCCAAGGTAATGCTTAACCAGTGTGTAGTGCTCTTGGACTTTCTCTTTTTGGTCAACCTGAGAAGAGGTGTTCTCAATTACATAACTAAGCATAGGAGAAATGGATTGAGCCCATGTGATTAATCGTATCATGTCCGTGAAAGGACCAGATCTTGTGTCACTCAAGCTTTCTCCAAATCTAGTCATTGAAAATCCTTGAAATTCCCAACCTGAAATGATGAGGTCCATGGGGCCAAGTAATTCCATATGCTTCTTCTGAATTAGTTGTATGTCAAAGGGTAAGAAAGTGAAATTGGCCTTCCATGCAGTGGTTCCAAACTATTGTGGAAATATACCTGTGTGCTCCATCATTCTCAATGCCGCCACTTGCCTTGTAATAGGATCAATGTTTACGTAAAAATACTTCCAAGCCACCATCCTTGACTATAGTAGGGCTTCGAGAGTTGTACTAATACCACCAAAGAGCTATAGTAATGTAATCCCTTCCTTAGGTGTGTGCAGGTGATTAGCTGATAAAGTATTGGCTTTATCGGTTTACCATGGCTCTCCATGTTCTCAAAATTAAACAGAGCTTTGACCAAGAGCTCATGGGCTTCTTTGAACCTTTGTAAAACCTCTTGTCCATGTTGAATGTTAATAGGAACCACCCTCAAGCTTTTAGTAGCTTGGGCATAAGCTATTTCCTCTTCATCTCCATTTATCCATTCGTGGCTAACTTGTTGTATGTAGGAAATAGTGTGTGTTTCCTTGAGCATACAATGGTGAACCATAAGACTTTGGTTCCCATGTAAATCAAGGGGTATGTATCACAGGTGGTGGCCATTAGTTTCCTAATCCATTTGATAATACGCATGTTCAAACCAATTGTCAATTGTGAAACCTAGTGGAAATAGGGCTTCTTACCCAATGAACACATCGTAATTGGTGGCATTGGTGACCAAACATATGACTTGTAGGCAAAGTTCTTGATCTTTAGTTTCATTCAAATTAAGTGCAATCAAATCCGAGCTCTCCCCAAGTACTCTTCTACACTCCCACTAGCAGTGCGAATTTGCCACATAGATTTTTGTAGTTTGGAGTCAAGCATGCCCATCTTCTTAGCAAATTGAACTCCAAGAATCATTGGTTGGGCACCTGTATCAAGAAGTACCACTCTAGGTGTATGTCCTCCCACCTAGATTGCTGATTCAATATTGTTAACAATGGTAATTCTGGTGGCGATGGAAGTTCTCTCACTAAGCAACACCTTAAAAAATGAATGAGAGACTTTATGGAGATAATGGCTATCCACAACGCTTTTGGTAAATAACAAAACCACAAGTGAGGTGTTCTTAGCTCCCTTCTGATATGTGAATGTAGAATCAGAGGTAGGAGAACCCACTAATTTAACCATGCTAAAGTTAATGACCAAATTACGAATGCCATCTACAACACATGAGCCAATTGAGTGTCTCTTTAAGGTGTTGGATGGGACCTTGTAACATGTGGATTAGGGATTGGTAGAGGACTTGATGTAATGTTCAGGGTATGCTTTAGTATTGTAATTATGTCCCTAGTGCTTAGCTTCAAATCTTGAAAAATAAACAACGGTGTATTCACAAGCTTTTGCTCCATTTCACACATTTGAAGTTGGCATTTCATAAGCTAATCAGTGGAAAATTGTGTGTTTTCCTAATGTACATGTACTCTTGGGACATGAGAATTTGATGCCTTAATAGCTTGTGATGTAGTAGTCTCCTCCCCCTTGCCAACAAGGTGCATTCTTTTTCCATGTTGAGAGGACGAAAAGATTGTGGCATGACTGTTCGAACTCCTTTAGCCTTGGTAATAGGACTTGAACCAAATGCGAGTCCATTAGTTTGAATTACTTACCTAGTGACAGGAACTCTAGGTGCCACACTAGCATTTTGTGTCACGAAGTAGGAAAGGTAAAAAAAATTGGCAAATTCTGGTGTGAAACTAAAATTGTGTGCACTAGAAAGAACATATTCCCCAACCATGGCATCATGTGAGAGGCCATAAAATGACTTAAAAGGTCCCTCTCCTGATCCTCAACCCTGTACAAGTTGGGCATGACTAGCTAGTTGGGAAGACTTGCCTTTTAGATTAGTAAGTTGGGCCTTAAAGGATTCGAATTCATTTTGTAGAGTTTGAACTTGAGTGGCATGGGCTTGAAGCACCTCTTTTTTATCAACATTGTGCTCCTTCTTTTTAACATTCTCATTGGAATTACCCTTGGTGGGGAAAATCTAAATGGAAAGCTAAAGTGCCTTGGCTTTTGGTTGAAGGGTAGTGGAAGATGTTGGTAGATTTTGTCGTGGTAATCAGAGTTGCTTCCATTTTGGGAACAAGGCAAAACAAATAGCTTCCTAATGTCCTTCTTTCCCACAATAATCACAAAAGAGATCCTTGGAAGGAATGTTGCACTCACTAACTTTGTGGGCAAGATTGCCATAGTAGTTGCAAAAAGGTAAGATGATTGTAATCGAGTGCACTGCTTTAGCCCTTGAAGAATAATGTGATTATTTGGTTGGCGCAACTGGTGGAAGGTGAGGCTTTGAATGTGATGGAGGCTTCATAGTATTGGCCTCATAGTGTGTATGAGGTAGTTCCAACTTTTTAGAAATGTTGTACACATCCAACAAAGTGTATGAGTCTACAAATTTTGCAAAAACTCGTTGTAAAACTTGCGCATGGAGTGTCGAAGTACCTTTTAATGAACATAGATACTGATGGGTAGCTTCTAGGCTTGTGATGCTTTGAATATCCTTTTTAAGCTTGAACAGCCTCCTATAGAACATATGGAGGGTTTCATCCTTTTATCGAGAAAAGGTGGTGAGCTACAGAATTTTTTTGGAACTTTTAACCGGAAATTCCAACTCAAAAATTCAAAAGAATTCCCCCATTAGAGCAACAAAAGTTGGTGCATCGATGGTGGGAGGAATGTTTGTGGTAGCAGTAATGAATTGTTGAAATAAGTACCGAATCTAGACTATTGGGTACTATCTTTGACACACTCCCAAGTTCCTAGTTAAACCCAAGATGGGTCTAAGTTACTCAAACAACAGAATTGTGACGAATTCGGGACACGCTTCTAGCTCTTAGCAATAAAAGGGGTAGAGGGGTGTGTTCAGGCTTTGGGATGGGACTAAGAAGAGTGACAAGCTTTAATTACTTACTTGAACCTGCACTAAACACACCAACAAGTTGGTTAGTACGATTTCTAAAGCACCTTTAGTGCTAAGACAAACCACGGGCAACTCTGGACTCATAAGAATCACCATGGCCCAGACTTGGGGGAAGCCACCACCTTCCCCCATATAGTATTCTCTATGCCTCCCTGCAACACCCACATTCGAATGGCTTTTTGTCCCGGGACTCCCAAGGAAGAGTCTCGAAATTGCCATGGTTTGGACTCCTGTAATTTTGTAGGACTATAACTCTTTGCTCAGACCTCCGATTGGGACGAGGTCTAAAGCAAAGTCGTCAAGAGCTTTCCAACGGTGTGTCATACTCCCCCTGCATGCATCAGGGTCGGGTCAATTCCTGACTTTTCGTGGTCGGAAGTCAAACTGCCAATTTGACTCTCGACCTTTTTATTTGCCATAATTTGTGCTAGAGATGTCCAAATGGCTCATGCAAGCCCATTTTCAACATTTGCATTTTGATAGCTTTTCAATGATATAATGAACGCCCCAATGCTAGGTGTTTTGATCCCTGCAATCGAACTTTGAAGTTTTGGGAGTCTCGGAGGACTCCCAAGTCCCCATTTTAAGAGTGTGAGTCTCATCCTCACACTTCTCAAAGTAGGGTTGCGATAGTCCCATGATGTGCAATGGCAGTTTGTAGTGTAGCTTGAGAAGCGATGGCAATGGTTGTGGCATAAGCCGGATTAGGGATCTAGATGACGCCCAAAATCCTTGGAGAATGTTGTTCATAGACATCGAATGCTTCATAATGCACATAACGGGCCAGTTGTTTGAATGCAAACGCCTCGGTGTAATTAACGCCATATTTGAGCTCTAATTGATAAACCACAGTTGAGAAAGTTGCCTTGAACTCCTTCAAAGAAATGGTACGTATCCTTCCACTAAACTTTTCAATTCTCCTAGAGGAACTGTTGACTGGCATGGTGTATATGGGTGTAGAGGTAACGACTTGCAATGGAATATACGGTGATGGTGTGAAAGCTGGTGTGACAACAAGTGTACTCCATTGATTAACCCCTCCAAATGGACTTTGATGTACTGTTGATGTAATGTAACCTGAACCTAAATTCCTGGTAGGAGTTGTATTAGATGACAATGGTGTTGAAGACGTTTGATGGTATTGTTGTGAAGATCGTGAGCTCAAAGAAATTGGCTCAAATGATTGTGTGTTATTTCGTAGCTGATACTTTGGCTCTGGTTGAACGGTAGCGCTTTCATCATCCGAAGACATGGTGTTGTCCAATGCCCCAAAATTTTATAACAATACAAAGCATTAGCTACAAAATTCTAACACAACATACAGTTTGAAGAATATGGTATCAAATATGTATGTACGTAATACATATGATTTGAAAAATACAATATGTTGACAGGGATGAACAATGATGGACGAACATCGAAGGACGAAAGGGCAATGGATGTTGGACAAAATGGAATGGAATGGGACATAACAAAAATGAACGGATGGACAACAACTATGCCAACAACGACACTACAAAGTGATTTGCGTTCGCGAGCTCTGTGGCGATGGCATGTAGAAGAAAGAAATGTTTTTCTTCTACTTCGTGTTTGTTTATTATTTTTTTCTCTTCTTCTTCTTCTTCTTCTAGAGCTACTACAAGGGCTACTCACTGCATGACTACAATCACAAAAACACACAAGAGTGCATAGCTTAGATGTTAAACTCAAAACCCATGTGCAAGGAAAGCAAGTGTATGTGGGGTTGCATCACCTAGTGCAGATCTTGTACTGCAATCAAACCTTGTGTGTGTGTACATGCTCCCAAGACCCAAAGTTAGCAATAAAACAAGCTTTGGAGATGTTCACACCTTCCTTCTTTTGAAGCTTTGGAACTCAGAACTTTATGGTTTGTAATTTGTTTTCAATGTCCCTTTTCCCTCGCTTACGTTGTTGCGAATTATGGTTGTTGTTTCTGTTGTAATTAGAGTACAAGAGTAGAAAAAGAAAAAGAAATGGTAGTAGCAACTCAAGAACACAAGAAACTAGCGAACAAAAGAAACCCAAGAAATTCAAAGCAAAGAAAAATTTGCCACTTTCAACATTAAACAACAAAGACCAGTTTTTCTAAAATTAAATTGAAAAGGAAGAAAGAAAACATAGTGTATGTAAACAATGGCCGTGTAATAGCTGTTGTGAGCATTTAAAAATCTAGTCTAACTATGGAAGAAACTTTCCTTAACAAAGGAATTCTAAAAAAACTAACAAGAAAAGGGAAGAGCTTGGCCTTTAAAATAGATGTCAACAAAGTTGAAACCCTAAACAAACCATAACTGTAAAACACCTAATAGCGTATAATAACGTACAAACATCATTAACCCTAAAAGCATGATTAACATGCTTATAACTGGCCATCATGTATGAGGCCATGCATATGGGCATGACATGTGGAGATCAATATCTTAATTGTTTTTTCATTAAAAAATTTTGGAAAAATTATGAAACCTTTGGTTCTTTTTAAATGTAATTTTGATTAATTATCTTCTTGTAACATCACAACATCGAAACATGAAAACATGAAAAAAAAATTATTGAAAAAATAAAATGTAAAAAATATTCTGAAATTCTATTTGAGTGGGTAAAAAAAAACAAAACTCCCTTGGGGAGTAGTTTGCTTTCTTTCGTTTTTATTTTCCAATTTTGTCATGTAGTTGGAGGTGCTAATCATCCAATAAGCCGATTCACCCAAATTTGGCTACAAGTTAAAATATGAAAATAATTTTTTTAAAAACCATATTTCTATATTTTTGGCTATCTACTTGCACCATGTATACAAGTCTGCTGAATTTTCTTAAAATTTGGTCGAATTGTGGCTATTGAAAATCTCAAAAAAAACACTTGTTCTTAGCACTTTTTATTTTTCAATTTCGCATTCTCGCTATATATATATATACACCGCAAAAAAAAAGGCATTGGGAGCTTTGTCATGAACAACCCACCCACCCGCGCCGTCGCTGGCAATGGTCCCACCCGTGCCGTAGCTGGCAACAACGGTCCCACCCGCGCTGTCGCTGGCATTGGTCCGACCCGCGCTGTCGCTGGCAACGGTCCCACCCGCGCCGTAGCGGGCAATGGTCCGGACGACGGTAATGGTTCTCGGGGGGAACAATTCGTTTCCTGTCCCCCGAGACTCGCTTGCGAAGCTCCGCAGGTCGCGCAGCCGCTTGCTCCAAGCTCCCGTCTTCATCTCCTACCAGACTAGCTCTGAAGACGGGAGGAAGTCTGGTGGAGTCGTGCCAGGAGTCTTACATATAGACATCCAGGAGCTCTTCCTCCTCCTCCTCCTCCTCCTGCAAGCTGCTGCATCCATATTGCTCTTCTCGCTCCTTGCTTTGCTTGCTGGACGTGGGTGTTGTTGCTTGGGATTGGGATTTCATTGCTCTGTTTGTCGCTACTGTCGCTGTTCTATAGTTTGGTGTTTAGTGCCAGGAAATTCTTTCTAGCTTCATTCGATTAATAGTAACAAGTTTATTGAAGGAATTGCGAGAGAGCAGCATGTCTAGAGGTATGTGCAAGTTCTGTAGAGGTATGTGCAAGTTCAGTATTAGTGCCACGGTGCAGTTCATGGAGGTCGAGGGGAGTGATGATGAAAGTGTCGAGAGTAATGATCCGGTGCAGTTCATGGAGGTCGAGGGGAGTGATGATGAAAATGTCGAAAGTGATGATCCGGTGCAGTTCATGGAGGTCGAGGGGACTGATCATCAAAGTGTCGAGAGTGATGATCCGGACGTGCAGCAGCGTGCTGCACAAGCTTTCAACGTGGTTTGTGAGGAACTTGGTGATCTCATAATGGCTAGACTTCCTGTGCGAGATCTCCTGAGGACCAGAAGTGTGTGCAAGTATTTGAGAGCATGCAGCTTGCAGCTTAACTCCAAGTACTTCAGGCAAAGGCAATTAGAGGCGGGAGTGACGGAAGTGACGGACTGGTACTTCCCGACCTCAGGTGTTGGAGGAGCGAAATCTGTTACCAGCGGCCTAGAGATGGGAGCATGGATGGGGTTGCATCAGCCATCGAGTGGTGTGTTAAGCCTGCCGCCGTTCACCTTTCTTCCATTCAGTCTCGAATCCATGGTTATGGTGGCTGCATCGGGAGGACTTGTGTGCTTCCAAAAGCTACCTCCTGACGCAATCTTCGATCCAGCAGCTTACGTCTGCTCACACGGAGCTATTGTTCCGCCGCCCAAGCCGTACCGAACTTACGATTTCATCATCTGCAATCCTCTGACCAAGAAGTGGCGGAGGCTTCCGTCCATAACACCCATTGCAGCTAATCTTTCGCTGCTGAAGTTGCTGGTGGCGGACCCAAAAAACTATTCCCAGGAATACGATTTCCTTTTGCTTGGTCGGGATTTTTCATGGAAGTATTCATCATCGCAACACACATGGGAAAGCGGCAATCATCGTCATTCGGTATGGAATTCTAGCCACTCGCAGCGTACTGCAACTACTACAACAGCTGCAGGTCATGGAGAGTTCATGAATGGCTCTGGTGGAAGTACCATCTTCGAAGGAAGACTCTACTGCCTGAGTACTAGTTCTACACCAAACGGACCGCGGCCCCAACTCCACGCAATCCACCAACTTGATCTCCAAACACTCACGTGGCTAGACGATCTCGTCTGGTGGCGCCACCTGGGAGCTACTGCTCCGATTAAAATTATTCCCAACCCCGATGTAGGAGAGCAACCTCCTACTAGGCCGCTGGAGCCAAACTCATTGTTGAATCCACAACTGGTGGTGTGCGCAGGTACTCTGTTTGCAGTACTACCAGTTTTGGAGCTTAACCCACATCGCTCAGATTGCCTGAACAACCCATTTACATCAAAAAAAGCAAGAGAATACATTCCTCGCACCCGGCTAGAGATCATCTCAGGGCAAGAGAATATGTACAGGGAAGGTCTCAGGTTTAGGATCTTCAATCTGCTGGAAGTACCGGAAACTCCGGAATCTCATGAGAGTATGTGTACTGCTGCGGAGTTCAATCAGCGAGACTACTATGCAGAGATGCCGGCGTATATGGATTTGCCTACAGGACCGCTGGCTCGCCAAAGGACTGCACCTTCACAACTGTGGTTCAGCTGCACTGCCAAAGACGACAAGATCTGGATGGCGACTGCAAAGCAGCTCATCAGCTACGACGTGCACACAAATTGTTGGGAGAGTAAACCTCTACTAGATCTCCGCTTGACATACAAGGAGCACTTCTTGCCTCATGCTTCCTTGCACAATGCATATCCCATGGAGCTCAACTTCACTGCTATCCCCTGAGTAGCTAGCTGTAAGTACATGCAAATGTCCTTAGAACTGTTGTTGTAGCTTGCTTGCTTTCTTGCTTCTGTTTTCAAGGTCTCAACATTTCTTCCATGAAACTCTGGGCTTTCTGACCCACTTTCTATCCTGCTGGCCTCATTGGATAGCTCTGGGAAGCTTATTAGAGCAGTTCACCCAAAACCCATATTTGGGCATACATGTAGTAGGAGTAAGATTTCTCACATCCAGTTCATGAAGTACAATTGTTTGCAATCCTCAACCATAAACCT
>Ga0209208_10011956_pt1 | contig 11066 bp, 6 predicted proteins | sample S1TSphfallax_3_FD_187694 | JGI IMG/M metagenome (GOLD analysis project Ga0209208, IMG submission 187694) | Host-associated microbial communities from peat moss isolated from Minnesota, USA - S1T2_Fd - Sphagnum fallax MG (SPAdes) (version 2) | ecosystem: Host-associated > Plants > Peat moss >... | reverse complement strand
CTTCCATGGAAAAAGACCCCGCAGATATCATCCTACTCCAGCATGATATCCACTTACTTTCATCTTTTGCTTGTAATTATTCATCCATCAGGGCATCTCATCTCCTATTGTAATTGATCTGCCATTTTATCCAAAAGCTTATATCTATATGCACAGTTCATCCACATTACATTATAGGCTAAAGAAGTTTAAAGCTTCCTCCCAATTATAGAAGCTTTAGATGTGCTTCACCCCTGCTATGAGGTCATAACTCTTCAGGAGAGTTCCAACTCTTTATACCTGAAGGTTTGCACCTCCTCATGACCTAAGAATCAAATACATAATTCTAACACTCCCCTTTAATTAAAAACATTGGTAATTCTGTAATGTTACAATTATAAATGATCTAACACTCCCTATTGAGCTAATCATTTCTATCATGGAATACTCCCCCTTCAGCTTTACTTGAAAATTAACGATAAAAAAATTTGTAAGTCCAATTGCAATGCAATACTTGAGATGTTTAGGTTGAGGAAAGGCTTTAGGAAATAAATCAACCCACATATGATTGGTGGGGCAATATTTTACAAGGATTTTTTGTTTTTCCACCTTGTGTAAGAAATGGTATTAGAGTTCAATATGCTTAGTGCGATCAAGAAAATGAGAGTTAATAAAATGCAAGATTGATTATTGCAATGTAATGTAATAGGTTTAGGCATAGCAATAAGAATTGGAGCCAAATCTTGAAGGAGTTCCTTCAGCAAACTCCCTCTTTAGCATCAAAAGCTACTACAATGCATCTATTCTCTATTGAAGACAAAGCCACATTCATTTGCTATTGGCATTGCTAAGAGATGGCCCTACCTCCAAGCGAGAAAAATATAATTGGATGTGGATTTCCACGCATCAACATCACCAACCCAATCCGCATTCATATAACCTTGCAACCATAAATCGTTAAAAGAAAAATAGGTCATTGACCCTATGGCTCAAATAAATTGTAAGTAAAGAAAGGTTTTTTTATAACACTCCAATGACTTAAACTAGGGTTGGACATAAATTTAGCACAATGGCCCATCAAGTATGATATATATGTTTGTGTTGTCATTGTTAAATAAGTTAGGTGCCTTATAACACTAGCATAGATAACTTCTTTCATGGCATTTAATCAATAGAAAAAGATGAGCTCATGTTTTGTTGTTAATTTAACCCTTAATGGCATGTGGATACTAATTGGTTTATAATTATTCATGTTAAATTTTGCAAGGATGACTAAATTGTATTTTTCTTGTGATAGTTAAATGGATTTAATAAAGTGGTTTCAGATTATTTGAATTGCAAGACAATATGAAACATCCCTTTTATCACTCACTGCAATTTTTTCATTTCATTCAACTTTACAATGCTCATTATAATCCTAAAACCACAAATGTCTTATTATTCATTTTCCCAATATATACATTTGTATCATATGCAAATTTTTGGTAACCTAATTTAAGTAGATGAACATTAAATCTTGCATACCAAAGTCTTGGACTCTACTTCAATCCATAAATAGTTGTCAAAAGCTTACAAATTTTATTTTCATTTGGTAAAGGCATGTAATGAGAGGATTGTTCCATATTTCTTCATCTAAATGACCATGTAAAAATGCAGTTTGGACATCAAGTTGATCGACATGATAGTCATGAATAGTGGCCAAAGCAAATAAAATTCATAATGAAATAATTTTGACCATACGGGAAAATGTTTCATTGTAGTCAATCCTTTTAAGTTGAGTGAAACCTTTAGTCACAAAACCTAGTTTTATATCTATCAAATCTCCCATCAACTTTACATTTATGGTTATATACCCACTTACACCCAACAATGGACCAATTCAAAAGGTGAGGAATCAAAATCCATTTTTAATTATGGAAAAATGAATTATACTCAAAATCCATAATGGGTTTCAATTTGAAAAGTCAGGTTGAGTCAAAACATTTTTGTAAGATGTCAATTCATTTTTTTGAGCAAAGAAACTAGATGTAGGATATGTAAAATCCATATCTACAAACTTTGTTAACGTATATTTACTTTTAATGGTACAATTTGACCACCTTCAAAATGGTTTTTATTGACTATCAAATTGTGAAAAAAGGTAAATGGGAAAGGCATTACGTCAATTTTCAATATGGGATTGAATTTCAAATTGAGGTTGAAATGTATTTGAAAGAACCATTGGTCATAGTTTGTTGTTCATTGGATGAATATGTGGTTATGGTGGTAGTGCATGGACATGATTATTTTGGGGAGTGTTTATTTCACCCTTTACATATATACTAGCTTGTTTATTTTGAGGAGGAGCCAATAATGGTTATATTGTTGATGGTTGGGTTACAATAGAACCATGTACCACATTGGGCAATACAAGATTTTCATCAAAAATGACATTTCTACTTAACAAAAACTTTCAAGTGACTATATTATATAAATAGTAACCTTTTACACCATCATGCTCACCATATCCTATAAAAAAAATTAACAAATTGAACATCAAGTTTTTAACATTTTTCTCCAAGTACATGTTCATAATCAACACAACCAAATGTACAAAAATGGGTGATATATGGTTTTCTACTTGTCCAACATTCATAAGGGATCTTCCTAAGCATTGTAGAGGTAAATGATCTATTTTGCACATAACATGTTGTAGATAAATCTTCACCCCAAAATTACTTAAACAATTTTGTAATTTCTAACATACTATATGGTGATTCAACAAATGGTTTGTTTTTATGTTCGTCAACACCATTCTATTGTGAGGTATAAAGGTTAATCAATTGCTTGGATATTCCATGGACTTCAAAAAGGTTGGAAAACCCTTTTGATGTAAATTTGCCACCATTGTTAAATTGATGTGTCTTCAACTTCTTGCTTGTTTCGGTTTAAACCATTGCTTTGTACACTTTAAATTTGTTAAACACATCTAACTTCTTGTGCAAAAGATAGATCACAATATAATGTGAATACTCATCAAACAATACAACAAAATAATGACCATATTGAAATTTATCATTTCTTTGATTACATCATAATGTAAATGGCCTAGTCTATGATGCCACATTACTAAAAAGGAGTTACTGTTAGATGTGGCCATCATAGCAACAATTAATCATATAGTTTAGTTCGAGCCCCACTCCAATTGGATACAATGATCTTTTTTAACAATATTTAGTTATTATTTTTTCCACTTTTGTAAATAAATTTAAAATACAATGAACATGGATGAAAAATGAATTTTTTTTAATTCCTTGCTTTGTTGTTTTATGTAATACTAAAATGAGCTATTTTGCCAATGCAGGTACATGTGTCAAATCACACACAATTGTAATTTGACCTCAAATAAACAAACTAGTTACAATTCCAATGCCTACAACTTGATGTTGTTAGCCATCCCCCATGTACATAGTTAATGGTTGATCCAATAACTTATATGAATCAAACCATTCCTTGTGTGGATTCATTTGTTGGGTTGATTTATTGTCAAAAAACCATGCATTTTCAATTATATTGAACTTTTGATCAACAATTGCAAAATTTAATTGCAATGGTTCAATAACTATATTAACTTTGTTAAATTGTGCACTTTATTTGAAAAAAAAATTGGTTTTATTATTTTATTACTCCATTGGTTCTATCTCTTTTTTTTTTGTTTACAAACCAGTGTAATGTTATTTTTTCCTACAATAATGACAAGTTTTATCTTGATGTGGATTTAGGGTTCATGCAATATTAGTATTGTATTGGGAAGGTTTGTGATATGTTTGAACTTCCTTTGGAATTTTGGCGTATGATTTCCAAATAAAGCAAAGAACTTACCATATGATGGTTGTACATCCCTTTCTTCCCTCAATTTTAATTCTTGTAAATTTTACCAATGAGGCCATTTAAGGTTTGATTTGTTACAATATAGGTTGTGTATTCACAAACAACCTCCATGAAAGGGGTAATGTTATAAGAAGAAACAATTTTTGTTTCTATTTTACAATGACTATATTAGCCACTATGGTTTTATCTAGAAGTCCATACCATTTTTCTAAAAACTCAATTGATGATTAGGTTTTTAATAATGTAGTTGGGTTAACCCTTTATGAATGGCAATCTTAGATGCCATATTTGTGTGCTCATACTACGATTTTTATTTATTTCACATTACTTTATTTGTCTTATTATTTATATCTATTAACCATTACAATGAAAAATTATGTTAGCTTGTGCCTTGGAGTCTTTCAACTTCCAAGCCATATGTAAAACACTATTTGATGCCCTTGGATTTAGTTTAAACCTACCACTCCCCAAATTTCATTTCTCATCAATAACATTTGTAATTCAATTGACCAAGTATTATAATTAGTATTATTCAACTTATCAATTTGATAAATGCATGTTATAGGAAAAAAAAACGTTGCCATGATTCATATTTGTCATCGGATAAAATATAATCAATGAATTTTTATTTTTTTCAATCCGCATTAGCAACTAGGTCAATAGACATTGTTGTTAATTATGCCTGAAAAAATATTTTTAAATCTTTGACATTCTAAAATAATCCAACATTAAAATACTTTTCATCCTCCATTAGTGTAGCATGTGCCATTGAGCACATATTGTAATTAACGATTTTTTCTTTGGAATTGTTTTGCAATTTTGCAACAAAAACAAATAAAAATGGGAATATCCCCTATTTTTTTGGAAAAAATTGCTCAATTTTGAAAATAAAATAAATTTTCACTAATTTGTAACATTATTTTTTTGTTTTGGGATAATGTCTTGCTCACCACTAAAAAATGTGGGTGCGCAATTTACTAGTCCCTATTCACTAGACTAATGAATTCACTACATCCCCATTAGGTCATGTTGATTAGGACTAGTGAATTAACTCAAACTCTAATGAAATCACTTGGCCTATACAGACACCTTTTGTGTAGTGTGCTAAATTTCAATAATTGGCTCCTATTTTTACAAAGGTTGCATTGGAAAAGTGTGCTATGACATTTTTAAAAAATAAAATTGGGATTGTAAGATACCATAGTACCTTGGCCAATTTGAGAGTCCTTTGTCAAAAAATTATAATTTTCAAATTTTCAATTCGACACCTTTGTTTTAATTGTTTTTATTTTTGAAAAAAAAATTGAATATTTTTTTTGCATTTCAACAATATTATAAATTACTTAAGTTCAATCATTTTTCTTGGTCCTTTTTTGTTTCATTTTTTTGTTGGTATTTCAATTTTTCTATTACAAATTTGTTGGTTTAAGGTTCATGGCATATTTTTAGGATTTAAGATTGATTATTCAAGAACTCCTTTACTTAGGAATGTTCTTAATACCTACCTTTTCTTGGTGAAGGAGTTTACAATAGAAAGTTTGCATTAAAGGCATTTTGTTCTTATTCTATTTGGGTGTGAGTGAAAATACTAAACAAAGAATGGAAAGAAATCATTTGTAAAACAATCTTGCTACCAATTTATTTCTTAATTTACATCAAGTAAATTTTTCATTTAAGAGTTTATTGTGTACCTACCTATTAAGGAATGTGAATGAAAAAAATTGTTAGCTTATTTTTTGTTTAACATACTTTAGCTCAAGAGTTTTCTACATTCATGAGCAGAATTATTGAAAGAACTAAGTTGGCTATTATGATAGTTTGCTATTTATGAATACCTAACAAAAACAACAAAAAACATTAACATGGTTATTCAAGCCCATCACAAGAGATGAACACTAAAGTGTTTTAGAGCATGAAGTTGAATTGTTGGGAAAAGCTACACAAAAGAGAAATACCAAGTGCATAATGCAAAAGCATCCAATCGGCCAACCCAAGAAATTCAAAATGACTTTACAAGCAAACCAAGAGATCTTGAACAAAAGTTAAATGAAGAACAAACAAGAAATAAATCACATTTGCACAAGGGTGGGACATTATGTCAATTGGTTTCAACAAGATTTGTGACCACCCATTATGGCAATAATCAAGAAATACCATGTTAATAAAACTAATGCCCTCCATTTCTTGAAATTTGTTTATAGGAAACTAGGATGTCCCAATCCTTATGAAAAACTTGGAAGAACCAACCTAAATTGATTGGTTTATAGATAAAAAATAAATTAAGACCAAGTATATCCATGCAATTGAATTAGGCACACGAGTTCAAACTAGGAAGCAAAATTTACCAATACTTGAAATCACCCAATATTCAAAGATTCAATTGTAGCCATGTTGCAAAAGATGAGGGAGGCAAGTCAGCCCCTAGAAACTTCCATAGTCCAACCCATAATTTGTGGAATGATTGAGTCATTGGCCTTTGATGTACTTTGTGATAACAAAGCTAGTGGGTTTAAAATTACTCAAGAATGGACTCTTCAATTCATGAAAAACATTACATGAATTGGACTTTTAAGGTTAATATTACATCAGCCAACAAATTTCTATTAGATTAAGGAAATTTCATGGCTTATCATGTTCTTCACCTAGCCAAGGCCTATAACATTCCACCTTCATTTGTTGTCAATAGTGCATTTCATACCTATAGTAGGAGAATGCATGTGGTCAAACCTTGAAAAGACTAAGCGTTTTATGGAGATTGTCATGGTGTCTTACCACCAAGCTCAAATTGAATCATTTGGATTGCAAACAAATGATTTGGTTTTTAAATTGCTAGAATGTACAAAAAAGTCAAAAAATTAGGTTGGATAAAAGACAAACATCCAAACATTTTGGTTGTTTTTGTATTAGCAAATTGTACCAATGTTTTATAACCATCTAATGTTATATCGAAGTGCCCACTCAATCGTGCATTCAAATTGGAGTTCAACAACTAGATAGTAGGGGTCATCAAAGAACATATTGAAAGCGATGAATAGTCAAATGTTGATTTCAAAATGAATAGTCTAAAACCATTCATATGAATGGTTACACAATGCATGGAAAGAATTGAAAAGGAAAAAAACAATGATTTTGAAAGGGGGGGAAAAAACAATGTTTACAAGAGCTTGGAGTGGTGATTTTCAATTTGTTGCCATGGAAGCAAACACAACTTATGGGGCAACATGTGTGTTTTTGGAACTATTCAAGTGGTGGATATCACTAATTTTGGATGATGGCTTTTCAAATGTGGGAAGGCGTATGTTGCCTCTTTTGATGTTGTTAACCCATATTTATAATTTATAGGTAGTTAAATTAGTTTACCTTTATAGGAAGTAATTAGTGTTTTAGGTTTTTACTTTAGTAATCAATATTAATAACCTAACACTACTTAATTCAAATATTAATTAACCTCTTTCTTGTACGATTTTAAACATTCAATGCAATACATCAACATATAAGATGTAGCTTTGAATTATATTGTGATAAAAATTCACATTATTATGTGGATTCAACCTCTTTAAAATAACTTTGGTGTTAGATCTATGGGCATTCTACTTTTATTTTGAGTTGGGAAATTTGTGAATACTCTTGAATCACTTTTAGAATTTTAATTTTACCAATAATTAGGGATTATACATTGTTTTTTTTAACTATTGCAAGGATTTTAAATCTTAGGCATTCAAACATTTCTTTCAATTTTTTTTGAGTTATTATAATTATAGTCAAGTGCATGTTTACCAATTTTTAGCAACCAAAAATTTCAAATTTGGAACCAATTTGTCGAGTTTTAAAAAAAATAAAAATTGTACAAAGGATTTGATTAAGCCTATACATTGTAAAAGTTTTAAAAATTTGCAAGATAATGAATCGTACAAATTGGACATGTATTTTAGGTGCAACAAAAACTAGTGTATATTTAACGATCAACCATGTACAATTTTTGTCGTAATTAACAAAACATCTTGTTCAATATTTTGTAACATTGAATATTTTTCTTTCAATTTGCACATATTCTAAATCATTTGTTGCAAATTCTCGGTAAAATTATAGACACATCACACATAATGAAAAGACCTTGGCATTTATTTACATGATGTGCATGATATTGTAATATGTGCTCTTATTTTTAAACAATTTATAATAGCACAATCAAGTGCAATACAAAGTTTATTGCTGATATTTAACACCAACAAATAAGTGGTTATTTTTAATAACCACATTGCCTTGAATATTTTTCTACCATAGATGATTTACATAGTTCATTAATTAGAATGTTTTATGATCCTGGAATTCTAGTGTTGGTAATATGTTTTCTTTATACTCAAAATTACTTCAAAATCAGAAAGAATTATTCATTCCCTTGAAAAAATAAGATTAACAAGTTTGTTTCATTGTTATGATCTATTATTTTCACAACTTATTTTAGTGACAATATCACCAATTTGTTTTAGATAAGTTAAACACCATTTATGTGTTTCCAATCACATTTGCAATAATCAATTTGTTGCCATGATTTATCTTTTGACACCTTCATTGAACTCACCATTCTTGTATTCCACATGTGTTTACAACAACCAATTTTCCTCTCATAACCGTTTTGTCTATTGTTGTCCAATTTAAACCTCTTTTGTGATAAATCAGATCTTTTATTTTTATCATTAACAACATTTCAACATTTATAGCACCTAATTTTTTTGTCAATGTTTTATAACTTATTGTTTGTTGACCATTCACAAATTTAATTTATATATTCAATTGATATTATGAATCACTTCATGTTTCTTTATTGTTCTTGGATTATTGAAGCATAATAGCTTGATCGCTTCTTTAAGTAGCTCTAAGTACCATATTGTTTGCACCCAATGTTTTCAACAAAACATTTATTTCACATTCGTGATGGTATTTTAATTGTTGATTACTTGCCAACTATCAATTATTAGAACATTGTCAATGACATCATGACAAAAGGAGTCATGATGATTTATTAACCAATAATCAAGAAATTTATACTTTGCAAATCATTCAATGACCTTTTTTTAAGCAATCATCAATTTTGTTATTTTCATTCCAATTATATGATAGTATTGACCACTAGAATATTTTTAAAAAACAAACAATGTTTATTAATTCTATGAGTATACTTTGCTTCAAAAACATTTCTACAACTTGATGATGCCATGTGGAGTTCTTACAACAAAAGAAATGTTTGTTGAAGAAATTTCAATAAGTTATACTTTAATGTTGTAACAAATGCAATTTACATTCAATCACTATGTATTTTATTTTTGTATAGATAGTTTTTTTATTATCGTTATTATTCAAATAGTCAATCCTAAATCTTTAATGATCCACAAATCTAACAACAAGCTTTATTGTATTTTTTCCTTGAAAAATCATTTGAGACCCAAATATCATACCTATTGCCTATTTTTGTTCATAATTAGTACTTATACATATAGTTTATTGATTACTTTTCAAAAATAGGTTATCCATTTTTATATTTGTAATACTTTTGATAAGAATTACCTTTAACAAAGGAATTTATCCCTCAATTTGTTTTATTTAGGATCAATACTTCCTTATTCTTTGTTGTAGTTAGCCTAGTTAGTTAGTTAGTTTTAACATTGATTTTTTACATTCAAAATGAATGGATTATTATAATTGGACATAGACGATCACCTATAGGACTATTGTTGTAATAACATTTTAATGAACATATGTTCACATGCATACACTGGACCAAGTTTGAAGATGATGAAAACAACTTGTGAAGTGATCAAAAGACCATTGCTTTTGTCTTTGGTCCTTTACAATATCGAATATTACACTAAAAACAATACATGAAAAACATCTTTAAGGTTAGATTTACAAACTATTTAAATATAAATTTTCACTCATTTTCAAATCTATAATTTAAATAAAATAGGTGTACATTTCAAATCTTGATTTTTCACTCTTAATAAAAGGCTTACAAGGACATATCAAAATTAGGAAGGGGATAATGTTAACCCATTTTTTATAGGTAGTTATATTATTTTATCTTTATTTGTAACAATATAACCATGCATAATAATACATCAAAAAGTATGTAGCTTTGAGCATTAGTGTGCTATAATTTCACACTAACATATGTATGGTTTTGGTTTTTGGTGAGATAAAGGGACACTTGTTTTTGTTTTTGGTGATGTGTTGCCTTCAAAATAAGGAGGCATTTATGAAGCTTGGAAGGATTTCAAGTGGAATATGTGGTTTAAGTGTGGTTGCCATTGAAGAGGGCATTGGACTTATTATGTTTTTTTAAAAAACTTATTGCCATGATGGATTGTAGGTGATGGATTGGAGAAGCTCAACAAAGATCTTGGTGGAATTATTAATGTATGTTTTGTTCATGTTGGGTGTGCATGAAAGTTGGATAAGGTTGTTGAATTTTGGTTGGAAGGGACTAATTGAGCAAGCAAAGCAAAAGCTAGTGATGATTTTCTAGAGATACAATATCGAAATTTGGAATTACAAGAAGCTAGGAGGATGCTTGCTAATGGTAGATTACTATGGTTGTGTTGGTTAGGAGAGGTTGTTGAACCCAGTTCCTAATGAAGTGCTATTGGGAATCTACTTCCGTTTCATTCTACTAGTTAATCTAGGTCAACGATGCATCAATCTAGCCACATTATGAGGAATTGATGTCTAGAAGTGATGCCAATCCAAGGTGGCCTGAACCTAAATGGGTGCATGTAGTGTGAAGAAATGATATTACATTGCGTGTGGATTAAATTGCAATAGTGTGAGATTTTGGGATGACATGCAAGAAACTTGGACTATGATTTGGTCTAGGTATCCTTGAGGCAAGTAAGATTTGTAAAGATTGTATCAAATTATTAAGAGCAGAATGTTTTACATTACAAAAGAAGTGGCATCAAAAGAGGGTGACCTTATTCTTTGGCGGCTTTGGCCTTACATTTCCTTGGAAATTGTTGAGTGGATTGGTGATTGGAGATGAGATGATTGGGATTTGGAGAGAGTAGTGATTTGAGAGTGAAATTGTGGCAACTAGTATTATGCATATGCATGGGGATGGGCATAAATCTCAAGAGGCTGCTTGATCACAGAGGGTACCAATCCAAGTGATCAGATCCCAATTGTGTGGTTTCATGCTTAGATAAGGTAGATTTCTTAAGTGA
>Ga0209208_10011955_pt1 | contig 11067 bp, 9 predicted proteins | sample S1TSphfallax_3_FD_187694 | JGI IMG/M metagenome (GOLD analysis project Ga0209208, IMG submission 187694) | Host-associated microbial communities from peat moss isolated from Minnesota, USA - S1T2_Fd - Sphagnum fallax MG (SPAdes) (version 2) | ecosystem: Host-associated > Plants > Peat moss >... | reverse complement strand
GATAAAAGGCAGGCCTCCAAGAAGGTTGTGTTGGGAAATTGGGTCCCACACTCGGCTCTCACCTCACACCGATCTCTCATTCCCAGATGGACCCCCTTCCCGGTCCTTATGCCAGCTGCCTTACAAAAGCGAAATCTAGTTGCATCGGACAGTCTGCCACTGGAAAAAACAATTGTCCGCCGTCATGGTGTTGTGGGCATTTCTGTAGGCCCAGTACAAGTACAGTGAGACCCCACTGAGAGGAGAAATGAGAAAAAGGGCTAAACCACGACAGGCTGCCCCTTTTGTGGCCCAGACCCACATAGACCCTCTTTCTTCCTTGCTTTGCTTTTGCACAGGCCGCCTCCATCCATTTTGAGATGGGTTGTCACTGCAAGGGGGGGTTCAAGGGTTTAGGGTTCTCCTAGGCTAAGAGCTTTATTGGGTTTGCCTACCCTTTCTTTCTTTAGTTGATTTGCTTCATGCGACTGGTGAAGGGTGCCTCCGTTCTTAATGGTTCCCTTTCCTCTTTGTGGCCTGCCTCTGTTGGGCTGTTTATTTGCCTGGACTTTGGTCCTTGGCCCTTGTTTCTCTTTCTCTCCCTTTCTTGAGTGCTTTCTTTTTATTAAGTTTGGCAGGGTTTCATCATCACTTTGGTCAGGTCCAGGAAGACTTGTCTCCCTTAAATTTGGGGATGAAATACGCAGAACACAACGTTAAACATCCCCCTATGAACATTGGGGGGTGTCAGTGTCACATCCTATTACACCGCACCCACATGGTTCTGCCGCTGGGATCAGCCTATGTCAGTTCAAATTTTAAAATATTTTAAGAGAGTTTGAAGCAAGGTTTGAACCAGTGTGGGGCAGTTCTCTGTATTTTGGAGAACCTCCAGGGTGCTCAGTTTTCTTTTATTATTATTTTTTGGAGGAACCTCCGGTTATGGTTAATGTTGGTTTTCAAATATGGGGTTTCTTGGGTATCAAGGTTTAAGTCTTTTTTTGGACAAGCGGCCAGTCTGGGTACTGGTTAAGGGTATAGGGATTAGATTGTCAAAAATAAAATAAAATTGATCATTATAGTTACAAGGCAAATACTTGGTAAAAAATTGCATATGTTTCTATATGAAATTAATGAAATTAACTTACAACACTTATGTGCCTAATTCACATACCCCAAATCTTAAACCAATATTCACATATGCAACAATATGCTTCTTTAGAATTGGGCTTTTCGACATTTAACATTAGACAACCATCACACAAATCCATCACTTTGGTTCAACAAACATATGATTTCAATATCACACATTACAAATGACAACAACCTTCAATAATGTACATGAAAAATATAACAAAATGGATTTGATAGACTTCCAAAATAAAAAAAATTCTACCAACAAATCTAACAATAAATCCAACCACACAAAATTAATAGCTTACTTCAAAATTTAGAGACAAATCTAGTCACAAACCAACACATGACTAACCCCAAAATTAAAATAAAATAAAATTCAACATGTGATTATAACACATAAATCTAACTTTTGATACAACATATCACTCCAAGATAAGACCAACATAACTTACAAAGGACCCCACACCTTGATTGAATCCACATTGAAAACCATAAGATCATTCATAGATTTAACCCATTTCATTATAGGAAATTGTAACAAATGTGAAGTAAGGAAATACCTTACATTGTAACATTAAATGGGTTTTCATTATTTAGCTTTTACGCTACAAATGCATTAAGAAAATAACATAATCAAAATACTTGCATGATTAAAAATGCTAACAAAAAAAACATAGGGATGAAAGCAAAGCTTTGAACTTGAAATCAAATGAAATCAAAGCTTAAATCTTGTTCTTCAATGAATTTGTTATGCTTTTCAATCATAGCAATATCCCTTTCCAAAAATCTAGCCATGATTTTAGGCTTCAAGGGCCCATCATCATCCAACATGGGCATTGTTAAGCCAATTCTTGATGATGATAATGTGCCAATCTAGATTCTCAATTTCAATCCTATCTCATTTTAGATTAATGATGACACTTACAACATTAAAAACATTATTCTATTTCAATTTGTGATTCCATAATGGTAAGGATTTAATGAACAAGGAAAGAAACATTACAAAACATGATTTGCCCACCAAACTAGAAGGTTTTCAAGTTAGACTAGTCGCATTGACAATTGTCAATATAATTGCAACTCATTCTTCAAGGTGGACATGATTACAACATCACTCAACATAATCTACTTAAAAAATAGGTCATTGTTTTCAACTATTTTTGGTTGATCCAGTGTTGTTTTAACATGGTTCAAATGAAAGAACACATGAAATAAAAAAAAACACATAACATTTGTGTCATAATATGTCACAATTTGAATAACATGTGTATTGCCCATGAAATTATGTATAACCTTCATGTTTTTGACATGATGTCATAATATGTCACAATTTGAATAACATGTGTATTGCCCATGAACTTATGTATAACCTTCATGTTTTTGACACGAGGGTTGAACATGATAGCCAACATGTTATGGGCCTTGGCTTGATTGCAAAATAAAGCAAATGCGAATAACATAATGAAAATATTGATGATTTGTGCCATTGTCCTTAATTTGAATTATGACAATTTTGAATCAAAATCCCCACAATGCAATGATTGATTTAGGGCTTGAACCTTAGTCACATTAACTTTCATGGCAATGCATAAGGTTAGAACAAAAGAAAGTGCATTTGACAACAATTAATAGCTTTGACTTTGGTTTAAAACACAAAATTTCATAACATGAGTGTCATATTTATAATGGCTTGGGCAATAACCCAAGTTTGAAATATTGAAAATTTAGAAGATAAATGCAAAACATGTTGTCCATAACAAATGGAGATAACATTCAATGTTCCAATCTTTCTTAGAATATGATGACATAGGAAGAAAATAATGTTTTCATTAGAATTTTCAACATCTTAGTGGGCAACCTCGCAATAACTCCTACCACTCTTACTTCCCCTTGCTAATTTTTTTTGTCTAAGTAATGGTTTTTTGCAATAATGATTGAACTATTTTCAAGCTAACTTTTGAAAATCCAACATAGATTTTAACATCATCAATAACATATTGGGCTACCATTGACATGGCATGCCTAAAACATGACCTTATAAATGGGCATGCTAATTGAATGGTCGAACAATAAACCACATAAATTAATGCAAAAGTCAAAATGCTTAAGTTAGATCCTTCATTTTTGACACATGCAATTACTTTGTCAAGTAAATGAAAGGAATGCAACAAATTTTTTACTTGCCATGGTTGCATTTGCAATATTATGTATTTTTAAAATCCCAATTATCACATGGGTGGGCTTTCGTGAGGTGTTGATGAAGTTCACAACCATAACATTTCGTGAGGTGTTGATGAAGTTCACAACCATAACAAACGTATGAAATCCTACATGATACATTTGGACATATACAAGTAACATAAGATGCAAATGTTGCAACAACACATTTTCCCCTAGTTTTTTACATCATATTTGGGAGCATTTTAATCATCATTTAGCAATAAGATGAAAATTGTACATGCCCATGTTATTGCAAAACTATGTGTTTCGACCACAAATTTTCAACAAAAGGCAAAAATTGGTAACCTTTTACAACACGTAACACCAAAATTTCCAAAAATGCATGTTGTAAGGGATTTGATTGTTATGAAGGTGTTGGTTGCCAAAGAAATATGTGATTTGAAAACAAGAGACAATTTTCCTTTTGCTTGTAAGTTCTTTTCACTTTAGGTTTTTATAGCCCTTTGTAACAAAAAAATCATGATTTCCTATGCAAATTTGGATGTTCATGACAATAATGTTTTTTCCAAAGCACTTATGTTGTGGTTCTTGTTGTAATTCACAAGCCCTTTATGCTTTGCATCAATGTGCTCCAATTGAATAGAATGACACAAAACATCATATCATACATGGGTTGCAAATGTTCATTGTTGTACCATTATTCACCACAAAAAAAGACATTATATTAATGATCAATGATTAAGAAACCATACACTTTGGTTGTCCAACAACTTTAAAGTTATAATATCCCAAACTACATCTATTTCAACATAATTGGATGCTTCATGTGATTCAAGTTCAACTTCAAATTGAAACATAAAGTCAATGTCATCTTTTTCATCACATGAAATTGTTGTTGTAGGTTTTGTGGCATTTGTGGATGCCATTATAAACATTTTTATATGGGTTTTGTTCTATCAACTTTTGATTCCCAAAAAAAGGACAAAGAATGTGCAAATGTGGGAATTCAATGTCATCCTCTTCATCATAAAATGTTATTACAAATAGTTGTTGCATTGAAAACATGCAATGTGTATAAGTCTTGTTCTTTCAATTGTTGCTAGCAAAAGAAGAAAGGTTGAGGGTTGAAAAGATGTAAAGAAAATAAAAGAAAGGTAAAAAAAATAGCAAAGAAAAAGAAAAGAAATTATTGATGCAAAATATTAACAAAGGAAGAAAAAAAGGTGACATAAAGAGAAAAACTTACTTGTAGCACAAGATGACCATTGCAATGATGATCATGATGTTTTGTAAGAAAACTTACACCAAAAACTTCAACAATGTAGTTAACCTTATACCTCAATGAAAAAGATCCAAATTACTTATGTAGCACAATGATAAAGTTGATGATTTGTTACAAATGAGTGCAATTAAATGTTATGTGATGCAACAAAAGGAGCCAAAACCCTAAACCCTAGCATTAAAAAAAAAGGAAGAACTCAAACCTTGAAATTTTTAACACACCCATCAATGCAAGGTCTCAAAATTTTAGTGGAATTGATGGTCATCAAGGTCTTAGGTTGAATTCTGATCCTGGAATAGGGTGGGTCCTAGGGTAATGTCTTTCTCTAGGCATTTAAATAGAGGTTAGGGTTAGGGTTAGGTATGTAGAATTGAATTTGTGAACCACTAAATATTACCTGGATATCTGGACAAGTGTCCACCACTAGTTTGAACCCTTTGAACTTGAAACAAAACATAAAAATCAAATTTTTTTTGTGTATAGGGGAAGCCACAGTTGTCAGTACCGTTCAGCCCATGAACTAAGGGTCAAGCTTGAGGTCCAGGGTGAAAGGAGGTGTGGATTCCATCTTCAAATCATTCTGCATGAGTGGCTGAATCAGCCTCCCTACCTTTGATGTTTATGTGCCCTTCACATGTCAACACCACCTAGATTTCAACAGCCAATTTGGGTTAACAACTTAGCAGCTTAAAAACAAGAAGAATTTCAAAGAAGTTTGAGAATGGCTGAATCATACATACAATACATAGGTTCCATCATCATTCAATTTTTACTCTTCTTGTGTCCATTGAAATGTTGGGATGCTTATGACCCGTGTTAGTGGCTATTGGAAAGAGAAACAGATCACCAATGGTTATCATGGTGATATATAATCATAATTCTCAAAAGAAATCAAGAGAACAGATCCTGATAGATAAACCACGGATCTCTTTTTTTTTGAAAACAATCAAACAACCAGCCATAAAACCTCAAGTTCATTGCAAGTACTTTCATGAAATCCACCAGTTCTTAAGGTTTTTGGACGACTAACTGGGATTGGCAGTTCCTTCCTTATAAATTCCAATAACTACACACAACACTGCTTATGCCCACAATGATGCATGCTGTGCATATGAGTTTTGTTACCTACTAGTTGAGTGTCCACGAAATGTTCAATAAAATCTCCTTTCCCTTTCCTTTGTTGCTCAGAAACAAACAAACAAACAAAAACACACACACACACACACACACAAGTGAACCAGTAAAACTGGGACAAGAAGCTTGAAAAGTTATATCTTCTCTACACAGATTCAGTACATATATAGATTGATAGATATTTGTCCCTGTTTCAGTTGGTGGGTGTTAATGATTGGAAAGTTGGGTTGTAATATGTGGCATTATCAATAACACCAAAGGAGTGTCAGATATCATGGTAAATTCATGTCCATATTCATGGTGTTAGTATTTGTGTAGGTCCATAAGAAATTAGCCTATAACCCCTAGACATTTTATAAGCAAAACGAAGTATTAAAAATTAAATAGGTGTGGGCAATGGAAACAAACATTAATACTTTCCTTTAGTAATTTTTTTTGGATGTGTGGGCTTTTATTAGGTGATGTTGGGAACATCTTAAGGAACAGTTTGGGAACCCCTTGGGAACCTGATGGGAATACATTGGGAACACACCCAGAACCCCTTAAAAAAAAGAATCCCCTCTCCCCTCCCCCTCTTGCCCCCAAGAAAAGAACTTGAAAGATAAGAACCTAAGCCCCTCCAAGTGCATGTTAAGCCTTTCTTGGTGGCTGCATGAAATTTTTATTTTCAAAACCATTTTCAACGTGGGCTGATACCCCATTATAAACTGGGGTGTTTGTATATGGGGGGATTTCTGGGAATCCTTTGTATGGTCATACATGGACCATTCCAAAGACCATTTCAGAAATAATTACCTCATTTTCAAGCCTAATTATTTTTATTTATTTATAATAAATATTTTTATTTTCTTATTAACTTTTTTAATAACTATCTCTCACCTTTCCTAATAATCACCTCCATTTTATAACTATCTCATTTTTTTTCCTATCCACCAGCATGGATATGAAAAAACAAACTAACAAGTGTCTTTTCATGTCCATGAAATTTATATTAATTTAAATGTAAATTGAAATTGACATAAATAATGATGAATTATTGGAAACCATATGAAAACATTATAAAAAAAGATTTGATTGTCATTGGTAGCATGCAGCAGCACGGAGCTCAAATTTGTTATGTAGGCTTCAAAGAGAGGTTAAAATGGGTCTTCTTCTCTCAAGTATTGTAGCACCTTGGTCACTTTGACACATGTTTGTTGAATAATTAATTAATACTCAGGATTCTATTTCAACAAATGATATATTCTCAAACATTTCATCAGATTCTTTTATTTTCCTTCAGATTTGTTTTTTTGGGGAGGATTTCTGTGATTATTCTCTTTTTGTGGAAAATTTTGACATTTCTGAAAATAATATAATTAGTGCCAAACTGGCCCAGGTACCTACAGTTGTTATGAACCAAATCACTTTTTTGAAATTATGGGGAGTTGTCAAAATTATCAACTTGGTGGAGGCTTGCATTGCGTGTGATCAAGTTGAGAGTTTGGGTGTTGAACAATTGATGAAACCCTGCAAAACTTTATAAAAAGAAAGCACCCAAGAAAGGGAAAGAAAAAGAAACAAGGGGGCCTGGACCAAAGTCCAGGCAAGCAAACAGCCCATAAAAGGCGGGCCACAAAAAAGGAGGAAAGTGAACCACTAAGAACTGAACCTTCCACCAGGCACATGAAGCATATCAACTAAAGAGAAGGGAGGTAAACCAGATAAAACTCCAAGCCTAGAAGAACCATCCTTGCATGAAGCATATCAACTAAAGAGAAGGGAGGTAAATCAGATAAAACTCCAAGCCTAGAAGAACCATCCTTGCATGAAGCATATCAACTAAAGAGAAGGGAGGTAAACCAGATAAAACTCCAAGCCTAGAAGAACCCTCCCTTGCAGTAACAGCCTGCCTTGAGATGGAGGCGGCCTGCGTATTCTATAATGCCACCGACACTCTCTGTTGAACAAATCCCTTGCACCATGTTTTGAAGGGTCAGTAAATCTCTTTAAAATGAATAACCTTCCATGTTTTCAACACTTACTTGCCCAATACTTTGAGGCAATCCTGCAAGCTCCAGGTGATGAGAGGGAGCTTTCAAACAGACACTCACCAGCAACAGCCACAAGTGTTGCCCAATTCCAATGTCCATGCCCTTAACTCACAGGACAGGGGGGAAGGGAATGTTTGTGTGCCCACTGCAGTTGGAACAGCTGTTTTTCAGACTGGCAAAATTTCGCCAGAAAGTGAAATTTGTAATGTAAAATGAATCAATTTGTTGAGTTTGCTATAGCCGGAATTCGAAAATTTCAAAGAAAAATCAACAGGTTTTTTAGACATGGTTCAAGTAGGTAGCCAAAAATACAGTTCGCTGTTTTTAAAAAAGAAAGTTTCATATATTCTTTATAAGTTCAAATAACAACACAACACTTGTTGATGTGTTGCCTGCTGCCATTCCCCGGAAAGCAGGCAGTGGGAAGCCGACAGTGCACTTCAGGATTTAGCCATACTACTCGAATTCCTACAAGAACCTTGTGTGGAAGTATGTATGTACCTGCAAGTATGGATGTAGGCATGGATTGCTGCAGAAGGAGCACAAATTCGGAACATTTTTGTCATGAGGTGGAAGGAATGAATCCCAATCGGTCTGCTGTCAGCACTGCTATGGGTGGCAACAAAAACAGTCTGGTGAATGTGATTGTGATTGCGATTGTCGACCTCATACCCAACTGTGAACTTACTTCCTGGTCCTGCAATTCAATTTCCACACTTTCCATAGCTCAGAGAACTGAGCATTCTCAAAGTGACATATACATCTTTTCTTCCTTGGATTGCCAACGAGTCCAATACAAACTCCTTTGTTGGTATGGATGGTTGTCACTTTGGCCACATTTACCAAATTGAATGTTGGATGAACAAAGTTGGATGAACAGGCTCCAAAGAAGTGTGAGTGCCTTTCTGTGAACAGTCAATATGGGGCTGGACCAGTGTTTTCTATTTCATATAAAAAATTTGGCAAAAACTTAACACAAAAAAATTTAGAAAAATTTAGTTGAATTTCTGGCACAAGAAAAATAGAAATTTCCAAAAATTTCCCCTCTTCTTTGTCCCAAAAGAGCCAAATTTTCTCCAGGAAAAAAAGACACTGGGCTGAACCCGTAACAGGGTTTAGGGTTTAGGCTCCTACACCAAAATTGAGATGCTCACTACCTAATTCGTCGATGGGGCATCTACATGGGCTCTTCTATGACCCAACTTCTCATTGGTTGCATGGAAATTCTATTCCTAAAATTGACTGCCACTATTTTGGGCCTGGAATATTAGTCCTTCCTAAGAACACCCCACCATATTGGCTCCCCACCCAAACCCCCCATCTCTCTCTCTTCAAAGAAGTGGGATTGTGTAGTTAGTTTTTGAGCTGTGGATATGGTTGAGTTTGTTGTCCTTCTTTGCTGCACCATGGCGGTGATTCTCCACATTCCTCCAAAAAGTAAGTATGGATTATGGACCTGCTGCACCAACCCACCTACCCACCCACATTCTTGACCTTCTCCTCCTCCTCCTCCTCCTCCTCTGCATTACATCATCATGAAAAAGGAACTAACTTATTGGGCCAAATTTCCTGGTGTATCTAGAGGCTCTGTTGTAAAGTGCAAAGACCCACCCCGCTTTACCGTATCATGGGAAAAAGGAAAATTATATATTAAAACTATTGCATGCCTGCTTTACTTTACATTATGCCCAGGTGACTCCCTCAGAGTGGGGAATTCCTGAAAGAATCACCCTTGGCAAGAACTCCTCACTCCTGGGGCGTTCCCTCAACCTCCGGAACTCCTCACTCCTTAGGCATTCCGTCAACCTCCAGAGCTCCTCACTCCTGGGGTTTTCCTGGGGAGCTCCTGAGGAACTCCTCACTCCTGGGGTTCTCCTGGGGAACTTCTCACTCCTCAAGCGTTCCCCAAACCTCCGGAACTCTCACTCCTGGGATGTTCCTTGGGAACTCGGCACTCCTAGGGTATTCCCCTACTCAAAACCAGGGGTCACAAACAAAGGTGGTAACATAATAGTTACGTAATGAACTAGAGAGCTCTTGGCCACCCAGGCTAGATTTTGCAAAGAAAGCATACCCTTGAATGGGCTTGTGTGGGGGTGTACGCACCTGTCAAAATTGGCCTTGGGCCACCTTCTCTTTGCTGTTAAGTATAGGGTAAGGCCCCGACTATCAGTGAATTACACTGCATGGACCCTGGCTCTTTTTGATTACTAAATGTAATCTGCCCTACAAATACACTAAGGGTTGTTATGATGAGTGAACCCCTCCTAGAACACGAGAAAACTTCTGGGGAGTGCTCGTGCACTTGCTCACTCACTCGCTTGGGGGGAGTGCAACAGAATCGGCAGCCTGCACAATTGGCAAAGACTTTGGCCATTGTAACATGACTAAAAAAACAGCCATAGTAATCCCCAGATGTAAACAACTCCCTTTTTCGTTTCTATGTGTATTTTGAGCAATCTCCCCCAGCAGAAGAACCCTAGGGCATTATGCTGGGGGGAGCTCCCAAATTTCATATGTTCTCATGTTCCCATGATTTTATTTTATTTTTCTACAAAACAGAGAAAAGAAGCTAGGAAATCAAAAGAGAGTTGTTGTACTCATGCGTTCTCCTAAGGTTTGGGAACACCCTCAGGCTCGTGCCCTCGGGTGCCCCTCCCTCAGGAGAACGTACTCGTACACAAACCTGCCCTACAACTTTAACCAGAGAGATGAGGATTTGTCAGATTAAAACTTGTCATTTTGTGAGGAGCTGATGAGGGGAGGGAGTGTGGACCCCATCCTTTTAGCCTATTAGTCCTCATTCATTCGTTCATTCATCCCCATGCAATGAAAGAATGCCCAAAGTACTTATTTCTTAGGATGCAATGCTTCTTTCAAGTGCCCTTTTTTGTTGAGATTGGTTGGGTTTGCTGCTTCTGGAGGCTGGTGGGTTGGTTCGAGGCAATCTTGTCGTCTCTCTGTGATGAAAAACGACAACAGAACTTGAAATTTGTTTCCTATGAAAACAGACTATCATGTGCTTAACTTAGTACTGACTACTGAAAAAGTGCAAGGTAAAATGCCCTTGGGTGGGTCCATTCTCAAAATAAGGGGCCTATCATGAGGCAATAGTAGTTGAGCCTGGCCCCATGGTTTGGGAATGTCCCCCCACACTCATGGGCTTTGCCCATCATATAGCACCGGGGATAAAGTTATTGTGAACCTCAACATACATAGATGACAAGGTGAAGGAGGGTGGGAAGGGTTCTTACACCCGATCCTTAAGAGTGGAGAGATCTTATCCCTATATGGAAGCAAAATATCCCTCTAAGTTCTTTT
>Ga0209208_10011954_pt1 | contig 11067 bp, 9 predicted proteins | sample S1TSphfallax_3_FD_187694 | JGI IMG/M metagenome (GOLD analysis project Ga0209208, IMG submission 187694) | Host-associated microbial communities from peat moss isolated from Minnesota, USA - S1T2_Fd - Sphagnum fallax MG (SPAdes) (version 2) | ecosystem: Host-associated > Plants > Peat moss >... | reverse complement strand
TGACGGGAAGGCGAAAGCCTCAGCGGGCAACGCACCTACTGCCGACTCCCCAGTCCCCAAATGCGAGGGACCGGGGGCACCCTCGCATTTGGAGGGAAACGTCCCTCAAGGCCGGGGCCACCCGCCGCCCTGCTGGAGAAGCCCGCTATAGCCCGTGCAAGAGACTGCTGGCACTATCGCACTGTAACAGAGACCAAAGGCAACCGAGGTTAAGCCCATACGCTTTGCGCCGATCCTCGTCTGAAGCATCTGGTCTGAGATTTACGATCATCTCGCTGACCGGGTCTCCTCTTTTGTCGACCGAAATGGTGCCCCCATCTTTGGGCCCATCATAGAACGCCCGATCTGCTTCCTTGATGAAAACCAAACAGCCGGTCCCCGATCCTTTCTGTAATCTGACCGTTTTAAGCGCAAGGACACCGTCTCGAAAGAAGAGGCTCGCGCTCAACTCTGCGGGCCTGGATAAGTGAAGTGTCGAAAGCCCCTTATTGAAAAACTGGTATCCGTAGCCCGTCGCCTTGAGTGTCTGGTTTGACGCAGCATCCCAGTGAGTAGCGACAAACCCTTCAGCCACCTGATGATACGAGCGTAAGGCTTCTCTGACTTGTGATTCTGTCGCGACACCGGGTCTAAGCTGAGCAACTGCGTCGATGAATTGAGTTGTTCGCCACCGTTCATAGAAGGGGTATGCCACACAATAGCAGACCGCAAAGGTGCATGCTGCGATCAGCCCAATGATTACGATCTTGACTGTTTTCTTCATGTCCACCTCAAATCACCTGAGTGTTCGGTTCACTGGCTTTCTGAAACCGCCTCATTGTGATGGAGCGTATCCGCCAGGGAGGCATTGTTGGTACGAGTACCCATTGATGTATGGAATGTGGTACCCGTCAGACCACTGGCCAATTGTCCCGTAGTCTTTCCCTGCCAGCCGGACGGAAATTGGCGCAGATGGACCGCCGCCGTGAGCAGTCACGGTAAATGACTGCGCTCGATTTGTTGCTGGTTGTGGAGAAACTACGAAACTACTAAGCCCAGATTGGATCGGAAGAACGCTGGTCTTAAAGGCGTCCGTCTTGTTGGGCACGGTCATGAGTGCGTCAAGAGACAACCGACGCTTCAGTCTGTTTTGAATCATTAGTAGCATCATCAGGCCGGTCGATGGCTTCTCCTGTGTGAACTTGAACTCCACGTCCGCTTTCGCCGGGTCTGGCTGATAGGTCAACTGAACGACCTGATCGCCAGCCATCGTCACGTTGACGCCGAAGTGCTCTCCTGCGAACAGGTACACCTCGCCAGCCGAGACGTAAGGCACTTTGTTGAAACTCTGTTGGTAATAATGCTCATCATCGATTTGCAGCCTCAACACGAAGGGAGGGCGGAAGACCGGCTGGTGTCCATCCTCACTAGTATGGGTCTGTGATTGTGACGTGGCAAGCGCCATTTGAATGAACATCAAAATCGCTGCTGACCGAAGGATGTCGCGTCTTGTCTTCATAGGGTTTTCACATAAACGCATAGTAGGCCTAAACGCGGGAACGACTACTTGCCGTGTATCAGGCCAACGATCTCCCCTGTCTGCTTCGATATCTTGACCTCAGCAACTCCGCCGACCATTCCTGACGGAAGAGTGCCGGTGACGATCCAAATGTCGCCGTCCAACTTTCCCGATAGGGGCTTTTCAGAGTCAATTTGTTTCGCGCCATATATCGGAATAAGGACCGCTTCCGCGATGCGGACCGCAGTCTTCGCGTCTGGCACATAACCGTCCTTCGGTTTGTAGACCGGTGTCTGAGCATTGAAATAGGGAATGCTAGCTGCCATGAGTACCCCTGCTGAAATTACTGAACGCATCTTGTTCATGGGTTTGTGCTCCTTGGGGCATATAGAACTGTGGTTGTCTTGGTTGCTGGGTCATACTTCTGGATCGTGCCTCCGGGCGTAGCAAGGTAGGAAGGGACGTGTTCTCTGGCGGCCGTGTCACGATCTTGCTGGGAAAAGTGCTCGTTGTCAAACCCCGGATCATTGCCTCCGTGTGTGTGTAGCTGCGCTGCATTGGTAGTACCTGCTGGAAGGCTACTGATAGGGGGCAGATTCCCCCCTGCTTGGCCTACTGGCGTCATGGCAGTTGCGGTGTATGACCCGTCCGGGTTTTGGTAGACACGTCCCACATGTTCACGATCTTCGCGTATGGACTGCGGATTGATCGCCTTCAACGCCGCCGTTGCAGTGTCATCAAGGACGTGGGGCGTGGGAGCATCCGGGAGCTGCGGTGTTGTCTGTTGTTGGGCCTACCTTTCTGCTGGAAAGTTATTTGGGCCATGGGAGAAGGCCTGTTCCCGTCTTGCGGACTTTAGCACTCTCCGTATCACCGGCTCCCAACACCTCCGTCACGTATTCGTGATATCTGCCATAGACATAGATGTGGGCCTCTTCAAATTGGAGTTTTCCAGCTGACGCCCGAATTGACTCCACGGATCGCAACGTCATCGTCAAAGGCACAAACGCATTCAAGCAAGCATGTGGATTTGATCCCTCCTTTTTTCGGAGTGCGTCCAGCAAATCGGCATTTGGCGCTAAAGCGACGCCGTCGATATAGTACGTGTCGTGAGAGTTGGTTTGAACCACGTCAAGTATCGTGCAAGTCTTCACTGTTTGAGACTGCATCGTAGATGAAGACAGACCAAAAATACCTAGAAACAACAAGCAGAACCAGGCGCACTTCATTGTGTTCCTCCCGTGTAGCGGCGATACGTCACGTCCGCATAACCATGAATGAAATTGTGATCGTATCCCAGCCCATGATCCCCTTGGGCCACTGCACTCAAGCGGCCATTTGGGTCTAGAGCCACGATGCCTACGTGCCCAGTCGCGCCTTGATGAACGTTCATGATATGGACAGCGGCGACGTCGCCTGGCTGCGGCGTTTCATTTGGCCCGAGAACACGCCAATCGGATATCTTTGCTTTGGCATTGGCCCATTCACCAGCTAGGGGCGCTCGACTCGTGCCGTCCCCAAGATCGAACTTGGCGTCGGCACCGATTGAGTGAATGGTGTCAGCTACGAACTTGCTGCATTTATTGCCGCATGGAGGGGTATCGTAGGCCCAAGCCGTCGAACCAACGGAACTTTTCGCAGCCGCAGCGAGAGCATCACGACTCTGTTGATTTGTGTTCTGTTGTTGGGCCGTACTTGTTGAATTGGAGGAATTGCTTTGGCTTTGTGAGTCGGCTTGCTGCGATGCTTGGACCATAGCGTCGTAGGCGGCATCGTCTTGTGCTTCGCTCCCCATGCTGTCTGAGCCAAGGTTGTCCTTGTGGGTTTCCTCTATGCAGTAGAGTGACCAGGTTCCTGCGCATGGGCCTTCGTCGAAGCCTAGCCAGTTGTTGTCTCCGCCTTGGGAGGCGGCGTGGCCGTCGGCGTCTACTCGGTTTAGGGGGCCGTTTTCTACGTAGCTGTAGAGGTTGAGGGTTTGGGGGTCGCCGAAGGTGGCGTAGGGGACGGTTACAGGCTTTGCTGCCCAGTCGGGGGACATAAATCTGCCGAGGTTGCTGGCGTAGTATCTGGCGCCGAAGTCGTCGAGGCCGGTTTCGGGGTCGCGCTGTTTGCCGGTGAATTTGTAGGTGTTCGTGTCGTTGGCGAGGATGGCCTGTTCGCCGCCGTAGGGGAAGAAGAGCGACTCGCTGAGCGGGTTGCCGAGGGAGTCGGTGACTAAGGCGGTTGAGCCGACGTTGTCCTGCACGTAGTATTTGGCGGTGGTTGCGCCGGGGTCGAGGCGGGCGATGCGCTTGCCGTGGAAGAAGATGTAGCAGGTGGGGTTGGTGTTGGCGGCGCTGGACTCGACCAGGGCTTCGGAGCCGGTGCCTTTCCAGTAGAGGGTGCCGGTTTTGGCGACGCGCTCGCTGGCTCCGTCGTAGGTGTAGGCGGTGCCGCGGGCGGAGCTGATGCGGCCTTCCGCGTCGTAGGTGTATTGGTCGACTCCGTCGCTGGTCACGTTGCCTGCCAGGTCGTAGGGGAAGCCGCCGGTGGCGTTGGGCGCGCCGGTTACTTGGTTCTGATTATTGTACGTTGCCCAGAGGTATTGCGAGTTGAGCGGAATTGCGGGCTTCAGCCGAGTCCCCGGTCCCCAAGTGCGAGGGACCGGGGGCACCCGCCGAAAGGTCGTGGCACACGACGCTGGCGCTTGGATTTGCTGATCCTAGAAACATACAAAGGAACGCGCATTCTCACTCCCTCGGAGTACCTAAGAGCAAGATAGAGACGACTATTAGCCCCAGCAGAAGATCGATCTTTGTACAAGCGTCATATCCGTCGGCAGAACCCGTGGAGCCCGCGGGGGCCAAAACTTTAGGAGCTTGTTGAAAAAGGTCTAACCCGGTCGTACAAGGGTCCAACAGGGGCTTAAGCCCCGTTGATTTGATTGGCTTTATCGGCACGACTGAAGTCGTGCCCTGTTACAAAACGTTCAATCTGGGGGTTTTTCAGCAAGCTCTTAGAGCGGGGCGTGTTTGGCGAGGGATTGTTGGACTTGCTGGAGGGCTTCGTAGATTTGGTCGAAGCTGTCGATGGCGAAGAGGCGGTGGTGCATTCTATCTACTTGCACCGGGGAGTTAAGGACGGCATCGAGGGAGAAGTTATCGACCTGGCAGCGGCCTTCGAGGACGTTGGTGCATTCGGCGTTGGAGCTGATGAGTCCGCTGCCGTAGACTTTGACGCGGCCGTGTTGGCGGATGAGGCCGAATTCTACAGTGTACCAGAAGAGGCGGCCGATGCGTTCCAAACTCAATCCTGTCGTGGCCTCGTCGTCGATGGTGGCGCAGAGATGGCCGTAGTGGGCGAGGAAGTTGGCGAAGATGGGGTGGGCGTGCATGGGGACGTGGCCGAAGACGTCGTGGAAGATGTCGGGTTCGGGGGTGTATTCGAGGGAGTTTGGGCTGCGGAGCCAGGTGGTGGTGGGGAACTGGCGGCTGGCGAGCATGGCGAAGAAGGCGGGACCGGGCATGAATCCGGTGACGGGGACGGTGGACCAGCCGGTGCGGGGTTGGAGGCGGAGGGAGATTTCTTGGAGGTTGGGGAGGGTGTCTTCGCGGAGGCCGACGATGGCGAAGCCTTCGAGGTATTCTTCGGCGGCGTGGCGGACGAGCTGGGGGAGGCGGCGGCGGACGAGCGTGGCCCAGGTGGCGTGCTGTACGGGGGTGTAGGCGGCGTGATCCTGGTGGGTGAGGTAGTGGGCGTAGATGGGGGTGGTTTCGATGCCGGCCATACTGCTTGATTGTAATGGGCGGGGCGGGGATGGGGGCGCGGAGGGAATGACAGCGAGAAAAGCAAGTGCAACGGCAACAGCAGGTCCTTCGCTGCGCTCAGGATGACAAGATTTGTTGTGGATTGGAGCGACAGCAGGTCCTTCGCTGCGCTCAGGATGACAAGATTTTTTGTGGATTGGAGCAACAGCAGGTCCTTCGCTGCGCTCAGGATGACAAGATTTTTTGTGGATTCGAGCAACAGCAGGTCCTTCGCTGCGCTCAGGATGACAAGATTTGTTGTGGACTGGAGCGACAGCAGGTGCGTTGCTGCGCTCAGGATGACAAGATTTTTTGTGGATTGGAGCGACAGCAGGTCCTTCGCTGCGCTCAGGATGACAAGATTTTTTGTGGATTGGAGCAAAAGCAGGTCCTTCGCTGCGCTCAGGATGACAAGATTTTTTGTGGATTGGAGCAACAGCAGGTCCTTCGCTGCGCTCAGGATGACAAGATTTGTTGTGGATTGGAGCAACAGCAGGTGCGTTGCTGCGCTCAGGATGACAAGATTTTTTGTGGACTGGAGCGACAGCAGGTGCGTTGCTGCGCTCAGGATGACAAGATTTTTTGTGGATTGGAGCGACAGCAGGTCCTTCGCTGCGCTCAGGATGACAAGATTTGTGGGAGTTTAGAGGGGCATCGTGGGTTAGCGGGTGGTGGTTGGAGAGGGTTGGGATTGGGCTAAGGTTTTGTCGTCGAAGTATTTTCGGTCCCAGAGGGAGCGGTAGAAGAGGCCGGTGAGTTCGGCGGCGCGGGGGCCGAAGACGGGGCGGCCGCCTTCGAGGAAGAAGACGGTGACGAGGGAGCCCTGGGGCGAATCGGAGAAGCTGGCGAACCAGCCGTAGCGGGTGCCGGCGTTGGAGCAGGTGCCGGTTTTTCCGAAGACGGGGAGTTCGTGGAAGTTGACGCGGAGGGAGCGGGCGGTGCCGTATTCGACGGCGCCGGCCATGCCGTCCTGGAGGTCGGGGATGAAGCGGGCGATGTCCAGGGTGCGCTTGATACGCGGAACGAAGTTGGCGATGTCTTCGGGGGTGGTGGGGTGCTGGAGGTAGTAGAGGGTGCCACCGTTGGCGATGGCGGCGACGAAGGCTCCGAGCTGGAGGGGGGTGAGGTTGACGCCCTGGCCGAAGCTGCACATGCGTCCGACGCCGCCCTCGGCGGCCGGGATCTCGTGGTCGGGGTAGGTGCCGAGCTGCTCGCCGGGGATGTTGTAGCCGGCCAGTTCGCCGAGTCCGAACTGGTTGGCGTAGTGGCGGACGCGCTCGAAGCCGAGTTCGCGGCCCATCTCTTCGAAGTAGAGGTTGTTGGAGTGGGCGAGGGCTTCGGTGAGGGTCATGCGGAAGCCGCCGAGGTCCACGGGTGTGTCGCGGGTGACGAGGCCTTCGGAGAGGGCGGCGAGGCCGACGGAAAGCTTGATGGTGGAGCAGGGTTCGGCACCGGGGGCGAGGGCCATGGATTGGTTGACCATGGCGAGGATGCGGCCGTTGGCGGGGTTGATGACGACGGCGGTGCCGTGCATGTTGCCGAGGGCGTCGATGAGCGCGGCGCGGATGGTGGGGTCTTCGCCGGCGGTGTTGTCGCCCAGGCCCTGGGTTTCTACGAAGGAGGGGGCGGTGAAGCGCTCGTAATAGGAGTGGCGGCGGGCGGTTGCGGCGTGCTGGAGTTTGCCGTGGACGGGCTTGTGCGCCGTGGCGGCTGTCGCATGGTGTGCGGCAGCTTTGCCGGCGGATTTTGGGGCGGATTTTGCGGCGGCGCGGTGGGCGGGGTGTTTGGCCTCGGTGAGGCGCTGTTGCGACTTGGGGCGGTGGATGGGGTGGGGGACATCCAGAGCGGGAGCGGCGACGATCGGGAGAGAAGCCAAGGCGAGTAAGGCGGCAAGAGATACGGCAATTTTCATCGGGAAAGCGTCCTTCGAATCTCGCTCCGGGCGGGCCTTCCTTGCTCTTGGTTTCCCTGGGGCGGGGTGTTTGCTTGCGCTGCTCGCCTGTCGGCTCGATGGCAAAGTCCCCATGCGCCGCCAACCTAAGTTTAACAACGACTTGGATGGATTCGCCCCGGAAACGGCCTTGGCGGGCAAGTCAGGTTCCATTTCGATTACCTTTTTCGTGCGGATGGCTTACTTCGGAATGTACCCGCGGCAATTCGGAATTGCAACCGTTGATTTGGGTTAGACGTGGGTGGGGAGCATTTCGGGAAAATATTGCGGGTCAGTTGTTGTTGCAGAAGGGGCTAACCGGCAGGTCAAACCGTCCCGCAGGGGCTAAAGCCCCGGCGATCTGATTGGTTTTATCGGCACGACTGAAGTCGTGCCCTTTCACAAAGCCTGTTCGGCGAGGCAATTTCGCATCCGGTGGGGCAATTCCGCATCCAGAGAGGCAATTCCGCATCCAGAGAGGCAATTCCGCAACTAGCGAGGCCCTCGATCTTCGCCTGCCTGGAAGGGGGGCGGCGTTAGAACTGGCTGCGGCGGAGGAAGGCTGGTACGTCCAGGTCGTGGTGTTCCGGGGTGCTGGCGAGGCCGTAGATAGAGTTGGTTTGGGATCGATCGGGGATGATGTTCGGGATTTCCGTCGCGTAGTCGCGGGGGAGCGGGGCGTAGGTTTGGGCTGGGTTCGGGCTTGGATTGGCGGCTGGCTCGGCGAGTTCGGCGAAGCGGGGACGGGCTGGCGCGGCGGCCTGTTCCGGCTCGTAGGCGAAGCGGCTTACGGGCGCGGGGACGGTGGCTGGTTCAGGGTCCCAGGCTGGCGCGGCGGTTGGAGCCGGCGCGGGTACGGGGCTCGGGGTCGGGGTTGGAGCGCTGGCGAGGATTGGAGCTGGTTCGGGGGCGGACTGCGGGTCGGGCGACTGAATTGGCGACTGAATTGGCGACGGGCTAGGCGACGGAATTGGAGACCACGCTTCGAGTTTGGGGGCGGCTTCTTCTTCGACTTCGCTGAGGAAGCGGAGGGGGACGGGGTCGGATTCCTGCATCCAGCTATCGGGGGCGACTACGGGAACGGAGACGATGGGTGTTGAGGCTACGTCCAACATGCGGGAGCGGCGCTCGGGCATCTGATCGCGGAAGCCGGTGGCGATGACGGTGATTTTGACGTCGTCGCCCATGGACTCGTTGAGGACGGCGCCGAAGATGATGTTGGCGTCTTCGTGGGCGGAACTTTGGATGAGGCTTGAGGCTTCGTTCACTTCGGAGAGCTTGAGGTTGCTGGAGCCGGTGATGTTGATGAGGATGCCGCGGGCTCCGTCGATGGCGCCTTCTTCGAGGAGCGGGGAGGCCATGGCGGCCTGGGCGGCTTCTTTGGCGCGGTTGGCTCCGCTGCGGACGGCGGTGCCCATGACGGCGTGTCCCATGCCGGCCATGGTGGTTTTTACGTCGGCGAAGTCGCGGTTGATGATGCCGGGAATGGTAATAATGTCGGAGATACCCTGGACGCCCTGGCGGAGGACGTCGTCGGCGATGCGGAAGGACTCGAAAAAGCCGGCGTCTTTGGCGACGGCGAGGAGTTTTTCGTTGGGGATGACGATCATGGTGTCGACGGATTCGAGCAGCTCGGCCATGCCGCGGTCGGCTTGCTGGAGGCGGCGCTTGCCTTCAAAGGCGAAGGGGCGGGTGACGACGGCGACGGTGAGGATGCCCATTTCGGAGGCGAGCGAGGCGATGACCGGGGCGGCGCCGGTGCCGGTGCCGCCGCCGAGGCCGGCGGTGACGAAGACCATGTCGGCGCCTTCGAGGGCCTCGATGATTTTGTCGGAGTCTTCGAGGGCGGCGCGGCGGCCTACGTCGGGGTTGGCTCCGGCGCCGAGGCCGGCGGTGAGGCGGACGCCGAGTTGGAGCTTGACGGGGGCCTGGGAGAGCTTGAGGGCCTGGACGTCGGTGTTGGCGGTGATGAATTCGACGCCCTCGACTTTGGCCTCGATCATGCGGTTGATGGCGTTGCCGCCGCCGCCGCCGACGCCGATTACTTTGATGCGCGCGCCGTGGGGGATTTCGTCGTGGAATTGGATGCGGAGGGCTTCGGCGCGCTGGGCGTCGGAGGATTCGGGCTGATTGGAGCTGAATTCGATCATGGGTGGTGCCTCCGTCCGGTGTTGAGCAGGATTTCTTCGATTCGTTGTTCGGCACGACTGAAGTCGTGCCCTGTTACAAAACTTGTCGCCCGTGTTGGAAACCGCTGCAGCTCGGGCGCCGAGATGAAAAGCAACAGCAGATTCCCTACGGGAATGACAGAAAGAAAAGCAAGTGCAACGGCAACAGCAGATTCCCTACGGGAATGACAGAAAGAACAGCAAGTGCAACGGCAACAGCGGATTCCCTACGGGAATGACAGCAAGAACAGCAAGTGCAACGGCAACAGCAGATTCCCTACGGGAATGACAGCAAGAAAAGCAAGTGCAACGGCAACAGCGGATTCCCTACGGGAATGACAGCAAGAACAGCAAGTGCAACGGCAACAGCGGATTCCCTACGGGAATGACAGCAAGAACAGCAAGTGCAACGGCAACAGCAGATTCCCTACGGGAATGACAGCAAGAAAAGCAAGTGCGACGGCAACAGCAGATTCCTTACGGGAATGACAGCAAGAACAGCAAGTGCAACGGCAAAAACGACCGCAACAGCGGATTCCCGGAGGGAATGACAGCAAGAGAAGCAAATACAAGAACAAAAGCAACGGCGAGTGCAAGAGCGCGTACGCTGTTAACTCATCTTACAAACTTGCGGCGAAAATTGCGCGGAGTTTGGCGCGGAGGCTGTTGTTCTCGGCGGTACGTGTGACGCGTTTTCTGTGCGCGTAGAGCAACATGCCGACGAGGGTGGCGTAGGCGGGGTGGGTGAGCTCGGGGGGCATGCGGGAGAATTGGACTGGGGCTCCGGTGCGGGCGCGGACGTGGAGTGTGCTTTCGGTGACGTCGAGGAGGCCGGGGAGAGCGGAGCCGCCGCCGGTGAGGACGCAGCCTGCGCCTAGCGCGCCGAGGACTCCGCCGTCGCGCAGGCTGCGGCGGACCATGTCGAAGAGTTCGCGGGCGCGGGGTTCGAGGATTTCGGCGACCATTCTGTGGCGGATCAATCTCGATCCTGGGTTGGGATTGGGGTTGGAGATTTCGATTTCGTCGAGCTGGGGGACGGCAGTGACGACGGCGTGGCCGTAGCGGAGTTTGAGCTGCTCGGCCTGGGCGACGGGGATTTGGAGGACGACGGCGAGGTCGTTGGTGAAGTGCTGGCCTCCGAAGGGGATGGAGCCGGTGTGGGCGACGGCACCCTCGAAGAAGACGACGAATTCGGTGGAGTGGGCTCCGATGTCGAGGACGCAGACGCCGAGTTCACGTTCGTCGGCGGTGAGGGTGGCTTCGGCGGCGGCGATGGCTTCGAAGACGGTGTCGGTGACTTCGAGTCCGGCGCGGTTGGCGCAGGTGACGATGGATTGCTGGGCGGAGCCGGAGCAGGTGGCCATGTGGAGATCGACTTCGAGTCGGCTGCCGACCATGCCGATGGGGTCGTGGATGCCGGGCTGCTCGTCGAGGACGAACTGGCGGGTGAGGAGATGGAGGATTTCGCGGTCGGGCGGGAGGGAGACGCCGCGGGCGCGTTCGACGGCGATGGAGACGTCGTCTTTGGTGATTTCCCTCATGCGGGTGCCGAAGTTGAGGCCGGCGGTGGTGTTGACGCCGACGACGTTGGGACCGCCGACGCCGACGAGGCACTCGTCGATGTTGACGCGGACGAGTTGTTCGGCGCGATCCGAGGCAGCTTTGACGGCGCGGGCAGCGGGGCCG
>Ga0209208_10011953_pt1 | contig 11067 bp, 10 predicted proteins | sample S1TSphfallax_3_FD_187694 | JGI IMG/M metagenome (GOLD analysis project Ga0209208, IMG submission 187694) | Host-associated microbial communities from peat moss isolated from Minnesota, USA - S1T2_Fd - Sphagnum fallax MG (SPAdes) (version 2) | ecosystem: Host-associated > Plants > Peat moss >... | reverse complement strand
TAAAAAAAAAAAAAAAAGCCATGAAAAAGCTTTAATGTATTGTACAATAAAGTAAAAAATATTTTTTTTACAATAATTAATATGAAAATAACTTTCATTTTATGTCTAAAATGTTGAAAAACCCCATTTTGAAAGTAGAATTAAGGGGAATTACAAAAAATGCTTCTACTTGCATGTCCAATCTTACAAAATGGGCTACATGTAAATGAAATATTGATTTTTTTTTTCAAATTAATGGGGCCCTAAAAAATACTTATGTATTGTCAAATTATGCATGTTATAATCATAATATATATATAAATTAATATGAAGTAGGTTTGAACACCATTTTAACCCAATTAATTTCAAATGTACAACTCTCAATTTACTTTTATTTATCCAACTCTCATAAACTAAATGCAATGACTTATGGTTTCATATTTCTATTTCAAATAATTTTGAATATTTTTTTTTATGTCCATATCAAGAATTTGTTCATTTTTTAATTGGATTTTGGGTGGACTACTTTTTTGTCTACTTTACCTTGCCAACACCTAGGAATAATTATAAAAAAATCTAATTTTTTTTTCCCAATTATGTTTTTTTTTAAAAAAAATTCTCTTATGTTGTAGTTATTGTTCTTTTCACGTTGGTGGTGTTTTTTTCACATTAGTGTTAATGCCCTTCTTGTGTTGGTGCCATTACTTATTACATGTTGGTGCTTCTACTTTTCCCATGTTGGTGGTGCTACTCATTGTGCATTTGTGTTGCTACCCTTTCCACATTGGTGTTGTTGTTCTTGTCACTTACATGTGTTATTGCCCTTATCACATTATGCTAATGTTCTTGTTGCATTGGCCATGTTGTTATTCCCATTTGATCCTTCTACTATTGTCTCTTGGTGTTGTCATTCTTCCAACATAGTGTTGTTGTTATTTTTGCATTTGTGCTTGAGTACCTACTAGCCCAACCCTTGTTGTTGCTCTCTTTGCATTGATGTTCAGGCACATACTGGCCCAACCTTTATTGTTGTTCCTCTCACATTGGTGTTATTGTTCTTTTCGCATTGGTTTCATTATTATTTCCTTGGTTGGTTTGGTACTTTCCCCCTTTTGCCCTATGCAAGTTGGAGCTTGGAACATTGTTAAGGGGTCAACTTGTGGCCCCTCGATCATTATTTTCCACCATGAAGTAAAACCAAGGGAACAAGGTCAACATTTTCTTACTCAAAAAAATAACTACCTTCACTTGTTCACTTTACTACAACTATTCAAGTAATAAATAAGAAATCAAGTAAAGAGAAAAAGAAAAAGTGAAGGTCTATTATATAGGAATAGACCTATTGTCTTGTCTATAATCTACTCTAGAGGTGTTAGAAGAAGAAACTATAGAAATGCAACATGGCAAATGAACATAAATGGATCAAGTAATTACACTCCAAGGCTCTATAGTACCTTCAATGCCCCTAGATGTTGGCCTAGTGGGTATGCAAGCCTCACCAACTATTGTCCCACTTCAACAACACCTACAGTCCCTTTAATGATTTTGCTTGCTATTTGCAACACCTTGGAATGTTTCCCCACTATTGCTTATTGTTTTCAACACATTACATCCATTCATAGCCATTGCTTACCACTTTTAGCAATCCCTTTTAATCTACATACATCTACCTATTAATGTTCTCTTTCTTACTCCAAGTATTGGTTGCTATTTTCTTGTGGTATATAGTAGCTTACTTTTCTAAAGGCTACCACTTAGTATGCCTCTTTATTATTTGTTCTAAAATAAAAGCATAAATGCCATGGAAAGGGGGCAACATACCTTGTATAGTGTCAAATTACTTTACTTTCCACACCTCCTTATAAAATGAATGCACACCAAACATGTAGAAGTTAATTTAATAATATCAAATGCCTTAAAAATCCACCAACACCTCCTTTAATCCTCCTCCACAAAACCACACAAGGCTCACATCGATCTCATGAAAATAAGGCCTTTATCCTAATCCCTTTTTAGAAATCTCCTAGATGATTGGATAGATTACCTCCAACCACTCACTAACATGAACTACTTAATCCCCATTAGCTTCACCCCTTTGGTAAAGGATGGTAAGTTTACCATTAGAAACTATTAATTACTAGGAGGCTTATGGCATTAACTAGTTTAAAGATTTCTACCCCTTGACAAACACCAACTTAGTCAACAAACCTTTGAGGTGACTTTTTTTTCATTTTTCATTTTTCTTTTAACTTTTTTGTTTTTTTTAATTGTTAATTTTTTTCTATTTTTTAATAAATCATTTTTTTTATTTTATTTTTTGCTATTATAAGGGTAATTTTGAATTTCAAACTAAACATAGAACAATTTTTTGAAAATGAAAAAATGTGATGTATTCATGAATAAAATAAGGACAGAATATGAACCTTTGCAAGAACTTGAAAAAAATGCAAATGTCCAAATATCAAAATAAAATAAAATATAAAAAATGATGAAAATAAAATGAAATAAAATTTGAAGAAGTTACATGCACAAAAATTATTTTGGAAACCAAATAATAGAAAGGCATTAGGTAGGCATTTTATTATGTTAATGATAACAAAGAAGTTGATTTAATAATTCCTTAAGTCATGTTTTATATTATTTGTTACAATAGTCCAATTTTGAATTTAAATCCAAAAACTCAAGCTAGAAAAAGATTCATTATATATAACACAATTACTAGTATGACTACATTGATAAAACATGTAAATTTATACCATTATAATATTTTAAATTTTTTTGATGAAGGAGTGAACAATTTTTGAAAGAAAATGAAAGACAATGTTCAAAAAAAGACCAAATATGTCTTTAATCCAGTTCCATATTTAATTTTTTTGTTACAAAGGAACCTTTAAAAAAAATGATCTACAACAAAAACAAAATTTGGAAGACATGGGCCTTTTAATTGTCAAAAACCATATTCTTTTATAATTTGTGGAAAGTGTTTGGTTGAAATGATTTAGTATGTGTCGTAACCCTAGCCTTGGGCTCACGATCAAGGCAAGGGCTTGCAAGGTTGCGGGCCAAGAGAGGAAGCCTGGGAGTGAAATAAAGTGTGAGGGAATGAACCCTCACACTCTCAAAAGAGCTTCCACCTTGGGAATTAGAGTCCCGGTGGACTCCCGAATGTTTAGAAAGTGATTGAAGGGGTCAAAACCCAATACATTGAGAAGTTCTTTATACCATTGAAAAGCTATTGAAACGCAAATGTCTGAAATGGGCTCGCATGACCCATTTGGACATCTAAAACACAAGTTATGGCCAAAAGAAGGGCTGGGAGTTAAATTGGCAGTTTGACTCCCAACCACTAAAAGTTGGGAATTGACCCGATTTCTTTGCGTGTAGGTGGCATGCAACATATCGTTGGAAAGATTTTGTCGAGGGCTACAACTTTGATTCAGACCTTATCTCAATCAAAGGTTTACACACAAAGTTATGGGGCCCCAAAGTTGCAAGAGTCCCAACTTTGGCAATTTCTGGATTCTTGAGACAAAATGCCATTTGGATGTGGGCCTCGTGGAGAGGCAATAAATATACTATAAGGGGGAAGGTGGTGGCTTCCCCCAAGTCCATGTTGTGGTGAGTCTTGTGAGTCCGAGTTTGCCCATGGCTCATCCTAACACCAAAAGTGTTCCAACTATGCATTAACCACCTTGTGTTTGGTTTTGTGCATGTCTGTGTGAGTAATTGATGCTTGTCACTCTTCCTAGTCCCATCCCGGAGCTCCAGCACACCCCTCTACCCCCAAAGTGCTACAAGCCAGGGAGCGTGCCCTGACTCCTTGCTCTTCCGCTATTTTCAGTCTAGACTCACATTAGAGTCCATAAAGGAGCTTGGGAGCGCGTTAGTATGCATTTGTGTCCAATATTTTTTTCCTTCCAATTTTTTTTTTCATGAATTATTGTCTGGTTTAATGGAGAAAACTAAATAATTGTTTATTTTGCTAAGTTTAGTAGAATGCCATTATGTAATTGGAAGCTTTAATTTGTGAATGTCAAAAGGTGGACATGATATTTTGCATTGGGGTGGGGTGGATTGACAACCAAAACACATTACCTTTGGCCTTTTTGAAGCAACAAATATTAGTAGACAAACCCTAACCATAAATTTAATAGAAATATTGGACACTTATGAGTTGAAAAGGAAAATTGTTATTTATGTTAAAGATGAGGGATCTAATTAAACATTATGACTATAGCCTTAAAATTAGTTGTAAATCGTGATGTGTTGGATTTGGAAAGAAAAAATTGGGAATTTATTTTGGTCATGTGTTTTCTAAAACATGCCAATATACAACAAACATATGAAAAAAATTGCATAGGCTTAAGATATGTATCTATCAAAACTACCCAAGGAGATTTGCAAATGTGCATAACTTGGCCCAAAAAATCAAGAAAAAGTAGACAAGAATAGAATAAGGCATGTGTTAATTCAAGTTTCCCCCCAAGGAAACTAAATACTCTAATGAAGACAAGGTAACTTTTTATTTTTACTATATTTTATTATGTTTACATTTTTTTTTAAAAAACTTGCCATGCTTAGTTTGACATTTTTTTTTGTTTTTGCAAATTTGCTAGTAAAGTTATCATTTCCCAAGAAACTTTACAATCTAAAAAAACTATTATATTATGTTACAACATGTGGAATTTTATGAGAATGAGTGTAAGAGTACCACCTCCACCAACATAACACATATTTGAAATTATTGTTGATTTTTTGGGCCATGTCACATCTCCTTATATTCTAAACCACTATAGGGGCCATTGTTTAATAAGTGATGCATTGAATTCTACCATATCCATAAGTAATTTTTTAGGGATGAAATCCATTTTACAACCTTTGACAACATAATGGAAGGAGATACAAATGTTGTTTTTGAGTTATCATGTTTGGCTTCCAATATAAAAAGGAAGAAGTTGAGGCTTTTGATTATTTTCTTTCATTCTTAAAGAAATACGAAGGAAAAAATCCCATAATAAGATTTGTTTGATCTTGGAACCTAGATTTAGAACCCTTCATCTTATGTCTTCACTTATTGTTCATGAGCAAGGTAAGGCCATTGTTGAAGAATATGACATAAAATTTTTGTTTCCTATGTTTCTTAAGTGTAATTATGATTTGCATCCTTTGGCTAAATTCGAAAGTGGTGTTGTTGATCAAAATGTTGAAAGGAATTTTTTTTGATATCTTTGAAATGACATTTAACATATGTGAACCAACAATGAAACCAATGAATAGAGAGTTTTTGATTTTCAAGCGTTGTCAAGTGGATGTCAAAAACATCAAATGTCCATTTCAATGGTGGGAACAACATGAAATTATGTTTCATATGGTTGGTTTCTATGCTAGACAGATTTTAAGGATAGTTAGATCCCAAATTGGAGCAAAAAGGATATTTTCTTTAACTAGAATGCTTACTAGTCTCAAGAAATGTTGTTTACAATCAAAACATTTGGAGAAATTTATCTTTGTCAACAAAAATTGGCCCAATGATCCTAGGATAGATTGTAAATCCCCTTTTAGCTTGGTAGATTTAGAGGAGTTAGAGGAACTTGAAAGAACTTTTGAAAGGGATGAAACTCTGGAGTTTTATATTTGAATTAAAAGATTTGTTACAACTTACAAGTGTTCATCTATTTTTAGTGATATTTAAATGGCAAGTAAAATATTAATTAATGAATTATGTTTATGTTAATTAGTTTTAAATGTAATAACTAAGTTGAGAAAACAAATTGTTATTGTATATATGAAAATTATCCTATTTGAAAATCAAGTGACTTTGGAAAATTTTAAAATTTTAATACCTTGGTCCATTATCACTAACTTATATATCAACCAAGATGTTTTCATAACATGATGTAAGAATTGGAACCAATTAGTTTTCACAAAAAAATTAGAATCGCCCAACACTAGTTTTAAAAAAATCTTTGATTAGGTGTCCCCCCTTGAGATAATTAGTATTCCAAATGGCCCTTAAACATTCATGAGTAAGTTTACCAAGGTGCAAAACATAGTTAGATTGGTGAGGACAAATACTCATTAATTATCATCCTAAGATATATCTACTTATTCACTAGTTTTCAAAATTTTCAAATAAGTGGTTTTGGTATATAACTATGGTTTTCAAAATTGTAAAAATGTCAAAGAACAGTCAATTCTTTGTTAGTTTTTTCATGAAAACTACCAATTTTTTTATTTTTTGAAAAAAACCGAAATTAATGATTCTTTGATTCTAATTTTTGGGAAATAATTGTAACTAACTATTATTTAAGAAAAAAACAAAGAACCATCCAATGCTTGTATCGACCCAAATAGGCAATTAAACAAATAAACCATGTTAAGTAACCAATTATCAAGTTAGAAACCTATTATGAGGACATATTAATTTCAAATGTTTGTTGTAAAGATGTGGGCATATATGTGAGCACAATGTAAAAAAGGAATTGTTGTAGGATTTTGTATTCTACAACTTCATTTCAATCAACAATTACAAAAATTGATTTGTTACCAAATGTGTTGATTTTTCCAATTTGCCTAACTTTGGTTGCTAATGTTTTCAAGCAACCCTAATTAAAATAATCACTATTGTTTGATTATACAATTTAAAAATGGGCTTCATATGTATTGGAAAAGTGCACTTCATATTTACAAAATGAAAAAGAGAGAAGTTGCACCTATTTTGAATCCATCACAACCAAAAGCATACTTTAAAAGCATACTAATTAAGATTCCTACAACATTGACAAATAGACTACTCTATGGGGTATTGTTGAGTGCTGACCATTATAATGTGCATCCACATCCTTCATTTATTATACTCCATGAACATAAGAAAATGTCAATATAAAAGCACATAGACACTAAGGAATAGTGTGTCAATGTCAATATAATAAGGTGCAAATGGACACCCAAATCATTTCAAAGTTCACACAAGAAGATGGCATAAATATTTGTCATGCAAGAATATGTTAGTGCTGAAGATTGTAAACTACTAGCCTTTTATTTTTGTGTATTTTGAAGGATTTCCTTAACAAAAGAATGGACTAGGGCATTATGCCAAGGGGAAATCCTCCTATTCTTATTTTAAAATGTTCTTGTGTTCCATAAAAAGATAGTCGTTTCCATGAGTGGAGGTTCTTGTATAAGTGGGTTTTCCCCAAAAGGGGCCACACGAGGGTGTGAAGGTTTTGTACTTGCATGTTTTTTTTGAAAATTTGAAAAGTGGGTTTTGTCTTTTAGGAGAACCCACTTGAACAAGAACCTCATGTATAAGTGGGTTTTCTTGAGGTTCTGGAAAATGGGTTTTGTCCCATAGGAAGACCCACTTAGACAATAACCTTTTATACTTGCAGGTTTTCTTGAGGTTCTAAAAAGTGGGTTTTCCTCCTCAGTAGGAGCCATTTGGACAAAAATGTCATGTACACATGGGTTGTCCTAAAGTTCTAGAAAATGGGTTATGTCCCTTAGGAGAATTCATTCAGATAATAACCTTTTGTACTTGTGGGTTATCTTGAGGTTTTGGAAAATGGGTTCTTTCCCTCAAAGGAGAACCCACTTGTACATGAAACTCCTTTACAACATTAACCCTAAGGTGATTCTTACAACCAAATTCACTTTAGTGTCTTCATGCCCACCCTCCAACCACATTTATCGTTAAACATATAAAGTACCTACATTTGGCAAGCCACACATTTGGTTAGTTTTGACATTCATTTCATCTCATAACTTATCAAGCCTTGGATTGACCTCAATCCCTAGATGGGTGGGATAGATCCAAGCTACGATAATTCACTTTTGTGATGAAACGATGTTTTTTTCCCTAGGTACCCTTTATTCAAATGCATACAGTGAATAATATATCCTTATATCTATTAATTAAGACTTAGATATAAATTAAACATTTCATTGTAAAGAGATTTGTGTGGTTATTTATTGATAAAAAATTCATTTGTTAGTAATAATGGACTTTTGAAATTTAAAAATATGGATAAGTTGTTTGACTAAAACATCATAAAATGGAAAAATTTGTATTGATTCACATTTTAAAATGTTATTAGGATTTAATATATAATATAATACAAGATGATAAACTCACATGAGAAATCTTTTCTTTGAAACCCTTAACCGTTTAATAATTAGGGACTTTTGAATGGTTAAAATTTGACCATATTTTCATAAGTCCATATGAGTTGTAATTTTTTTTTTTTTTTCAATTTATTTGTTCCAAAAGTATATGCATTTGAAAGTTTTACACGGGGCATTATTCATATGAACTTTGTGGGTTTTCCTTTTAAGACTTTCCAATTAAAAAATGACATTAGTTACATTAAATATAAGTTTTCACATAGATTAAGGAAGGTTTGTAGGTGATTGAACATGTATTATTCAAATATTAAAATAATAACATTTTAAAAAGTAATAATCATGTCCATTTGAATAATTAATTTTGTTTTGTATGGATTTATAGGGAGTGTAATTTTTGCCAATATTGAGCCATTGTATTGTGCATTCATTTGGTGGGATTAAAATAGGTTGTAGATTTCGCAATTGGTTCAAGTCTTTGTTGCCTAAGATTACTAATTCCCATTTCATGGCCTTATCATAGACTTGTCTATTTTGAGTACTTAGTGCACTGATGACATCTTTTCAAGCCCTTTTCTTCAAACCCTCACTTCCTACACCTATGAAAGTCACAAGTGATGTCAAACTAGGAATCAAACTTAACTTAACATTTATATTCGTAACCCAATTTGTCATGGGGGTTGCTTTGCGATGGTTTGGACATGGGCCTTAACTAAGCAAACCTTTTCATTTGAAGGTTCACCTAGAAAGGTGTGTTAATGAGAGAGAGGACAAGCTTACTTAGACCAATGGTAGGTTAGGAAAATGGTTACAAGGTACCATCAAGTAGACATAGTAGTATAAAACCACTAATGTTAAATCTCTATCCATTAACATAAAGATTTAATGTTCTTTGTCCTAAAAAATCCAAAAACTCCACCAATTATAAAATTTGTTCCATAAGTAATCACTCATATAAACAAAGAATAATACAATGAATGGTGGTGGCTTAATGGTGGAGCTTTTGATTTGGACATTTCTTGGTCAATAATGTGATGCAAATTAATTGGTTATTGGAAATCATGATCAATTGGAACCAATTCCTATCTCATGGGTTTACATTGAGCTCACCCCATGATGGTCCAGACATGGGCCTCATGCAAACATAAAGTTTACAATTGGAAAAAATAAAAATAAAAATAAAATGAACCTAATTAAAAAAAATTCCACTAAAAATTGTGAATAATAAAAAACAATTTGATGAAGAAGGCAATGATGTGTCCTAGGAGTGGGGTTCAATGTCATAGAAGAAGGTCATGCTATGGGGGCCTTCCAAAATTGAGATCCTCAAGGCTAATAAGTTGAAGGAGGTCAAAAATTTGGAAGGTCCCCATAGTAGGACTTTCCCCTACATAAAGCAATGGTACTTTTTGTTTGTTTTTTGAAGTGACTAATCATAAAATTGAATCTTTCGAAATCCAATATAACAAAGATAAATCTTAGGTAAATTTGATGTAAGTTTGAAAAAATCAAATAAGACATATTTAGGCTGGGGAGCAACTTGAAAATAAAAAGGAAAAAAAATGTCAATATTTTATGACTATTTCAAAAAACCAAACCTAGCACCTCGATTAAGAAGATGATGATCCCCTTGCCTTTGTGCATGCCTTGATGCTAATTACAAACAACTATGAAAAAAATGGACCAACAAATACAAAACTCCCTTCCCCTTAGACCCCCAACGTTTGATTCAAAAAATGACAAAGAACATTCAACAAACCCAAGTCAACAAAGAAAACATTGATCCCCTTTGCAAGCTTTAAATCTTAATGTTGATTACAAACAATAGTGATGAAAAAATGTTAGGGACCTTTGATTGACATTGCAAAAAATCATGAAGAACAAATATGAATAAGGCCATAATCCTAAAAATGACAAAAAATTGGAAGAAGACCAAAAAAGGTTGCGATCTAAATTTTTTTAGACCTTGTAGTCACTCCAATGATTCGTGAATCTCACATCATATCCTCAAATATTTGTGAATCATGACCCTCGCTACCTCAAGTACTATCCCTTAACTTGACAACTCACATGAAGAAGATCTCTTCTCCTCTCCAAGTCCTAGACCTTGGTAGTTTCATGGGCCATGGTTGCTTTGAAAATTCTCAATTCCACCTTGGTGTGAGTTGCTTGCAAAGAAGATTGCAATGCCAAGTTTCTAAACCCAAATCGTCGATTCTAATACTTGGACCTTAGTGAGTGGTGTTGACTTGTGATTCTTCAAAAAATCTTGATCCCACCTTGGTGCATGATGCACAATGCAAGTTTGAATTGTAGTGTGCTTGCTTCAAAAAATAAAAAAGAATACATCAACTAAAGTATACACAACTTCAAAAAACCATGAAGCTTCACTCAATCAAATGAAAATTGCCAATTCCATAGTGTAATTTGCAAACCTTGATGGCCATGGCCCATAGGCTACAACCTATAGTCTCTCTAGCCACCACCACCCACCATCATCCATAGTTGATTTCCATTAGGTTTCCAATCCTAGCAAACTGTAGTCCGTGGGATAGAGAAATTTGGCAAATCCAATGGTTACGATTGTGCCACATCTCAACAAACTAACGATTTTACAGATGCCTTTTTTGACAAACCATTAAGTTTTGGTGATGTCCATTTAGGGCTTCATTGTTTTGCGACACTTGTCGATGTATGATTGAACATGGGTCCAATTATAATATTAAAAAAAATTCATTTTGGCGAAAATGCACATTTTTTTTTAATCTTTTTCCTTATGGCCAAGTTTTAGGCTTTTTGTGGGTTGTTTGAAAGAGGAATATTCTATCACAAAAATCCCTTGGTTTTGGAAAAAAGTTTGGTGCAATTGCATACCATATGAAAGGGTATTTAAGATTTTTTCTTTTCATATTTTGAGTGTTGCCAAATTTGGCTAAATACACTTATGGATGATCACCACTTGAGTAA
>Ga0209208_10011952_pt1 | contig 11068 bp, 10 predicted proteins | sample S1TSphfallax_3_FD_187694 | JGI IMG/M metagenome (GOLD analysis project Ga0209208, IMG submission 187694) | Host-associated microbial communities from peat moss isolated from Minnesota, USA - S1T2_Fd - Sphagnum fallax MG (SPAdes) (version 2) | ecosystem: Host-associated > Plants > Peat moss >... | reverse complement strand
GGAGTGAGGAAGTTGGTGGGTGGGGGGGGGGTGGAGTTGGTTTTTGGGTCTTTCACTTGCATCAAGAACAATTGCATGTTGTGAGAAAATGTTCACATTAGTAAGTTTGTAAGAGGCGATACAAATGGGTAAGTAAGGTAGGTAGGTAGGTAGGTGGCACAAATTTGCATCAAATTCTCATTCTAATTTGGAAAAAATTTGGACCATTGGAAGTGATGGATGAATGATGATGTGATTGAGAGGGATGATGGTGATGATGTTCACATCCACATAAACATTGTTCTGTCTTGTGCTCTGAAAGCAAATGACTCTTGTTTGGGCAAAGTCTTCTAGTCTTTGTTTGTGCTGCAGAGGAGTTAGTGTCCGAGAGGAAGGAGGATTTTGCGAAGGAAGCAAGAACCTGCTTGGTTTTGTTCCTAGAACCAGTTGGAGGTGCACTTTGATTTTTTCTTTTCTTTTTTATTCCAGATTTGGGTGTGTTTGAAAGACTTGTTTCCAATCTAAGACTTACTTTTGCTTCTCACTTGGGGCTTGACATTGGATCTGCTGTTTTCTCTTGCTCAATCAAGATTTGCGTGGTGCTTGAGAGCTCAGAACTTTCAAATTATAAAATTTATTGACTTTTGCTGCTCAGGGCTTCTTGAGATTGGATCTGCTGGTTTTGTACTCAAGATTTGGGAGGTGTTGGGGGGAGAGTTCTTAACTAGTTTCCAATCTTCTTAGTTTTGCTGCTCAACAGAGCTTGTTGATATTGGATCTGCTTTTGGCTCAAGATTTGGGGGTGGTGTTTCAGAGTTCAGAAGTAGTTTCCAGTCTTCTTACTTTTGCTGCTCAAGGCTTGACATTTCTCTCTCGACTTTCCCGAGACTGTCAGGGCCAAAGAGAGGCAGACAGATACACTAGACAGAGTGGGTTATGGGTTGAGGGGGAAGTGGGAGGTTGGGTTGGGTGGAGCTTCTTCAACTGGCCTTCAGCCGAATCTTCCTCCTCTTAAGGTTCCAGGAGGCTTCTGAAGGAACCTCTGTTTTGGGAAGCGCAGAATCAGACCGAGTTTTTCTTTTTAACGACCCGGGCTTCTTTTGTTCCAGGAAGTTTGTTTTTTGGGTTATGTTTCATCAGTACTCTTGTCAACGTTTATTAAGGTAAAGCTTTCTCTCCCTCTATCTTCCTCGGTTTCCCTCTTTCCTTTCTGTAGACTAGTCGTAGAGCAGCTCCACCCATGCTCTCAGTATGTGATCCAGCAAAAATATTTCTCACATTGAAGTTTATTTCTTTAAGCTTTCGAACCCCACTCGTAAAACTAAAACTGGGACTGCAAATTGATGGGAGACTACTAACAGCAAATCACCTGCAGCAATCATTCTAGTTCACCAATCAGAAACAGGGAGCAACAGTCCTATCTTATTTATTACACTCTTCATAGCAAATCATATTTTTAAAGTTGTTCTGTGCCTATTACCAAGCTCAGCATTTTGTGAAGAAATGCTGGGCCACAACCATATTGCTCAGCCGAAACAGCATGTTTTGACTTTTCTCCATCCCATTTCATTTTCATGGGCCATATGCTGAGCATTATTGGAGCTGATCTTAGAGCATCTCCAGCTGTGCTCAGTATGTGACCCTGCAAAATTATTTCTCACACCCAAGGTTTTAGTTATTTGTTTTGTCCAACCTCACACATAAAACTGAAACTGAGACTGCAAATAGGTGAGAAACTACTAATACTAACCCACATGGACCCATCAAACTATATAGCTAATCAGAAACAGGGAGCAATCAATAAATACGACTTGACTGTCTGTGTTCATTAGACTGTTTCAGGGCTCCTCCAGGGCTCTCAACGTTGTGCAATTTTTCACGGTCACAGCAGTCTTCCAGTGAATTCACTAGATTTGACTGCCTATACCTCATCATCCAAGGTTTCCAGGGCAGGGTTACATACTCAGCTCTGGTGGAGATGCTCTTACATGATTTTCTATGGCTTCTTTCTTGCTCGAATCGAGCAGCATGATACCTTAGACTTTTGCTTTGTGTCTTGTCTGTCAGTAGGTCCAGGAGGTGATTTGTGCATACATGTCTATGAATGAAGCAACAACCAAAGTTGGAAAGTTTTCTTGGCCTGCAGGAGGAAACTTGTCAACAAAACAGTAGCCAAAGAAAAAAAAAAAAAAAAAAACCCCAGTAGCATCAAGCATCACCAAGCTTACTAGGAGGAGGATAACACCCAAAATCCGAAGGAAGCAGTATCAATCATCATCATCAATCAGTAGCCAGCTGATCAGCATCAGATTCTATCTTTTTTTCAATGTCTTGCTTACCACGCTTCCTACGACGGTCAAGAGAACACAAACGCAGAGTTGCCAACGACTTCTCTGGTGCACTCTTTCACCACCCCTCTTGAAATTGCAAACATGAGCTTTTCTTAGAAGTGTCAAACATGTGACTCTCTCTTGAGTCCTGAAAATAAAAGGCTTGAAATGTACTAAGTGTAGCATAAAGCCTGAGGGGCAGGGCTTTACTAGAATAAGGCCCCACTGAGGCGGAGCCAAGGGGGCACAAATCCAGGAAAACCCACCCCCAAGGGCATTACCTGGAATAAAAACCATCATCAGTTTTTTTTTTAAAATCTCACAATACTCACCGGATGATGCCGATTGAGTATCATGAGATTTTAATAAATGACAACAGGCTTTGCAAAAATGATGGCAAGCTCCGTGGGCATTATGTTTTTCAACAAGCCCATCAGATACTGTGCCTGGTAATGCATTGTCCAACCACACTTAAAAAAACCAGCCAGGTTTTAATGGAATGGGTAAACCCTTCACAATTCTGCTGGGTAAGCTTGAACATAGAAGGCTTGAATTTGCATAATGCAAGTTGAATTGAATGTAACTTCATTGAATTTGAATTGAATTAAAATTTCATAAATTTGAAGTGAATTGAACTAAACACAATCTTATGTTCTTTTGGATTCCTCAATGTTAATGTTCCCATTGAAATTTGAATTGAATTGAATTTGGTTGAATTGAATCATATTGAATCTAATTAAATACAAATTGGTTGAATTCAACCAAATTATGAAAAGGCACATGTTAGTTTTCCTTTCCATATCTGAGTAGATGGGTTGGTGAAAGGAATGAGATAGTTAAATAGGTATGGAGCGTTTTCATAAATGTCAAGTGAACAACATCCAAAATTTGTGAAACTTTGTTACGTCATTTTTTCACATATTCTGAAGCAAAGGAGAAGTATGTATATTATGCTGTGAAGGGTGAAGAAAGCTCTATGAGGTCCCTGGAGTAGAGGCAAAGATTTGAGCCATTTATTAGTTTTTGGGCATGACTGATCTCCCTTGCAAATGGAATAGGTCTACTAGCATGGCACTTACATTTTGTTTCTTTGTGAATTTGATAGCAATGGGGATTTTTTTTGGTGACTCTTGACAGCAACTTCGGAGAGGACATCATCAGATACATCAACTGGTCAAGGCCAGCATGGAGCCTCCTCATCTAACCCATCATTGGAGCACAAACCCTTGGGTTCGTTGATTTTCACAATGGCTGAGCTGAAGAGGATGACAGCTAATTTTTCTGCGGCATCCAAGATTGGTCAAGGCGGATGTGCTACAGTGTACAGGGGAAAGCTCCCTGATGGTCGAATCATTGCCATTAAACGAACAAAAAAGGTCATACTTTTGGAAGATAGGTGTATCCAGTACACATCCCCTCAGACAATATCATGCAATATTATGTTGGGGAATGTAGCAAAGAATAAGTGAATACAGGTTTCTATGATTCACTCAGAAGATTATTACAGGAATTGATGGAATTTCAGTTCACATTTTGTGCATTTTTCTGCTGGCAACAAAGGTTCATTTGTTGCAACAAACTTTAAATTATTGTGTGCATCATATGGTGGGTAGCAGGAAATCTTTGCAAATGGAATTTCAAAGGAATTTGAGAATGAGGTTGAAAAGCTATCAGCAGTAGAGCACTTGAATCTTGTGAAGCTGATAGGTCACTTGGAGGCGGACAATGAACGAATTTTAGTGACAGAGTTTGTGCCTAATGGGAACCTCCGCCAGCACCTTGATGGTACATTCTTTGTCATTTTACCTATTTCATTGCAAAATGATTCTGCCAAGCTCTGACTTTGCACCTAAACTGATTTGCACCTGAATTTAGGAGTTGTGTATTTGAGGAAGCATCCAAGAGACCTGTAACAAATAAAAGCAAATTTTGGTAACAAAATGTCTTGGTCGATTGACGCAGGTGACCTTGGGGTGACCTTGGACATGAGTAAAAGATTGGATATTGCAATTGATGTGGCACATGCCCTCGCTTACCTTCATTTTTATGCTGGTAAGCAAGCATTGTTTTGAGCAATTGGTAACTTTTGTTTCTAGCAATTTGATGCACATCCATTGATCTCGAAGTCCATCAAGACAAAGAATTTTACTGCTCCACCCAGAACTAACAAATGTTTCAAGACACATACATGTTCATAGACATGTGTTGAAATTTGAAACCTGAAGCCTTCTAATTCAGATGGTTTTTTTGTGCAGATAACCCGATCATTCATCGGGATGTGAAATCTTCCAACATCTTACTCAGTGAAACATTCCGTGCAAAGGTGGCAGATTTTGGTTTCTCTCGCATGGGTCCAGCTGGGGATGCATCGGCCTCTTGTGTGCTCACACAGTTGAAGGGTACTGCAGGATACTTGGATCCAGAATATCTGAAAACAAATATGTTGAATGTGAAGAGCGATGTTTATTCCTTTGGCATCTTGCTTATAGAACTGTTCTCAGGAAGACGCCCACTAGAGCTGAACAGGCCCAGTGACGAGCGCATCACTTTATTATGGGTAAGAAGAAGTCTTGGATCTGTCTAGATATCACCAATCTTCCTCTTGCTCTTGCTCTAAAGTTTACCCAGAATCTTCAATGGGTTTTGGGTATTTAAGGGAACCATGATACAGGAGTTGTACAATATTATATGTCTAAACAAAGAGTTTGTTTCCTGTATGTGACAGGCCTTTAGGTGTCTTACAGCAGGAAACCTGACTGCAGTCCTGGATCCAAACATAGAGAAGACACCAGCAGTAATGGGAATTCTTGAACGCTTGTTTGAGCTGGCCTTCTCATGTTCAGCACCAACGAGGAATGACAGGCCCAACATGAAGAAAGCACAAGCAGCTCTCTGGAACATCAGGAAGGCCTACCAAGCAAAAATAGATCATCAAAGGGAGAAACTTGAGGATGAGAAAGATGAGAACTCTGTGGCACGTGTCAAGACCAAAGCAAATGTGGACTTAGCAAGCCCAAGGACCAGGTCAAGTATTGAAAGTGCAAGGGCTACTAGGTTGAATAGGCGGAATGAGCAAGAGCATAGTGCAAAGGCTTCTTCAAACCATGGAGCTGAAAATCAAGAGGGTGTGCGATCAAGAAGGCAATCAGAATCAAAGAACATCAGACAACCTTCAGAGGCTGGATGCTCTGAGGGAACTGCAGCAACTGAGGGCCTCAGCAGTAACTACCCAGCTGAGAATCTTGACAGCCCAGCTGATCAGAATCTTGACAGTCCTCCCACAGCAACTGTAATTCACTGACTGTTTGGAGGCAGCTGACATGTGGGAGACTGAAACAGGCAAAACTTCCATCTGCATTCACATCTGGGTACATAGAAAGTTGGAGGTGATCCAGATGACAAAACCAGAGGGTAGCAACTTCAAAGGAAACCAGCACTCCTGTCAAAAGATGCATAATTGGCCTTGAATCTTGCAATCAAACTAGCTCCAGACAACTTCTTAACTCTCTATCCACAGAGTCTATATGGATATCATGCCAGTATAGTTTAGAAGAAATCACTACTGCGGCCTGCAAGTATCTGGTCATAAGCAGCTGCAAAGCTTATGCCCCAACTCAAGATTCACACCACAGTTAGGCCTGCAATCATAAGTTGTCACGGCACAGATTCTAAAAGTTGTAGTTCTAGCATATCCAGGAACAAAAAATACCAGGGGCCAGCAGCTCTGCCAGCCCACGTCACCCATGTATCAGATTCTCAGCTGCATCCTCCCTGCTTGTGGGCTTCTTTTTTGGTTTTGTTTTTCATGTCAGAGACTTGCTTACCCTGAGAAGGACAACTACACTCACCTTACCAAGATATGTGTACATCTTCAGCACAAATGAAAGCACTGCTCACTTGATGTGTTTGACACATTTTTCTCAATGCATGGCAGATGCCCAAACAGCTAGTCCACCTGGTAAAGGAGCCACTGTAATTACTGGATGCCCATTCATAGTGACCCATTGCAACAGCCTACACATGGCTTGTACATCTCTGCACATCACCACAAACCTGCAGTTCAATCAGCTGCAGTTGTGTTCTGTGCCATTCTAAAACAGTTTCCTGTCTCCAATGCATCACCCATATTACCCAGCTTACCTGAGTCATGGATGACCTTGGGAGAAGGTTTCCACAGTACAAGTTAGTAGGCATCTGACCAGTTTACTGGTTGATAACGTGAGGCTGTCCCCAGGATCCACATTGTAAGTGCATGCTGCTTCCTTGGCAAGGTTCAATAATTTGAAACCCAAGAAAGGAATTTGGGCAATCGTGAATTTCCTTCGACATGAAGCCAGCTTGCTCAGTCCTGTGAAACCTTCGTACCCATTGCCTTTTGTCTTCCTCCAATGCAGCTGAGAGGCACATCAGAGAGATCAAACTCCTTCCAATTAACATACATGGCATTAATTGATGTAAAAGATATCAATGATTGAAGTAAATTAGAACATTGAGCTCTCTGAAGATTCTTAAATAATTTTGCTGCCATGAAGATGGCAAGCCCTCAATCTTAAAATAATCTATAGGAATAAGTTGATGATTTTTTTTACTTCAGAAGTCTTTTTGAACTCTGGGTTTGGGTCTTCACTGTGCCCATTCATTGCAATTGTGACCAGATTGTTGAGTTTCTTCATGAGATTTCATGAAATTGAACAATCAACTACAACTCTTTCCCGTTGGGACTTTGATTCCAACCTACCTGGCTTGATTCTCTCATGAAACAACATATATGGCCTGCAGAGTCTACCAACCACAATCTATTCATCCTCTTGTGCCTCCTCCATTTGGTGGCAAAATCATTCGAGCTAGGTAGACTTGAATGTCTATGAGGTTGTGTACTCCAACTTGCGCTCTTAGGAATTCAACTTGAATCCTTCCCCAACAACTTTTGTGAAATTTTTAGTTTATTGCTTTGTTGTTGGAATATATGCTACTAATTCTACCTCTATTGCCTCTATACTCCTTTCTCAAATGCAATGATATGTTGTAAATGAATATGTTTCTTGTGTGTATGCAAGACTAAATTTGTGACTAGAACTTGACCACACAATTTTTACCAAAGAGAATTGTTGATTGATGTTTTTTTGCCTTTAGTTCCATGAGTAACATGCGTAACCATGTCAACTCCTTTTGTTGCATCTACAAATGTATGATATTATGTTTGGAGAGCTAAGAGAGCGACCGTAGGTTGTAATATACTACTCCAAATAATTGAACAACCATTAGACAAGAACAAAATTAGCCCTGCTGTTGATTTTTACGTATCAAATCTTGGGTTCAATTGGATAGGTATTCATATTTTCTTTCAAGAATTTTTTTTCCACTATAGATGATTCCCTTATGTGATGCATCACCCTTTTTGATAGCTTGAAGATGTACATCTTATGGAGTTGCCATATACCTACCTACTCATGCAACTCCCTAAAAATGCCATAGTTTGGCCTAGTTATTGTTAGAAAAATAAGGCAACCAACCAAACTGTGGTATTCAATTTTGTTAGCAAGTTTGAACCCATACACCTAGACATTTAAGGTGTTTGCATTGTATGATGGACCCAAAAAAGTATGATAGTGTTGTAGTTTTGATTGCAAGCAAAAATTGAACAATTTGAAAACATAAATGGCAAAAGTTTAATGGTCAAAATGTGCAATTAAAAGTGGTTCACATCTTGATTTATCATTATGTTATGAAATTGATGAAAATAAGAATGATGCAATAGTCTTTTGAAATACATTTGTTACATGTAATTGCTTGTCACAAAACAATTTTTCTAACAAAATGATTAGGAAATACTTTTAGTTGCAATTTGTCAATGAAAATTTGCACATCAATGTTTATAGGTACAATGAAAAATATTCCATCAATGTTTTTTCAAATTGATTTAAAATAATGAAGTTTAAATTAAAATTAAATATAAACCTTTGGTGGTACATTATGTTATGATAATAGTGATGATTATAATGTTTGAAGGTGGTGAAATGTTCTTCCATTGGATGTTCTAGATGTTGTTTTCATTTATCCATGAAGATGAAGTGGAATTTTTTAATTAATAAAAAAATGGTATACTATTGTCAAATAAGATGTTTTAAACAAGTTAGTCATGCACATTACAAATGTACACACAAATATTGAAAATTCAATTGCAAATCATAAGAACCTAAGTTCAAAAACACAAGTCCATTTTTCTAAAATCTCAAAACACAAAAGATGAAACCCAAAGCCACATTGTGGGGATAACACCCTAAACACAAAAAAAAAACTAGATCCCCATTCATATTGAACTAAGTTTCAATCACAATTAACAAACTACATGAAACTAATGTCCCACATTTAATATTTGATAGTTGTGATACACAATAAGATCAATGCCCAAGACTATTGAAATTAACAAAGTCATGTACACATGAAAACATGCACACAAATCACCCCTTTATTTGGAATAAAAATTCTTATCCTACACCAAATACCCAAATTTATGATCAAATAGGACATACTATGGTAAAGTAATCTAAAACTGTGGGATTTGGGAACCTAATTACCATGAATGAAAAGGTTGTCGAGTAAAAAATAACTAATAAGAAAAAATGGAAAGACTTGAAGGTAGGGATTGCCTTCTATTTGCCTATCATCATGTTGTAACTACTGTTATGCAACAATTATTGTCCTCTATAGACTTGAAAAGGACCCACAACCACTTGTAGACCTTTTGTGGCTACTACCTACTGTCTACAATGCATGTAGGTCATTTGGCACTATTGCCTGCCATTTACAATATCTTTCCACTTCCTTTAAGCTTCAAATATTAGGTCTACCCCTTCGTTGCTACCCTCCAGTGGTAACCTCCATCATGTGGCAGAAGGTATTTCCTATTCTAGAAATTAAAACAAAAAATGGATGGCATATAAATCTTATAAAAGATATGAAAACTTATACATGAGAATAACAAAAAATTATGTAATACTAATATGAATCACTCTTTTTTTTCTTTTCATACTTTAAATAGAACCAAACACCAACAAGAAATATGAAAATCCATCAACCATTTTCCATCACAATAATCAAAGTACAACTAGCTTCCATATTCTCCTCCTCTTTTTTTAATGTCACATACACATTTCTTCCCCAAGAAAACTTTTCTAACTACATCCAATTTAGAATCATACAAAGGAATGATCCACAATCTTCCTCCTCAAAGGATAAATAAGGAATTAAAAAAAGTTGCCCACCACACATGTGGGTTTTTTTAATCTTCTTATCATTATCCATGCATACCATTAGTTGATTGGATAACAAATACCAACTCGTATCTTTTTAGAAATCTCCACATGATTGGTCTATTACTACCAATCACCCATCTAACTAATCCCATTAGCTTCATCCTTTGGTAAAAGATGGTAAGTTACTACCATTAATAACCTTTTAGTTATTAGGATGCCCATGGCATTAATTGGCCTAAGAATTTCTACCCTTAACAAGTAATCCATGAGAGTGTTTGGTCCTAAACATGATGAGATCAGCAAATCAAGTGTAATGTGGGCCCCATCATGATTGGTCTATTACCACCAACCACCCATTTCACTAATCCCATTAGCTTCATCCTATGGTAAAAGATGGTAAGTTACTACCATTAGTAACCCTTTAATTACTAAGATGCCCATGGCACTAATTGGTTTAAAAATTTATACCCTTAACAGGTAATCCATGAGAGGGTTTGGTCCTAAACATGATGAGATCAACAAATCAAGTGTAATGTGGGCCCCATCATTAAACACTAGTTGCAATCCTTTATGTTCAACCAAATTACACCTTTCTTTAAATCAATAAGATGTTCATATCCTAATACTAAAACTAAACACAAAATGACAAAACATGTTTATTTGGTGCATTATGAACACACTCAATTTCTTGCTGGAACCTTCACAAATGGTGGTGTAAGATAACCCATATGTCATCCTTTGGAAAAATAATCACAAATCAACATGGTTGTTGCACCTTTGTTATTTTCCACATGACATGCATCACAAACTTGCTAAAGTTATGGGCAATGATGGATCCACTTAGTCATCCATACGTAGAAGGTGACATGGTGCACAATTCCACACATGGTTCTTTATACATTTGACCATCTTGGCTTGCAATAACAAATCATTAACATGTAAAACCTTTTTCACACATAAATGACATGACCAGTTGTCACATCTAATGTGATAAGTGTTGTCTACTATAAACAAACATACACTAGTAGAAATCAGCCAAAATGTAACCAGTCCATTTACGACTACATGCGACTTGTAGTCATTTGCGACTAGATTTGAAAATATTTGCAACTATAAGACCAAATTTCAACTATTTTGATCATTCTTACAACTATGATGCAACTATTAAAAATTTCATCCTATTGGTTGGATCGATTTTACAATTATTTTCATCCATTAATAGGTTGATATGTCTCATTAGTTACAATAGTCACCAAATTAGTTGCATCCCAAAGGTATTCTACAATGACATAGGGGTGTATTTTAATGTATGTACTAAAAATTTATATATATATATAATATGCATACGTATGTATATTGTTCATATAATGAATCTCAAAATTAATATTTGAACTTTGAATTTTTTATTCAAATCTGAAAATTGTTATTTCAATTGTTTAAAACATTATTTGAATTTCAAATTTTTGATTTGAATATGATATTTTCAATTTAAATTCAAAAAGG
>Ga0209208_10011951_pt1 | contig 11069 bp, 8 predicted proteins | sample S1TSphfallax_3_FD_187694 | JGI IMG/M metagenome (GOLD analysis project Ga0209208, IMG submission 187694) | Host-associated microbial communities from peat moss isolated from Minnesota, USA - S1T2_Fd - Sphagnum fallax MG (SPAdes) (version 2) | ecosystem: Host-associated > Plants > Peat moss >... | reverse complement strand
AAAAAATAGAAAAAAAAAAAAAAAAAAACCATTGGTTTAAGGTGACAAATTCCCCAATTTCAAAAAATACAAATACATGTTGGTCATAATTATGAATGGACGATATTCATCATTAGAAGATTATGCCATGTAATGTGTTTTAAAAATGACATAATTTGCTACATCAAACCTTAGTGTACTATGGAACAATTAAGTCCCTACTCTTATATTGGGCAAGGTGCCAACAAGTCCATTAGGATAAGCTAGGAAATACACCCAACATAATGGGCAAGAACGAAACTAACTCATGAAATTAAAGTCTAGGGAGGCAAATTTGACAATTTAAAAAAAAACATTTATGTTCAACATTACAATCACAATTATGAATATGATCAACCATCAACATAAGATTATGACATAAAATATGGTCAAGAAAAGGACATAATCTGCCACACCAGACCTTAAAGATCATATAATTGAAATCATTTGTGCAAAGATAACATTATAACAATGCAACTAAAGCATGCTAACATCACTAACCTTTTTTCTTTTATTCTTGTGATACTTGATGGATATTCATTGTGCACAAAGCCTTAATGTTTGAATTGTGTGTTGATTGAAGCATTCTCAGTGAATTGGATTCATATTTCAAAATAATGTTGGGCAATTATAAAAACAGGAACAAAACAATGTTGGGCGAATATCACAACATTCGTTGGGCATCAAAGTTTGAAGCCCGTAGGGTAGCATACTGAATGATATCTTGCCTAAAAACTAGATCATCAATATTCACACAAGTTGGTGATAACTGGTTAAGATTTTAAAAGATAAAAATAATGAAACCCTATTAAGGTCTAATCCCTAACCCAAGTAAAGGTCTCAGGAAAATCCTATGTGAAAACATTAGGGTTAAATGGAGGTGCTACATTCCAACAGCCACTTCTAAAAACCCTAAATTTTTTTTTATAAAATGCACTTTTGTACACTAGCTCTTCCTCTTGCATTTTTTTCATTTGTGTTCACAAAGGTTGTGTGTGTTGTGTGTGTTATGTTCTATAATGTTTTGTGTTTTTGTGTTGTTTAGATTTTGGATTTGGATCCTTAAAAAAAAAGTTCCCTTTCTCTTTACTTTTCTTTTTTTTCCTTGTTTTTTTTCACGTTCATTCTTTTTTTTCCCTCCTTTCGGTTCTTTCCTCTTGCCTTGTTGTTACCTCCCCGTCTCACCATGCCTTGTGCTACCTCAACTTGTTGCCTCATTGTCACTTTGTGTTGTTTTGTCATTACTCTAATGCTACCTTGCACTACTTTGTTACTTCCTCCACATTGCATAGCATGTTGCCTTGTCACTACCTCGTCACTACCCCATATCTTTGCCTCATGTTTCGTCATGTTGCCATCGTTCATTGCCTCAATGCCATCATTCATTACTACGTTGCTTAATTACATTAAAGTATCTTATGACCCCCTCCCACCATTTTTTGTTTCGTTGTTTTGCTACTTCACACCTCATTGTCTCATTGCCTTATTACCTCACTGCCTTGTGTTGGTTGGTACTTCCCTCCTCCCTTGTCACAACCTTAACCTTGGGCTCGCAACTAAGGCAAGGGCTTGCAAAGCTTGCAGGCCAAGAGTACACCCTAGGAATCACATTTCCAAGGGTGCAAGAGAGTGTGAAGGAATGAACCCCCACACTCCTAAGCGAGTTCCCACTTTGGGGGTTGTAGTCCCAATGGATTCCCAAACCTTCAAAGGGAAATTGCAGGGCTCACAATTCATTGGATTGAAAAGTTATTTATATCATTGAAATTTTTTTGGAACGTAGATATTTAAAATGGGCTCGCATGACCCGTTTGGGTATTTAAAACATAAGTTATGGCCAAAAAAAGGGCCAAAAATCAAATTGTCAATTTGACTCTCGACCACTAAAAGTCAAAAATTGCCCTAATTTTTTTTGCATGTAGGTGGCATGCCACATACCATTGGAAAGATCTCAATGAAAGATACAACATTGCTTTAAACTTCACTTTAATCAAAGGTTTGCACACAAATTTATGGGCCCCCAAAGTTACGGGAGTCTCAATTTAAAGAATTTGGGGATTTCAACTTGGGAATCCCAGGACAAAATGACATTTGGGTGCTGGCCTGTGGCTAAACATAAAGAATACTAGAAGGGGGAAGGTGGTGGCTTCTCCCAAGTCTAGGCCGTGGTGAATCTCGTGAATCCGTGTTTGCTCATGGCTTGTCCATGTACCAAAAATGTTGCAACTATGCATTAACCAACTTGTTGTTTAATTTATTTAGAATCGTGTGAATAATTGACCCACTTGCCACTCACCCTAGTCCCATCTTGGAGCTTCAACACGCCCCTCTACCCCTGAAATGCTATAAACCATGGAGCGCACTCCAACTCCTTCTTTTTTTGCTATACCTTTGGACTCACAATTGAATCCATCAAGGATTTTGAGGGTGTGTCATCCCTCCTCTTTTGCAAAGAGGAGTTTGGAGCTTGGAGAAACAAGCTTTTTAGCAACCACCAAAGCAGGTTAATATATTTTTTTTTTGTATTTTTTTTTGTGTTTAATTTATTTTCTTTTATTAAGTAGTTTTTTGTCTTAGATTTACGTTCTATTTTTCTTTGTTTATTAATGTCTAAAATATCCATAAACCCAAAAAAGTTTCTCAAAAACATTATCATTATATAATTTTGTAATATTAATGAAAGAAAAATGAGTTTTTTTTTTTCTTAACCTTCAACCCCATTGTTTGTAAAAAAAAAGTTCGAAAATTTACTTTTAAACCCATTGTTTTTGTTTTTAAAAAATTCTAAACTATAAACCTTTGTGAATATTTGATTTTTTTCATTTGTTTGTGAAAAAAATTGGAATTATTTGTTAATTTTGTGCCTTATTAAACTTTAGAAATATTCTTGTGAAAATTGCTAATGGAATAGTCCTCTACAAATCAAAATGTTGTAATGGGAAATAATGAAATAATTGAATTTTTTATGAATGATGATATTTCAGAAAAATATGTAAGTGTACAAACAGAAACAAGCAGGAATCCAAAAACTAAAAAAAAAGAACAAATGAAAATAAATTTTTAAAATTGCATGCACAAAAAATAAATTGGCAATAGCATGGAAGATTATCTTTGTGTTGGAGTTTTTATTGTTTCAATGATAATACAAAAATTGATCTTAACAATATACAAATCATGTAGTATATCCTTTGTTATCAATAATTTGTAATAGGAATAAATTTAAGAACTCAAGCAAGGAAAGGACTAATTTCCTATCACAAGACAAATGGAATAATTTCTTTCAAAAGACATGTGGATGTAGCGCACATTATTATTGCCAAAATGTTAAAATAAGTAAAAAATTTGTTGAAAGGAAAAGAAGAAAGACAATCGGCAAAAAAAAAGCGATTATGTTTAATGTGTCAATTTTTTTTTAAAAATCTATTAAAGATTCCTTCAAAAAAGAGGATGTGCCACAGAAAGAATTTTTGAAAGACTTGGGCCTTTTGATTATCAAAAAAAATTTACCAATTCAATATGTGGAAAGTATGTGGCTAAAACATTTAATTTTATGTTTATGTCCAAAACGAAATTTCCCTTCCAGAAAGCAGTTTTCACAAGAACTATTGCCAAGGTTAATTGAGAAAACAAGTCAACAGTATGTTTTTCCTATATTGCCAAATCATTTTTCTACAACAACTAGCTTTGATCTTTGGATGTCTAAGGGAGCTTTTGATGTCTTTGCATTAATGATCAATTTTTTGAATAATGATTAGCAGCCAAAATGTGTAACCATTGGTTTGTTTGAAATGACAAAGACTATCGGTCAAGCATTAGCTAGAAGTCTAACAAAGTTATTGGACAAATATGGTTTAAGGAAAAAGATCATTACTTATGTTAAATATGAAGGGTCAAATCTCAATGCAATGACTATTGTATTAAAAGTTATTGTAAATTATTAATTTCTTCATTTAAAAGAAAGTTTTCAAGGCACTTGCTTTGGGCATGCTTTTCCAAAAGCATGTCAATATGGCACTCTAGAGGAAAAGGTGTGTAAGGATCTAAAATATGTTTATGTTAAATCTGCTCAGGTAGATTTGCAAAAGTGCATCACTTGGCCTAAGACTGATAGAAAGCGAAAATTAGGGTGGAACAAGGCTTGTGTTGAGATTGGAATTTGCCCCAAAAAAACTAAACACTTTGTGAAAACCAGGGAGTCTTCTTTGTTTCATTATTATTTCAATAGTTTGCAATTTTTGAGGTTCTAAATTATACAAGATAACTAATCTTTTTTATTATTGGTTGTGTTGCAAGTTTGCTAGTAAGGTCATTATGTTTCAGAAGGCTTTACAATTTCGTTCTGCCATTATGCTATGTTATAGTAAACAAATTGTTGTGAAAGTCACAGGTCGAATGCCTTCACCTCTAACTTGGCACATTTATCAGATTATAGTGAATTGTCTTTCTCGAATTGTTTTTGCTTGTGTTCTTAACTAATCCTATGAATATTGGCTTTTCAGTGACAATTTACATTTTGTTATTTCCATGAGTTTGAAACTAAAAGTGGAAAACAAAATTATTCTTTCATTTGAAAGCCTAATGGAAGATGAATCCATTATTTCTAATGAATTATCTTTGTTAGCCTCTAACATTAAATTCTTTCCTTTCATTCTTGAAGAAATATGAAAACAATAAAACTCATAATATGATCTCTGTAATGTTAAACCCTAGGTTTGAGAATCTTTGTATAGTATCATCATTTGTTAAAAGGGAGCAAGCTGTTGTTCTTATCAAAGAATATGATAGAAAATCCTTATATCCTATGTTGGTGAAATGCCATGAGCATTTGCATCCTTTGGTAAGGTTAGATATGAATTATGTTGACCAAGATATTTTTGAATAGGATTGTAGTTTGGATATTTCAACAAATTGCAAGCACAAATGAACCAACTTGAGAACTTGTGAATAGGGAGTTGCTGGTTTTTAGGAGATATCAATTGGATGTTAAGGACATCAAATGTCCTCTTCAATGGTGGCAGAAATATGAAACAATGTTCCCTACAATTGGATTTTTAACCTGACAAATTTTTGGTGTTTTTGGATTTCAAATTGAAATAACAAGAATTTTTTCTTTGGTTGGAATACTTACCAAATTAAGAAATGTCATTTGCAAACTGAAAATTTAGAAAAGTTGACATTTGTCAACAAAAATTGGCCTAATGATCTTAAAATAGGTTGTAAGTCTCCATCTAACTTAGTGGAATTCCTTGAAAAGGATGTAAATTTAATAGAGGAGTTAGAAAATTTTGAAAGTGAATTTGAAAAGGATGAAATTGTTGAAGAGTAAAACTTCAATAAATAAAATATTACTTAGCATTAAAAAATTGTTTGCAACAATGTTTGTAATTTTTTCATTAATAAGAGAAATAATAAATTTGAGATTTTAAAAAAAATGATTTTAATTTTCGGAGTTTTTTATAATGACAACAAATTAATAAGTAATACCTAGATTGTGAGAATGGCAAAGGAGAACTGGTTGTTCTCATAATTTTGAGAAGTGGCATATTGAGAATCAATTTTTAAAAAATATATATATATTGATACCCTTGCCCAGCATATAAAATTTTAGGGGAAAAAAAAGTGAAAACCAAACCCTTTTATAAATTGTTTTATGAAAAGCGGATCCAATGGGTATCATAAAAATGTGATACCCACCCAACACTGTAATAGACAGGCCCCATAGTTTACCAACTTCATGTTTCACCATCTGCTGTCACCACTAGTGTTTTTTTTCCCAAACAATTTGTGTCATTTTGACAACAGAAAAATTGAGAATTTTTTGGAAAATTTTATAGTGTAAATTTGAATGATTTTTCTCTTTTTTGGAAAATTGAGCCAAATTTGTTACATCAAACAATTGGGGAAAAAAACACCCCAGATCATAACACATTCTGTAAATCTTAAGTCATATTTCACTTAGTGTATATGGAGGACTTAGTTTATAATGCCAAAAGAATCCCCATTAGGCTCTCCAGATCCATACTTGATTTGCAAGGTCCCTACAGTGTGTCACCAATATACGACAAGGGTACACATAGTTGGTTGAGAGTGAGCATTAACTGAGGTACTTTTAAGGAGTGGGTGTAACATCCCTAAACCCTAAGATCCATCATCTTTTCTAGGAGGTATATTCACACAAATTAGGTGCCCTCCAAATGCACTTAGGAAATCTCTCCAGAGTGCTTTTACATATGAAGGAACATATAACTATTCATTGGATGTCTGCAATGGCAAACTTTTTTCTTAATGTACAAACAGGAATAATCTGAGGGAGAGAGAAACCGTCATACATAAAAATGCACTTTTGTGTAACAACAGCAACAACGGCCATATTCATATTCGATTGCTCCTCATCGAATTCATTGCTAAGAAAGCATGAAAAGCATTAGAAGAAGCATTGGAGTGACAAAACCAAAAGAGACTCATCAAAGGAAATTTTCACATGGCAAATTGTTTGGATGTGATCCTTGTTTTGATGCAAAAGGCCCTTTTTGCTTTTGATGCTTTTACAAGGTCAACTTTTTGGAGTGGAGTGAAAGGAAGCAACAAGGTATACTCCTCTACTAAGACAAAGTGAAAAAAGGCTCAAGCTCTCAAATTGTGTGAGATCCTCATTGTGTGAGCAAGCTCCATTTGTCCCTTCTTTTCTTCTTCTTTTTGTGGGTGTTGTTTGTTTTGCTTATAGTTGACAATTTCTTTTTGCTCTTTTTTCCAAAATGGAAATGTACAGTGTACTTCTTTTTTCTTTTGCTTCTTTTTCTATTGTGGAAAAGTCACCTGGCATAGTATAATGGGGGGAAAAGAAAATTTTTAAAAAGCTGGAAAAGAAACCCCATTCCCTTTTCCTTTTTTCCTATTTTTCTTCTTTTCTTTTAGCCCTTTTCAGGTTGCATCTAAACTGGACAATAATGTGGTAGGAGTTTAGGGCTTTTTCTTTTCCCTCATAAAGCCCTCACAGAAATTTTCTAGTGTATTTGGAGGGCACCTTATACACACAAATTATCCCTCCAATAAAGACAGGCAAGTTATTATGCCGACTCCTTAAGAGTGGGAGTTGGGATGTTATGTGTAGGGTAACACCTAAAAACTACCATGTTCCCAAAGTAAGGACCCATCCAAGGTGGAGCTGAGGGGCCTTATTTTGGGAATGGTGCACTCCAAGGGCAATATATTGTGTAAAGGCCAAACTTTTTCTTTAGGGCTTCTTTAGTGGATAGATGAAAGTAGGGGGCTCACAAATCATAGGTGGATGAAATGGTAGAAAAGCAAGCCAATGGACATGGTGAGTGGATGGAAGGGTGATGAACCTTGGCAAGCTAGATGAGCAAGAATAAGGATAGGGCATAAAAGAAGGAACCTGTTACAAAAAGCATACCTAATTCCCAATGAACACCATTAAAAAAAATTAATTAATTGCCCTCTGAAGTCGTGGGAGAGAAGTTATTTCCTCTAAAGCCCACCCATTTTAGCATTAAAAAAAAACCAACAACGTCTTTATGCCTAAGCATAAGTATGTATAAGATCCTTATCACTCTCAAGGATTAGTTGTACGAACTCTCCCCTTTATGCACATTGCAATCTACATATGTTTAGGTTCATGATAATCGTTGCCTAGTGCTTTTTATCTACACTACTTTGCGGGTTGCAACGTTCTTCAGGGAGTAATAGTGAGGGAGGGTTGTGGGTGAGGTAGCAGAAAGTAGTACTCATATCAAATTTTTGGTACATACCCAATTGCTCTTTATTGGGTAAAGAGGCCTTTTGTGAAAATTTGGAGACTAGGAAAACATGGGTTCATATAAGCCCTATTGGGAAATCTTTGATATTTTAGTATCATGGTGGTAGCAATAATTCATTCATTCTTGGTGTGATATTGTACCAGTATCAAACATCAAGATTTCATTACCAAAAAAAAACTCATATCAGAGCATTATGATCCAAGTCTCATATTTCAAAAAACTTATCATATTTCTGCATTATTCTCATAGTCTATTTAAAATCATTGAACGACAAGTAACAAGCAGATCTAGGCTTTGATACTGCTGGTACAACCACCATACCAAAGCTTGATTTCCTCTTTTGCTTTTGAGCTCATTGAAAGACTCACTCACATCCATAATTTTTATCAAGTGTTGTTGTCATCGCCTGCCTTTGAAGTTCCACATTCAAAAGACCGACCGACATACTTGAGATAGTGCTCCCATAACATTTTAAATCACTCAAACTGAAGCACATATGATGAAGATATACATAAGTGTTCGATTATAGGCAGGCGATCAATGATGAGCTAGTCTACCCTACTCCCTTGTACCAAGGGTTTTTCCTCCTCACTAGATGACCATGGCATTGGTAGGAGGTACTAAATTTTCAACTACCTACCAATGTACCTCCTACAAATGCCACTTAGAGTTTTTTTTTTAAATTTTAAATATTAGTCAATTGGAGGACATTTGTTAGGTATTGGCATTAAGCTGATACCACCAGCTAGTAGCTCACACATTGGCATATATTTCAATTATCAGTAGCCATAATACATTGGCAGCTTCCACTAATTATATTATTTGTAGAAATTTTCACCCCAATAAATTCAAGAAAATTATTTTCTGAAGGAAAATACAGAATCTTCCAGTATGGAGTCTTTAAATTTAATTAAATATTTGACAGAAATAGGTACACATGAAGCGGCCCCTGTACTAGGGCACCTGCCCGAATCGTTTCTCATCAATATACATGTCCTTAGTGGAAGACATGATATTGGCCAAGGGTCCTACATCCGGGCAGTACAAAAGTGCTGCTGAATTTCTTTTGTCATTATCTGCCCTTAGCTTGAAAAAAGAGATGGATGCTGCCCAGACACATTTTGGGACAAAATTCATGCACGTTATGGGCCGGCAGTAATGGACATTAGATATCCCATGCAGGCCCAAAAGGTTCGTACCAGGACCCAAAATGGGTTCTGGCAGCTCCAAAATGTTTCTGGTCACCATGAGATGCACCTTGGATGGGCAAAATGGGCAGCCAGTGGAAAAAAAAAAAGAAGAAGACGCAGACAGTACTTTTGAACTGCTTGCAATTAGGACCCTTGGCTGATTTACCGTCTTCCTCCAACATACTCTTTTTTTTCTTTTGGTGGAGAAGGTAAACTCACTCTCTTAGACTCTCACTCCCTAGTTGTGCATGAATTTCAGGATGCAGAAAAAAGAAAATAAATAAATTATTGCAAATTCTTATTTATCCATATATAGAGTGTCTTGATTTTGTTAAAGGCAAAAAAAAAAACCCAAAAAAAAAAGAAAAAAAAAAGCCTAAATTGATTCTGAATATATATGTACTCAAATTACTTAGGAAGTCTTGGATGCACAAAAGAGAGGATGCTGAGCAAGAGCATATTGACAAAATGAGGTTTGGAATTTCTAAAACTCCTTACACTACACTCAATTAAAGATTGAAGATAAAAGATCAACAAGTCCCCAAAGGAAAAACCCAAAAAAAGGGCAAAAAAGCCTAAAAGAATTTCTTTAATTTTATTTTATTTTTATGCAATAAATGCATAAGGAAGTCACCACCTAATTTTGTTATTGAAAGTAGAAAGGTAAGGTTACACCTATTGTTTGCTTCTGAAAAGAGCTGCCCAAAAAAAATTAGTTGTATTCAAACAGCACATTCTAAACTGAAATTGAGCCTTTGAGAAATTTCATGGCCTTCTCGTTCAAAGACGTTATCTCCAGGTTTTTCTGTTTTAATTATCAATATTGGGATTATATTGAAGAATCTTGACCGTTGAATTAAAAAAATTCAAGGAAAAACTTGTCCATCTTAAATTTTAATTAAAATTTTTAAATTTAATTATTTTTTCTTATGAAAAAATAAGATTTGGCAGCTTCTTTACCTTGGGTAATGGCCTAGGTTGAGGGCATTACCAGAAGAAGGGGTTAAGGGCTTGGTGCAAGCCCTTCTTTTGGCAAGGTCGTCAACACGAAGGCCTTTATGCTCCTCATAGGTGTGTATATGAAACCTACCCATCTTTTCTTTTCCTTCCTTTTCTTTGTGGTGGCATGTGTGTGTGTGTGTGTGTGTATGAGCTTTAAGTTTTTTAAGCAAAGGACGAAGAAAAAAAGACACCAGGATTTGCAAAAGAGCATAAGCAAAAGATCCAAAGAGAAAGAACAACATGAATGGCTTTTGCCACATTAAGTGAGTGTAAAGAAGCAGTACCTCTAAAAGAAAAATAAATTTGTGTACGTTGGGAAAAGGGGCAAAAACAAAAGAGAAATGGGGAGGTTGGTCGGAGCTCTTGAAAAACCCTATTAGGTTATTACCCTGAATAGGGTGCTCACATGCTCACCAAGCTCATCATCTTATGGTTATCTTTTTGAACTTGTCTTTCCAAAGAATTAGTCGCTTGCCCAAGGGTTCCTTGTTGTGTTCTTTGTTGTTGCAAAGCTAAGGGTTATAAGCATTCTTAGTGGTCATTAGCATGTTCTTCAAGAGAAAAAAACATTTGTCGTCATAATTATATGCATTTCATTTTGTCAATAATATATAGCCTTGATTTTTTGTGGAGAATGGGATATTGTGAGTGCAAATGTTTGATGGACATCATTGTGTAAATATTAAAAATTAACACGAGACTTTTTAATTCATTGACAATAGTTGTTTAAAGTTGTCACCCCATTGTCAACATTAGAATTCCTCCTTGTATCATCCTAGTGTGATTAATTGCATTTTGAGATTTGTAGAACTGAATTGAGGCATTACAAACAAAAAAAATTAAAAACACAAAGGCAAAATTTGTAAATAAAAATCAAGAAATATAATGCATCATCAATGTTACATATCAAAATGGATGAAAATGGCTGACATGTTCATTCATGCCAAAAAAAAGTTAATTTTTTTAAAACACAAAAGCCAAAAACTATATGCCAAAATGCATTTGAATAAAAGAATAAATTTGTTAAGATAGAATCATGGAATATGACAAGTTGGTGCAATCTTTTCCAAAAAAAACTCAT
>Ga0209208_10011950_pt1 | contig 11069 bp, 5 predicted proteins | sample S1TSphfallax_3_FD_187694 | JGI IMG/M metagenome (GOLD analysis project Ga0209208, IMG submission 187694) | Host-associated microbial communities from peat moss isolated from Minnesota, USA - S1T2_Fd - Sphagnum fallax MG (SPAdes) (version 2) | ecosystem: Host-associated > Plants > Peat moss >... | reverse complement strand
ACAGGACGAGCGAGTAGAGAGGGAGAAGACGGCAATAGTGCGAAGAGGGGCTCTTTTTCTCTCGTTTGGTTATGGCGTTGGATACAGCAGCAACAGCAGCAGCCATGGCGGATCGCAGGAGAAGCGGTGGCGTACTTGTGGTCTTCTGAGCTCTAATCTATTCTCTTTTTTGTTCCTGATGAGAGCCTGCCTGTGTGGGATGTGCACGGATTTTACAGAAACAGTTTTGCTATTGTATACAATGAGTGAGAGGCTTGTGATTGTGAGCTCTGGAATCCAATAGACTCAGGGGAAAAGGGAGAGAGACAGAGCTGTAGACAGAGGGAGGAAGAGGAGCAGCAATACTGGTAGAGAGTGGGATCTCGGAGATAGAAATTGGAGGTTTGAGTCGAGAGCTTGCTTGTGTTAGAGTGAGAGCCAGGAAGGCGAACTCGCTCGCGAGCTCCAGGTCTGGATGCAACAGGAAAAGGAGTGGGAATTCGTTTTGGGGGGAGGGGGAACAAGGAGGAGAGCTTTTGTTTTTTTTTTTTTTTTTTTGTTTACCATTTCTTCAGGAGAAAGGTATTTGGTTTTGTCTTTGCTTGGCTCTCACTCCTTTTTTTCTTCTTGTACCCTACTGCCCTGCTTTTGCCATCCTGGGTTAGGGCGTGAAGAAGAGTTCGGCAGTAGTGGGCTGTGGCGGCAGCCAGTCAGCCAGCGACAGAGCTCGCTCAATTCTGATGTAATAGGTATGTGTTTGAGAGCGAAGAGATGAGCCTTGATGAACTAAGTAGTAGCAGAGAATGTTGCACTGTGTTGTGTCTTGATCGTTTTGCGAAACCCTTGTGACTTGGATCTCGAACAAGTCAAGGATCTAAAAGATAAGTGAACTTGGAGCTTTAGAGTTGTCCTCGTGTGCAAGCAAACCGAAGGCATTCTTTGTTGGATCCTTCCTTCTAAGGCAAGCAGAAAACCTCATGAACTTTGTTGGATCGTTCCTTCTAAGGCAAGCAGAAAACCTCATGAATTGGAGAAGCAGCTTGTCTTGGGCATTGAAGTTGGTCTGATTGTATGTAGTGCTTTGTTTGTGTGTGTGTATCTGGGTATGGGTTTGAAGGTTTCTGGACGGAAGACTATGTGAAGCTGGGCATGTTTCCTTTCACAAAACTATGCGCAGCAGCAGTAACAACATCAGTAATCATGGCCTTGTGAGGAAGTGATTGATTGTCAAGGAGTTGTTGCATTCAAGGGAAAGGAAGGAAGGAAAGACCAACAGCAGAAAATATCTTTTGCTGCCCCATAAAAGTGAGGGGCATTCCATTCAGGACTAGGTTTAGAGCAACTAGAAAATGAAGCTGAAGGTGTCTCAAGAAAGTGTTGCTGCTGCAGCAGTGGTTTTTGTGTCTTCCTGTGATTTTTCTTCATCTGTCTTGATGAAAGGCAACTGTTTTCAGATCAGTCTTTCTCACTGGAGAGGTCATTTGTGCATAATCTAGAGCAAGGAACAGCTTTACAGTTTTCAGATAGGTTGAAGAAGGAAATGTGTAGGATGTTGGACTGTGTCTGCAGCTGCAGCTAAGCATTTGAGTTACAAAAGGAAAGGCAAGGACAAGGACAATAAGGGTGGTGTTTTCTAATCATATGCAGTTGTGGAGGATTGACAGAGTCTTGAATTGGGTAAAGAGGAACCTCCATGCTGTAGTGTAAAGAAGAGCTCTTACTTCACAGTAGTCCCAGTGGTGTGTTCAGAAACTGTTTTAGCAGTTGTGAGCTGTGGAGAAAAAAATGGCAAGATACAATGGCCCTGCAGCAATGGAGATTCAACAACATGTGGGAGCAACGCTGTCACCTCAATCCAACTCCAGCCCATCTGCATCAGTTGATCTTAGCAGTCTTAACCCGTCTTTCTCTTCAAATATCACAACAGAATTCTCATCCTCATTTTTCAATACAGGATCCCAGAATTCGTTTGGGCACAGTATGGGATCTGCAACACTCATCCCTCTTTCCCAGTCACAGACCATGCTGCCCAAGGGCATGCAGAATGCTGCATTGTTACCAGCAGATGAGTGGTCTGGAACAACAAATAATGTGGGGCCTGGGACATCTGCTTCTCAGCAGCAGCAGCAACAGGGTTTTCAAAGCTCTCAAGGCCAAGTGGTGCCCTCTCAAGCAACTTTCCAATCCTCAAAGCAACAGTTTGTGTATGAGGGTGGAGGACGGTTGGCAGCAAACTCGCAGGTTGGCCAGGAAGGTGTCAGGGGAAGAATTGGTAGCAACCGATATCAAGGAGTGTTGAGCAGCCAACAATCTGGGGGCTTGCAAGGTGGGGCTCGACAAGTGCAGTCTTTCCAGTCTGGGGCACCACAGGGAGCAATTGCCTCACAGCATCTTGCCTTGCAAAAGCAGCAAGCAGAGGCAACAGAAGGCACCATGGTGGGAAAACTGGAAATGCCAGCTCTTAAATCTGTAAAGTCAGAATACACTGGGTTAGGGGGAGTGAAAGCAGAGTATATGATACAAGACTCACTGAATCAAGCAGCATCCATGCGAATGTCACAAGATTCAGCATGTCAAGAAGCAAGCTATGCTGGAGTAACAACAGCAACCCAGCAATCTGTCTTCGATGAGGGGGCAACGAGCAACCAGCACTCTGTATTAGACAGTGATGTCAAACCTGGCAATCTGGGACAAGTGGAAGGACATTCAGTGGGGATGGATGAAACAGTAAGCTTTCAAGGAGGGGACTTTGGTAGTCCTCGGTCATCATACCTGGGAAGTGTTGAAGCACAAAGTATTCAGCTACCTACATTTGAACAGGCACAACAAGTTTCAGGTCGCTTGCACACAGACTTTCAAGGTGTACAGCAGTTACAATCTAACTCTTATTCAGGGCAGCAAGGGACTCTTACCCAGCATCAGAATCAGGGAATGCAGATGTCAAGGGCAAATTCTCCAACAGCACTTCAGACTCAGCTTGTGGCTGGGCAGCAGTCTGGCTTCTCTGGGCAGATGGGTGCCAACCATCTTTCACCCTTCCAGACACACTCAGCCTCTCAACAATCACTACTCCAAATGCAGACGGCTGCTAACCAAATGTCATCCTACCAGGCACAGGTTAGTTGCTATCTTACCACAATGGTTGCCAGATTTCTGCTAGATAATACAATTGTAGAAAATCAATTTTACAGTTAGTGGGGGCAGAATGTCATCTACAGTTATGGGAACCCAGGTGCTCTGTTGGGTCCTGGTGGAACAATTGGGCAACCAGCACTCTGGTTTGGACTGTTATAAGGTGTTCCCTGTTAATTGGGATCAGCAGATCCAGTCCAGAGACACCATAATACACAATGTATGGACAGCCAGAATGGGCTTTTGTATCATTATCCTTGTGCTTGAGTTTATTTTGAACTTGCTGTCCTTGTTCAGGTGGCTCAAGCACAAGCTCAAGTTGTGCAGGCTCAAGCACAAGCTCAAGCTGCCCAGGCTCAAGCTCAAGCTCAAGCTCAAGCCCAAGCATTGTCACAAGCACATGCACAAGCACAAGCAACAAATCAGCGTGCTGCATTGCAGCATGCAGTGGCCAGCCAGGCAGCCATGATGCAAGCAAGACAAGCACAGCAGGCAGGGGTCGGGTCACAACAAGTTATGTACCATTCAAATCAGCAACAGTCATTTCAGCCAGCTCAAGCTCAAGCATTTCAGGTCAGTCTGGAGGAGAGGTTGTCTGAAGAAATTCTCTGCAAATTTCTGATGTTAAACTTTGGCAGTTTGTACTTGTATTTCTTTTCCTTATTCAATTAGGGGTTGTCTATTTGTACCATTCACAAAAACTTTGATAGTGGGTGCTTACAAAGGGCTTGCACCATGTGGCAAATGGGCTGCAGTTGACTGGAGCAGCCCAGCAAATGTTGGCTCAGATGCAACCCCGGCTTCAAAACCAAGTGTTGCAAGGGCTTAAGCTCGGAGGTCGTCAACTTCTGCATGCTCCTGGCTCAGGGGTCAGGGACATGTCAGGAAGTGCAGCAGATGATACATTTTGGAGCCCCATGTCAGCAACACTTGCTTCCAAATGCAATCAAGTTATCATGCGCTACATCCAAGAACAAAGAAACCGACCCCATGTAAGACAGCTCCCAATTGTTAGAAGCCATTGAGCTCATGGTTACAGCTTCATGGAGGAGACTCGTATGTCCTGGAAACGGAAGCATTTGTATAATTCTTTTGGTGGGGACTGATGCAGGACAATGACATTTCATTTTGGATGAATTTGGTGCATGATTTTTTTGAACCGGGAGCATTGAAGCGCTGGTGCCTGAGCAGCTACAGCACATCTCCTGTTGGTCGCCATGCCCAGGGTCTCTTTCCAATGGTGAGTTGTCCCCCTTATGTTTGATTAAGAAGACAGTCAAGATCTAGATTGAACTGGCTGCTATGTTTTGGACATTTGGATTGCAGAACTCTCAATTGTGGATCTTTGAGTTCTGTGCTTATCTTCAATGATGGACACTTTCTGCAGGAGTTCTGGTTCTGTAATCTCTGTGGTGTTCAGCCAGGTCGAGGCTTCGGTATGTGACCATCTGTTCTTATACTTGTTTCAGTCTCTTGTTCACTCACTTGAGCTCCCACTAGACTGTGTGTTCCCCATTTCTACCTGCTTAGTGACTCAATCACAGGATCTCTTTACCCATTGTTTGTATTCCACACATGTAGTGGGAGTTCTTAGCATTTGACCAATGTTAATATGGATCTGCTATCCATTTTAAGTTGTAGGGTGGCTCTTGCACTGGCCCTTGGTATTTGTCTCTTGGTATCACTGGACTCTCTTTTCCTTCTCTTTCCTGTTCTAAAGTTTCAATCTATTTGATTGATCTCTTTCCTCTAGGATGTGGTTTGTGCTTGTCACCTTTCTTGGCCTCCTTAAGTCTCTTTTCATTTGACAGAACCAAAGAGCACAAGGCATTGGGTTCTGTATTCTACTGTTGCTCCTGGCAATGTAATGGTTGTCTTCCCTTCCAAAACTCCTGATCAGAAGCTTGTCATGATAGAATTATTTGTCAGGTTTGACAACATGATCTGATATCTGGGTATGATGAACAGAGTCAAGCACAGATGTTCTGCCCCGGCTTTTCAAGATCAAATATGATAGTGGGCTGTTGGATGAACTTCTTTACTTGGACCTTGCCCAGGAGTAAGTTGATTAGCTCTCCTGTTCATCCATTTCTGATGACCAAGCAGATATATAGGTTAAGAAGTGTTGGGAGTGTTTTCATTAGTGCAGTTAGCTGGGCTTCCCCTGGGACAATGCAGTTTTGTGATAGAGTGGGTCATGTGAGGGAGGTGGTGGGATTAGTGGGTTTGGGTAGGTTCAGAATGGTATCAGAGCTATAAAGTGGCAGCAGGTTTTTGTTTCTATCAGAAGCTTTGGAGCATCATGGTAGATTTGCAAGCCCTTTGGACCAAACACTGAGTCAGAGCATGTGTGGCTGGTGAACAGAAAACAGAAAGTACGTGCTTCCCTCTGGAAAGATGGTTCTGGAATATGCCGATGCAGTGCATGAGTCCATTTTTCAAGAGCTAAGGGTATGTTTCTTATCAAATGCTTACTTTGCCTTCTCTAGATAAATACATGCATATTATATGATGCTATTGAACAATGCACCTGGAATATTTGGGACAACATCTTGACATTCCTGCTGTTTCCATTGGCAACTCTAACAGGTGGTACGCTATGGAAGACTACGTGTTACATTCAGCCCATCTTTCAAGGTGAGGATTGATTACCATGTCTTTCCATGTCTTTTCACTTTTGTGTTATCTTCAAAGCATTGTTGCAGAGATTTCTCCGCAATCACATAGACATGTTCTTGTTTTGACCCAGCTGTATGTTGGTCACTGTTTGGGAGTTCAAGTCACATTTGAGAGACAGGAGGCACACAACTGAATGACAATGTTTGGGACTTTGTTCAAAAGAGTTGATTCAGAGTTTGAAGTGGCTTTGAGAAAGCCTCTAATGTACTGAAGACAGTTTTTCCATTCTGTAACAGATTCAGGCTTGGGAGTTTTGTACAAAGAACCATGAAGAAGTGGTGCCCTGCAAGAATCTTTTGGAGCAGGTTCGTGAACCTGCATTCCTGTGTGTCATAAGAAGGGCTTTGTACAGAGTCTAGAAAGATCAATATTGTTCAGTGTTTTCAGGGTTGTGCAATTTGCTTGTTTGATTTTTGATCTTGAGGTGACTTGATTGTGGGATGACTGGTGGCACAACAGGCACAGCAATTAGCAAGTCTTGTGATAGAGGCTGAACAGGAGAACTTTGACAAAAGCATGGAAAATTTGACCAAACATTGCAATGAGTATGTATCCACAATTTTCAAAACCCTAAGCAGTACAAAATACAAACCTTTTTATATCTGAAATCTGGTGCATCTTGTTTGAGTCTTTTTCCACTGGTACCCACTCCATTTGCTGCTTGAAGTGAAATAAAGGGGAGAACAAGAACTGAAAGGATGATGCTTTTTTGGGTGCAGTTTCACATCAACAGCCAGACAGCTAGCAGTCAAGCTTGATGCACCAATGGTTAATGACCTTGGTTTCTCCAAGCGCTATGTTCGCTGTTTGCAGGTGCTACACTTAACTGACATGGGTCCCAAAGATCACAGTATAACCTATCAGCTGACATGGGTCCCAAACATTGTCATTTTAAAATGACAATGACTGTGATTTTAAGTTTTCATGCAACCTGAGACAAGACTGTAGAGAGTTCTTATTCTTACAGAAGGCCCAAGGAATTGTACCAGAGCACATTGCTACCCTTCTGGAGTACTTTGCCAGGTTTCAAGCTATGATTTAACTGTGGTGAAGCTGCTCAGACTATATTGGATTAGACAGTCTGTCTGTTCTTTTGCAGTGAAGATGGAGTGCAACTACTCAGACAAGAATTTATTGTGCAGATTTCAGAAGTGGTGAATAGCATGAAAGACCTCATCTCTTTTGAGAAGAAAACTGGCCTTGGACCAATAGGTATGTATTCATGTCAGAGCCAGCTTCCAACTCTCATTATTTGCTAAATTTTTGACATAGTTGTTGAAAATTACAATGTGCACAACCTTACCAGCCTCTGTCATCACATCCTTCTTTTTGCATGCTTGCAGGATTTGGGCTCTCTACTGTCCTAGTTCATAACTTAAAAGGGTGGTTTTTGAAGTATTGGTGTTGATCCTTATCACCTGCAGTGTTCTCAGATCTCCAACAGTTGTTGGCTAAGATACTTAGGAGATAAATAACAAAGCTCACTCAGTTCTTGACACTGCTTAGTGGAGGTGCACACACTCTTAACATTAATCACTTTCTGCCTCAAATCTTACCAATTCATAGCCATATAGCAGTTGATTGAGACAACCCGGCTATTATGAAGCAACCAGTGACCAATGAGTCTGGGAAACTGGGAACAACACTATTGGCTTTGTGATTACATAAATACATACTGATATGGGAGGGTTGCAACAGAGAGCTTGGCAGGGTTTCCAAGTGCTCGGAAGCTGCAGCAGGAAGGGCTGCTGTCAAACTTACCAGCACAACCATCACTCACACAGATGATCAACCACCTGACACAAGGCTCCCCACATCCTTCCCAGGTGTCTTATGTGCACCAATCTGGCCATCTCCCTCATGTCCAGCCCAATATGCAACAAACTCCGAGTGGGCAACAATCTGCACCTTCGGTACAAGGGAACCTTCTGAATCAGCTCCAACCTCCAGCTCTTCCACAGGTCCATCGGGAGCCGTCTATGGCAAAGCTTGCACAGTTTTCCAATCTTCGAGGCCAAATGGAAGCTCGTAACTATGGAATGGTACAGCCAGGGCAGGCATTCAACAGCAACCAGATGCAACCACCTGCATCACCCCACTTCGCTCGCAACACTTCTGCAAACCAGCTGCAGTTGCAGCTTGATGCTCAGGCAATTTCACAGCTGCAGGGACATGCTTCACCTGGAGTGATTTCTGGGAATACACTTTCTGCCAGTCCTTCTCCACTTTCTGGAAATCAAATGCACCTACAACGAAATCATGTGCAGGTGCTTTCACAGCTACAAGGACAGACTGGTTTAAGTCAAATCTCACCACCAATGCAAAGTGGGGGCCAGCTATCCCCCAACTTCAACCAGCTCTCTCAACAAGCCTTCCATCAAACACATGCCAAGCAATCAGTGTCACAACCTTCAGCACAGGTTCACCTGCAGTCACACTCACTCAATCAGGCAGGCACAGGGGGTCAACAGAGCCTTCCTGGTACACCCCAAAGCGAAATGAGCGACTTGCGGTCAAATACATAAAAATGGAGTGAACCATCATCAGGTGCAATCCGCAGTTGCCCTTCAAATATGTGGGCTGTGTGTATAGCAGAACACTTATTGTCTTTTGTGCTGCCTTTCTTTTTTCCTCATTGCTTTGCCCTTGGTCAGTCATTGTTACTTCTTGTTTCACCTTGGGTTCAGACACAGTTAGACCAATCTTGATCTTCAGATAACGCTTCAACTGAGCAAGTCTGCTTGTTTTGTAGCTGGTTTCTTGAGAAGTTTCTTCCAGGACCAAGCGGAGTGTATCCTGTCTGTAATATTATTTTTGTATGAAGATGCCAAACATAGTTTTTCTTCAGTACAAAGGCTGTGCTTTAGAATTTTGGAGTATGTCAAACAGGATAGGAGGGGTTCAGATTTGAAAAAACTTAGGGCTAGAAATAATATCAATGGGTTGAACAGGCCCTTTGAGTAGTAATAGGGTGATATTATTTTGCTTAGGTGAAAGTTATGTTGGTCACACAGCCTGTTTGTCTGCTCACACTGGGCCTGACAATAAGGACTCATGTATAATAAGAGGGACATCAAGGGACATGGCTCCCTAATATACCATTTAGTGCTCAGTCTTTTCATGAATCTGAGCTATAGACTGGATTCTTGTACATGTTGCATAGTTGAAAACTCAGGCACTCAGAGTTTGTGTTGAGAGACTGTATGTGCAAGTTGAAAGTAGTGAAACCAGTCACAGTCAATGCCTTGGTGTTGTAGGGTACGTTATATTTACTGCGTCCTTGTGCATGCATGTTTCTTGCCCATGCAGCTATGAGTGAGCCAGTACTGATCATTGAGTCAGGGGTTTAAGCACAGCCCCACCCAAAAGTGGTGTGGAAACTCATGAGGTTGATCACAATTGTGTTCTGAAACTAATCCCAATGTTACACAGGCAGCATTGAATGAATAACAGCTTCATGCATATCATTTACCTTGCAAAAACTTGACAAATTTCTTCAGAAAAATCATGAAAATTGCAGCCAAATGTCAATCACATGAGAAGAAACAAGTCGGAAGAAAAAACACATCATATTCATACCAAACCATGCACCGACCCCCCTTGCTATGTTCTCAATACATTTAGAAAGCCCACAATGAATAGGGGGTGCACAAAGGTGATTTCTAATCTTTTTAGACTTGCAATCCAGGAGTTATTGAATTTTGAGTGTTTTCATAACTGAAAAACTCAATAAGAATTAAAATCAGAAATTGTAGGAAAAGTGTGGTTGCGCTCTTGGTTGCAAGGCCCTCAATGAGTGTGTGCGCCCATACACCAAGGTGGTCTTGTAATTTTCACACCTATGATGCAGGAGCTATTGTATTTTGAATTTTTTTGCCATTAGAAACTCATTAAGAAAACCAAATTTCAGTTTTTATGGAAATTGGATTTCACACAAATGTATATACTTTGCCAGACTATGTTATAATATGTGATCAATGGCACACACCTCAATTGTAGTCATAAAGGGGAAGAATTGTGAGGTGCATAAGTGATGGTAGACATTCTCATGTCATCAATTTCTTCTTTTGACATATCGTGTGGAACGTTACCTATCTCATTCAACATCTTTTCAATCTCTATTGTTGTGGTCACTAGCTTTGGACCATATCAGCAAAACTTCAACATGAGCAAACTCCTCTGATTTCTTTCACAACCCGTTCATCAATTATCCAAGGATAATACATGAGGTAGATCATTATTTTGTAATAAACATTAGTAATCTAGTGGCAAGGGCATTCATTCCTTTGAAGATAGTTGGGAAAACTAAAATTTCCAATTTTTCTACAAAACTATATTCTCCCTTTTTTCCTTTTTCAATTTTCTCATTTGAAAATTATTCAATGCCAAAATAATGACAAGTACAATAACAAGCCTTTGCCAACACATTGAACTTAGATTCCATGTTCACCCAAACATTTTTTTCTTGTACCAAAGCTTGAAAAACCCCAATCTTTTAGAAGAGCAAAACCCAATTTGAAGATGCAATGAACAAATTATTTTCACATACATCCACCAACAAATTCAATTGGTAGTTTCTCTTCAACTCTTAGTGGATTAAATCAATATTCTAGAATTCACTCTCAATCAAATAAATAAATAAACAAATAGACACCCAACATGTGGTAACAACAAGAAAAACACTTGTTTAGATTGCACCTTATTGTTGATTGTCCCCACATGCTCAAACCTTGAAAAAACATGTTATGTTATGGCATTTTTGAAATAAGAGGCCTATCTGAAGCATAATCCAACTCAACATCACATTTTGGGAATTTATTTCATCTAAAAGTGTTAATCAATGTTGTGGCTATATCTATTTATGAAGCAAAATAGTTTGTTTTGTTTTGTTGCATTGAGATCTCCCAAACCACAATGCTTCATGTTGCACTCGTAATATCTTCAAAATTTTCTTGATGAGTAATGGTGCACCAACTTGGTTTGAGGTTGTTTGGACTTACAATGTGAAAGCTATTGATTATTGAACCATTTTCTCAATGAAAACTAAATAAAATCAAAACTGAAAATTAATTCAAATTTGGGGCATTCTTGGTGTTATTGAAAGCTCTCATAAGTCATATTTAATAAAGTTTATTTCACATTTTTTACAATTAAGGTGTGGAAGATATTGATTTTTGAATGAATTTAATTGTTGGGAATTCACACAAATTGCAAAAATTGGGTTTAGAAGGAAAAATTAGTTGAGCCTTCAATGTGTTCACACTTGGGCCAATGGCACA
>Ga0209208_10011949_pt1 | contig 11069 bp, 9 predicted proteins | sample S1TSphfallax_3_FD_187694 | JGI IMG/M metagenome (GOLD analysis project Ga0209208, IMG submission 187694) | Host-associated microbial communities from peat moss isolated from Minnesota, USA - S1T2_Fd - Sphagnum fallax MG (SPAdes) (version 2) | ecosystem: Host-associated > Plants > Peat moss >... | reverse complement strand
TTATTATCAGTATCAGCCGACTGCAGTGGCTTTGTTTCTATGCGCACTTATGTCCATCTCATCAGCTTTGTTTGGATCTGGCCGTGTGAGAAGCTCTTCAGAATTTGTTTTCTGCTTCGATCCAGATATTTGAGATTTGAAGGTATTGGATCTAGGAGCCATTTTCAGGAATGCGCCGAATTGTGTCTGGTTTTTTCTTTTCGTTTATTTTCGAATACGTATGTGCGTCATGTGTGTCGGAGGAAGGGGGGAAAGTGGACAAGGAGGAGCGGCGTTTGTCTTTTGAGATGTAGGAGATCGCATTTTTTTTACGTATTAATGTGTTGCCCTGTGATCGGAACACACTCATTGTTCTTTGGTTATGGTTTCGTCGAAGTTTGAGTCCCATGCCCATTTACCTGGCCTCTATTCTGTGGCGCAATTTGTGGTTGGGACCGTGAGTCAGCTTGAGAAGCCACATTGCCTTGTGGTGAACGAAGAATCTGACAAGAAGCACCTGAACCGGTCTCCACTACATAGCAAAGGCAGCACCCAACCACCCACACACATGTGAGTAATTATGCTTCAGTGGCTAAATATCAACCTTGTTTTGTTGTTGCGCATGATAGGCTTCCATCACCACTGGGCAATATATGTGGGTTCTCGGGCCTCCTCACGACTGCATCCACAAATATTGCCACAGAACAGAGGCCAGTCAAATCGATGTGTGACTCAACCATCAGCTCCAACGCATCAAAAACATTACCTGGGGACACGGACAAATTTGTGAATAATTCCTCTTCATTGGCTAGATCACAACCTAGTCCAGTTGCTTCTCAAGATAGGCTTCCATCCATTTTTCACAGCTACTTGTTGGTTGGCCTTGTTTTGCCGAATCCCAAAGTTGCTTACGAGAGTGATCCCACTCATCTTTATGGAGGAGAGCTGTAGCAGTCTCCCAGTTTAGTACATGTAGATAGATCCAAATATGGTCATCCTTGACAAAGAATGGTTTTTAACTGTGGCTCAGCTTGTGGTTCAAATTATCTTTTACCTGTAAGGACATTGACTTAGTTGGAGCTTATATGAGTGCATGTCATGGATTTTTGTGAGTGGCCTGTATGTTCTATTTGGTTTGAGACGAAGGAATTCTAGTATAGTGATGCCATAATTTCAAAGGAAAAAGAAGAGATCTTCAACCAAATCAAATCGACAATGAATGTTTGGGGGACTTGTGACATCAAAATGTGCGATCATAATTTATAGGCTAAAGGAAATGGAAAAAAAACATAAATAACAGCCTAGAACCATGGTAAACTAAAACCTTAATATTAAAGGAAAAATATGAAGGTCTAAGTAAAGTTGCTTAGGGGAAAAGTGAAAAGAGGTGAAAAAGAACCTTCTCCTTCTCCTTCCATTGGCCTTCGAGCATAAGAACCTTCTCCTTCCATTGGCCATCAAGTGGGGATCCTCCTTCCTCTTCTTTAAAAGAGCGAAGTCGGATCATTTTGCTCTTTTTTTTTCGAACATTATTTTCAACCCAAATCTTAAAATATCTTGCTCCCACAACCTTTTTGGGTAGGAGAAAAATGAGTAATCCTTGGTAGATGGTAGAAATAAGGAGAATAGATCGAAAGGTTGTAGTAGTTTGGGAATAATGGAAATAGGTAGGGATAGTGTTGGGAGCCTGAAATCTTAAAAAAATTTTACAAACCCTTTTGGGTTTAGTAGCATAACTTGCTATTGGTTTAGCTGTAGAGCTTAGGATTTGGTAAAAAGGTGCACCTCATAGTTAGTTTTCTAAGGAATTAAGGCAAGTCAAATTTGAATAACATATGTGTTAGAAATAATGTTTTAAATGACCAATGGTCTGCAGCCAAGTTAAACTTCTTACCTTTGTAAAATTGTCTTGGGTTTGATGGCATATCTTACTACTAGCTTAACTGCAGATCCTAAGATCTGTTAAAAAGGTGCACCTTGTAGTTAGCTTTCTAAGGAGCTAAGGCAAGCCAGATTTGAATAACATATGAATTAAAAATACTGTTTTAAATGACCGGTGGTCTGTAGTCAAATTAAACTTTTTACCCTTGTAAAACCTTTTTGGGTTTGATAACATAACAAAGTTTAATATTTGGTAGAAAGGTGTGTCTCGTAGTCGACTTTCTAAAGAGCTAAAGCAAGCCAGATTTGGATCACATATGTGTTGAAAATAATGTTTTAAGTGATTGGTGCTTTGCAGCTAAGTCGAACATGGTGTTAAACCTTCAAAAGTTGATTTAAATGAATGATAATTTAACATAAATTCTAGGATTTAGCATGTTCAGCTTGGAAAATGTATCTATTAGTTTTAAATCATGATTGATGCATAAGAAGCAAGCTACTTGGTTTCAACGATAAACGCAATTTAACAATTAGAACTACACTTGCATTTTTCTTTCACCGGTAACATATGTACTTTCGAATATAGTCATCTCATAGAACTGAGAGTAGAGGGACAAAAAGTTGCTTCACAACATCTTGTGCCCTTCTACTTCTTTTAAAATTTCTTCACAAAATGGCAAAGGGTATCAATCTTTTTTGGTTATTTTGTTTAAAACTTTGTAATTGACACATACCCTTAATTTGCCATTTTTATTTAATGTTAGTACCATAGGAGAAACCCATGACATAATACATAAGTTATCTTCCATCAAATGTGAATTTTTTACACATTTTCAAGGATAAAAAGTCAAAAAAACATTATATGAAAAATTATGATTTTCAAGTTGAATTGTTACGTTTCCAAAATCTAGAAAAATCAATAGTTCATTCACAATGATGAGGTGACATGCTTCCATGTGGCTATACACGGGTCACAAAAAGTGATAGTGATGCATCGTCATAATTTCAAAGATGAAACATTAATCAAAAGACAATAGTTAGCCTAAAAAATAAATGAAGTGGGCAAGAAGCTAAAGGATGAAAAAAGAAGAAATATCCATTGTAGGTTGTTTTCATTTGTTATAGGAAATTGTGTGTTTTTTCGAAGCTATAGAGTTTGTAGAAAAATGAGTGTAAAGATCGTAATAAAAAGTTTGTTGAAAGTAGTAAAAAAGAAAGAAACACATAAAAATGAACATAGATGGAGAGATAATTGAAAAGAACATCGTTCAAAAAATAAGAATAAGAAATGTTGAGAAGAGGGGAAAATGTTGGAATGTTGAACATTCAACCATTGGCAATGAGATCACCATCACATTCATTATCATCTTCAAAGTGTGAGGAAAGAAAACAATACCATGAAAAAAATGCAATTTGCACATTCCATAATTCAAAACATATATAAATCAAAAAAATCTACAATAAAGTTTTTGAAAATAAGAAAAAAAGGTTGAAGTTCCAAGTGAACAAGGAACCCTATAAGGAACACTAGTAGATTTGACATACATTAAATTTTTTTTGAAAAAGGTGTACAAATAGTCCACATAATTTTTTTAAAAATATAATATTTTTTTTTCATAGTTTAATTATAAAATTAATTATAAATGATTATGTCAAATCATCACATGTCAAAACTCAATTGTAAATGGTCATGTCATGTTAATGTTAAACATATTGAAATGCGACTATTATTTTGACTATGTGTTATATCATTGTTTTGCAACTAAAAATTTATACTACTTAATCAAAGTGATTAAACATTGCAATAATCGCATGAAATTGAAAGTAATCATTAATATATATATATATAATAATTTAATAATATAATGAAAATTTATAAATGTCATGATTGTAATTAAACAATGTGACAAAACCATGTAATTTTGTGCAAGGTTCAAAATTATTGATCGTTTTTTGCACAAAATAATATGCATTTAGGATTGTTTAATTCTTCATGTTGCCAATAAGTGCTTATATTTTATAATTTTGAGCTTAATGCGTATTGTGTTTTTTTTAAAAATATATGTATTTGAAAAAAATGTTGAAAATTTTAATATATTTTAAAAAGTTAACAATAAATATTTAAAATCATATTGATAATTAGAAAAATATATAATGTAGCTAAAATATAATGTCATCATGCATTATGTTATGTTCTTATCATGGATTTCATGATATGTGTATAATGTAAAACAAGTGGACTTTTTTTTCTCATAGTTACATGCATAGACAATTGAATTTTTGTGTCTTTATACTTTTAAAGGAAACTATTAATGTTTTTAAAAATACCAATATATTATTCACATGGTTTGAACAATATATTCATTTATCATGACCTTTTCACATGTTAAAAAAAATGATTACATATAAAAATGTTATAATTAATTTACGTACATAATTTTTTTAATAAATTAACTATTGTATGCATTTATACATATTTTAATTTCAATTCTTTTATTAAAAAATATTATGCATGTTTAAACGTAGTGAGCATGAAAAAAACATTCAAAATGCATTGTACAAAAAGTTATCATGTTTTTAGGTTTATGGTTATTAAAAATTAATAATTCATGTAAAAATAATAATAGATTAAATAACTCATATATAATGTGAATAATATATCACATGTATCATCACTTTTTTAACACATGTCAAAATATATCAAACAAGGGTTGAAACATCTAATGAGTCACTTTTTTTTTCACATTTAATATTATATAAAGTTTTTGAATTTTGTCAACATTTTTATTTTCACATTTTAAACACAAGGAAATTTTATATGGGTTCTATACATCATTCATTCTTAGTTCATTCACACCCTTCATCAATGGTACAAGCTCAAAATTTAAGCTCATGTGATTACATTCCAAAAAAATTGTTAATGTCAATATTGTGTAAAGAGATTAATTATAAAGATTTTTAATTTTGGTAAAAGCTATGAAACTCAAAGTTGAACAATTTTGGATATTTTAATTTAGACCTAGTTAAAATGCTTCATTATTTTCTTAATTGTCTAGCACCTTTTGGAGGTCAATTCATAATACAATTGGTTAGAACTATGATTATTTTTATAAATGTTTTCATTATTTCACATAAATAGGAAAATTAGTAAAAAACAAATAGATTAATGATGATAAGTGCTACCCACCTACACCTCATAAACATATATGCAACCCCTATTAATATTATTTTTCAACCAAGTGGTTCTTTGTCGCTTTCAAATAGAACTCGTAACAAGTCAATACATGCCTCATTTCCATTTGAACTCCACACAAATTGACATGGTTTCCTTGATTAGCATGCCATTTGGAACTTTTGGACCATGCTCCACATGGCCCAACACTTACAAATGAAAAACTTAAATGTTTAGTTATTGCATCAATTTGATATTAAAATTCCACATTTTTGGTTTATTAGACTTTAGTGGTTCCACCCAATACATGGCCTCAAATTATCATTTGAAGTTGGTTAAAAAAATAATACAAACTTAAGTCCAAGTATATATCTATGTTGGGCACAAATTCTGAATGGAACCCTAATATATAGACTTGGATTGATTAACCAACTCAATAAACTTTGCTATGAAACACCCAATGATACCTTTATCACCTCACATGGTGGTCAAATTGTACATTTTTAAAAACCTAACATGGTTCCAATAAATGACTTCTAAATGCACAAGTTGAGAAGAATATTGCCTCTTCTTGTCACAATGTGCATCACAACATCAACATAGAACTTTTAAGGTTTAAAATACTCACAATCTGTATTGTCCTACGGACTTTCAATACTCAATGGGCAAGTGGAATGGGAAGGCTTAAGAGTTATTTGCTATTTGTAGGTAAAACGCTTGTTGGAGGATAGCTACTGCTTGTGACTTCAATATTGTTGTGCCAAGTTCATTTTGAGAACCAAAAAGTAAATTCAACAAAGTTTGATTTTTCCTTGAGATTTATGTTTTCTTTTTTCCATTTTTCTTCATAGAAAAACAACAAAAAGAAATTCAAATGCAATCTGCCATTTCAATCGAGATCAATGCCTTCATGAAATACCAGACCAGTATTGGTATTTGTTGGTATCAAACTACTGCTATTAGTAAGTGATAAACCAATAATTAAGGTATTTACACCAGCTTGGTATTTACTCTGTAAAATGTCTGGATCTACCAGGACCTGACTTCAAGATTAGATAAATAGACCTAATTAGTCAGTCTAAAATATGATACATGCCCAACATTGATAAATACATGTAGAAAGTTTGCTGACATAGCATTCATTGACTGGCTCTAAGAAGCGGTATGGTTGTTCTTTATGACATCCAAAAAGTAGGTCAATAGCTAAAAAATAGATAGGGAGGTAGGTATAAGCTTGACTATGTATCATGTTAAAGGACATAAATTCTTTATAGCCCAGCCTTCCAGCACTCATTTCATGTTAATGGTCCTGGTTGAAATCTGCATAATCCTGAACTGTAGCAACAAGTAAATGAATAAGTCAAGTTAAAGAAGAACCTTGCTGTTGACGACTAGTTGCTGTTTCCTCATATGTCGTAACCAAGACCTCCAATGAATACTGGAGCTTAATGTTGCCTCAATTCCAATGATGACTAGCTCCCTTTTGGCTCATGTAATTGCAATATTCATTCAACATGGACCCATCACAAATCCCAACTGTTTCTCCTCATTTCATTGACCAGTGCAAACACAATAACCTGCACACAAAATTGCTCAGTATAATTGTACCTGTGTTCACAGTTTATAGCATTCTGAAATTATTCATGGAACACTCTTCTATTCCTTCTCCTACTAATGACTTAACACTAAACATGAGGTTTGATGTCTTCAGAAATCTTGTGAGTGTCACTCACAAGGTATCAGACCACCCTCTTAACAAATGGCAGTAACTACCTGCTACCTGCCATTACTTCGTAATGACTCCCAACAGTGGGCATAGGTAAGTGTAACAATCTGCTCCAATTTGAGGCAAACAAGTATACACTAAGACTTTGAACATAACCATTGTCTCAGTTCTAGCAAATCAAAAATTGAACAAAAAAAGACTCGGAGTGTTCATAACATTGTGAGCATCACTCATGTCAGACCATTATCACCTTCACCATGGATGGCATGGACAGGCTGCCATTAGTCCTCACTAACTTCATCAGCTCCCAACAGTGGGCTTAGACCCGCATGTAACACTCTGCTCAAATTTTCAGTTCTATAAGTACACAAACATATGCATCCTGAGCTTCTCTCACATTTTGTGAAGCAAAGGGAAGACTTGGTCCTGAAAATATTTCCATCTGCATTTCGGCTCAACAAACTTCAAATGTGCTATTGTTGAGCTTGAGAAGGTGCCAACATGAGGATTAGTCTAGGATTAGGGCAAGATACTGATAGAGTTACCTGAGCACTGTAGGGAGAAATAACACTGACATCACTGTAAATATCAGGATAGCTAAGCAGCAGTTGCACTATCTTCACCACCTGCCAAAAATACAACACAGAGAAACTCACCCCATCATTAGAATATAACTGCCTATGTCACTCAAAAGGGGGGTCACATCACCTCTCACAAATTGAACTGAACTTTTGCCTCCTCAGCATGATCAAGAATGAGACAGTTCATGTGCCAAACAAATCTTCAGGTGTAGATTCTCATGACAAAAGGCCAAACAAATCATAGTTGGTCTATGATTTTAGGAAACCTGGGTCAGTCATACACAGCCCAAAATATGCAATAAGCTATCTTCTCATGATAGCAACCCTACAAATGGGAATGAGCTAGACAAGCATTCCTAAACCCTGGCATTGGAGTTGTGGCTTCTTTCTTCACCCATTTCAAGAGTGAGAGGGATTTAACCTGGGATGCTTCAGAGCAGTTGGAAAGACACCTCTGTAGCTCGTTGGGAAATGACTATTGGAGGGTGGAGCTTTGAGTGGGGTTATAGAGTTGCAACTCACATGTGTAGCTTCATCAATCACACAGAGATGTAAGCACTGACCATCCAAAATCATATCTCCAGCCCTCACACATTTTGCAGTCACCACATCTGCCCTGTATGAGACATCAAAAAGTTTTCAACCATGCCTGCAGGAAAACAACAATGACAAAACACTTAGTGCTTGAAGTTACAACGAAGTCCAACACTTCCTGTACTAAGTCCAGATTTGGAACTGTTGGTCCATTTGTTTCAGCTCTGCTTCCTCTCATGACCCCAATCAAGTGCACAATCAAGAAGCCTTTCTTGGTTGCAGGTGAGGCTTCATTTACTCAGGTCAGGACATTTTATACCTCACAGGTTGCTGCATTCATTCCCATTCTAAATTCAAAGACATGTGGCCCCCCAGCCAGTCACGGAGAACAATGAAAACATTTGCCCAAAAATATTCCACTGTCTGTGTGGGCACAATGAGCATGACTCTTATCATACACATCAAGAACAAACAAAAGTGAGTTTGTCTGGTCCAACATGGCTCCGGCATATAAGACATGCCTGACAGTCTTCATATCTAATGTCAAAAGATTCAGGGAGAATGTTATGAATACTATTGTGGAACCACCAAATAATACATTTTCCTTTCATACATAAGTGTCTGTTTGATTAAGAAAGGTTGAATAACCCCATTCCGTTTCAAGAATTTCTCTGATTCTCCCTGAAGTGATACAAAACCAAAGAAAGCATACCTGTCCAGAATGGATTTGATAGCTTGAGCTTCCAGGTCATGGCTTCTTCCCACATGGCAGTTGCCTATTTGGCACGGCTGATGTGCCTTTTGCTGTTGTTGATCTGCTTGGTCTCTTGCCTCTGAGATATAGCAGCTTCCCTAGATTGCAATGCCTTCTTCATAAGTGGGTGTGCCATGACTTGAGCCTCCATTGTCACCTCTTGCAGTGGCTCTTCCACCTTCAGAAATTTGGATCCTCATATGAATTAGCTTAGTCTGAACAGATATTATCTCTTAGTGGGAAAAGCTGTTGACATCCTGGAGGGTCCTTCCTGTGTATATGTTTTGAGGAAAGTATAAAACATGAATTACCTTTACACTCACTCAAACAACACAAGGACCTTGGTCCAGTAAACCTTCCAGTAGATTATCCACTGCAACATTACAGTATCACCATGCACACATTCACCATGAGCCGAGACGAGAGGGAGACTGGTGGTTCAAAAGTAATCGATGGCCCAAATTCCATTGCTCATGAAGCATAGGTGACACTGAAGTTCATGTGAGACAATTGCTTAAAAGGCACGGGAAAAAGAAAACTTGGTGCAAAGGTGAGGAACCTGCGAACTTGATCGATAACAACACCCTCAATCACAGTACTGTCTTCATCATCAAGCGAGCTCTTTTGACTTATGTAAACCATATCTCCCTGCACATAAACATTATCAAAAGCCCACATTAATTATGAAACCTACACTTGTGTATGATCAGAAGAAGAGACCAACCAACCCTAAACCCTAAAACCTAACCCTAAACTGTAAACAGAAACGAAGCCTTGGATAGAACATATATATAATCAGCAGTGGACAAAAGAGACCAATTACCTGAGAAAATTGATGATGAGATGCAAGGAGACCATGACTATTCCCCTGTGAGTAGAAAAACCTGAACATCTGAGGTCCCTACAACCTCCATATATTAACATTGTGACTGCTACCCTGTGGCAATAAGAGTAGCATCATCATCTCAAGCAACCACTTTTGCTGGTCTATATCTGTCTGGATTCCTGCTTGAAGACAGGAATCGAATTCCAATTGGAGTGCATGGCGATGGAACCACATTACTCATTAATACCCTAAAGAAGGAAATGCTTGTTTCTCATGTAGTTGCGCCAGAATGATGAATCCCTGAGAAGCAAATTTGTGTGATTGCACATGATCTGGAGATATTCTTTTTTCTTCAGTTCTCTCATCCTAGACGGATAGTCTCCTCTCCGTCCTTCTCCCACTCCCAGACTCGACTGCTCGTCCTTCCCCATGCGCCGCTGCAGCAAAAGCGCCGGCTCCAGCACAATGCGGTACCCAGGTGCGTCCAAAGCGGAACTGGACTTTCCAAAGAAAACCAAAGTGGTCCAAAACCACACAAAGTGGGCTCCTTTGTACCCTAAATTTAGGGTGCCATTCAACTAGGAACTTGCAGGATTTTTTTTTAAAAATAATTTTAAAATTTTAAAATAGATTTATTATTATTAATTTTGTAATGTAGCTGAAGTTGTGATTATCCATGAGATGATTTAGCCAATTATGGCTACACACTAGATATGAAAAGAAAAAAAAATACAAAAATCTTTCTATATTCTTGCAACCTGCTGGAAACTTATCATTAAAGTTTGGCAATTTGGATTTATTTTTTTTTCCTTTGAAGTTTGGGGAATTTGGGCCATTTTTTCCATGAAAAATCGCTTGTATAGGTGAAAATCATATTTTCCAAGTCACCCATAAGATTGATCATCCATAAGACCTAGATGTCAATTGGGATATTAAAGGCACATAAAAACAAAAAACCTTTGCAATTTTTCTTAGTGCATTTGGAGATAGAATAAAATTTTGGGTGTCATTTTGAAAATGGAACATCCATGCAACGCCTTTTTTCCCCATGATATGCAATGGGTACCCTTCAAATACATGTTATGTATCACATGAAAAAAATTGAAAAATAAAAATTGCATCAATTTTTACATTCAATAGTTTCTTCAATGTGAGGGAGTTCTACAAGTAAGCACCTTTCAACTCTAGCTCAAATGAACTTTACTTTTAAAACTCGTTCTTCATGTGTTAGTTTTTTCCAAAATCATTTGAATTGTCTCTTAGCATCAAATTTGATGTGGTCACTTGCATGGTAGTTAGTGATAACTTGATGATAAAGAGATGTTAAAACTTTGGAGACTTAACATCAAATCTTCAATTTTAAAACTTAATTTTAAAAAAATGAAAATATGTAAAAACACATTAAAAAAATCTTTAATTCAATGTTTGTTTTCAATACCAAAGTCCTCAACTCCCTAACATGTTCCTCCATTCTCAAAATTGTTTTTTTTTTTTTTCGCTTTTTAGATGATGTATTCCATCACCACCACCAAAAGATTGTGGATCATTTTCATTTGTATATCTCCTCCAACAACAAAGTTTTGGCTATTGCAAAATAACAATAATTGTTTTTTGCC
>Ga0209208_10011948_pt1 | contig 11072 bp, 5 predicted proteins | sample S1TSphfallax_3_FD_187694 | JGI IMG/M metagenome (GOLD analysis project Ga0209208, IMG submission 187694) | Host-associated microbial communities from peat moss isolated from Minnesota, USA - S1T2_Fd - Sphagnum fallax MG (SPAdes) (version 2) | ecosystem: Host-associated > Plants > Peat moss >... | reverse complement strand
TGTGTTATTTCCAAATTAAAAAAATTTGGATCTGGGATGAGAGGTTCTTTTGAAGAGTAAGGCTAGCTTTACACAAGGAGTCAAGGCCAAAGTTCAACTGAAATCAAACATTCTTATTGATGCAAAAGTTGAAATGAGCCCCAAGGGCTTTACACTAGGAGTCAAGGCTGAACGAGAAAAAATCTTTTCAATCTGCCCCAATTTACTAATAAATGCTGAACTTTATGACCTTGTATTGGCCCCAAGGCTAAAAAAAAGGATACCAACTAATTTGGGCAGCCAATTTGCAACCCTTTGAGCCAATTTTCACACATTTATTAAGATCATGATGTCAATGTTTTAGCATTTATTAGTGAGTTGGGGCATCAAGCCCAAAATGCTCAAAATTGGCCTAAGTTTTTTCAGCCCTGACTCCTAGGCTCTGGTCCAAAATGGACCTAAGAACCAAAGTCTCTTCCAAGACATCTGATATTTAAAAAGAAATAAGATACCAATGTTGTGTGTGTAAGAGTCAATAGCCATATATATATATGGCGTGTAAATCTTGTGAGTGTGTGAATGAATGATTTACACTTACATACATACTCTTGCTGTGTATAATGGTTTTTACACTTAAAAGTACACAAGGTCAGTGTAAATATTTGTCAAATACACTTACACAGTCCTGTGTAAATGTTTTGGGATATGTACCTGTATGTGTATTATATATCATTAATGACCATGCCTTCTTACAAATCCATATTAATTAGTTGTGGGTGCTTTTCAAAGCTCAATTTTATTTTTTGCAACGAGCCACTTTGATTGGTCCTTTCAAAAAAACAATCATGATATTTTGATACTTACCAAACATTAGCATTTTTTTATCAATATGGGACTATGGTGGTGTTATTCAAAGGGATGCACTGGAATGCACATTTTGTCCCACCTCATTGCTTGAGTACAACTTTTGTTACTACTATTATTTTTATGAGTAATATTTGATAATAACTTTTATTATTGAGCTCTAGGGTAGATACATTTATCATTGAACACTAGCTTATCACTGAACATTTTGGCAGATCTTTCTCAATTCTTCCCTGTTTTGAGTGATTTAAAAATGTTATAAGAGCACCTTCTCAAGCTTTACAAATCATCTTTGAAGTGCAAAGCCAAAGGAGCAGGCAAAAAAGAGTAAAGAAAATATTTTTTAAAAAATTGCAAAACATGGTTTTCTTTTTCATTTTGACCTCTCCTACTTCATTAGTGCATAACTTTTTCTTCCTTTTTTTTTTAATTGAGCGATTTAAACTGCTCTAAAATTGTCATCTTAAGCTCCACAAATCATCTTGTAACTCTAAATGCAACAGAATAATATTTAAGGATTTTTTGAGGGGTTTGAAAATAGGCTATGAGTTGCTTGATTGAGAATTTTTTGTAAAAATAACCCACCCTACTTGGGGAGTTGTAACTTTCTCGCCTCTAGTCCATTTTTGCCGATTTTTTAATGGGCCAGATGCACCAGAGGAGAGATCCATCTACTTTTTGGACACCATAAACAATGGAGCCCTCTTGCAAAAACAAGGAGCAAACCCTACCTTAAGTATTTGGACACCGGTTTGCCTACCTTACTTATTGTAGCTTTTAAAAGAGCTTAGGTATTTATTATGACTCATATCATTTTAATTAATTGTTGTGTATCCCAAAGCACAAATGTTTTTTTTTTAATCTTTTGGTTTGTTTGTTTGCCATAGGCCGTTTGGTTGGCCTATCATACAAAAAATTATGAAATCTTCCCCTCTTCCCCTCCCCAAGTAGAAATTACTTATTTTTTACATTGTTTTACACAGCGGTGTAAAACCATATACGTGCAATTGTTTTACACTTACACTATTTTACACGGCTCTGTAAAATCACATAAATGTATTTATTTTTACACTTACATTGTTTTACACAACATAAATAAATTTACATAATTTTAAACTTAAATTTACATGCCTCATGCTGTTGAATGATTACACTTACATGAATGTAGATGAACATTAGACTTTTATACATAATGTAAATAAAAATCATTATGGGATTTTATAGTTACCTAGAGTGAAAATCCTAAACCATTTACACACACACCATAGATTAATATATGGACATTATTTCTACTCCTTACAAGTGGGAAGGATTATAGGGTTAAGATCCTTCTCAATTTTAATGGAGTAGGAACACTCCCCCTCCAATGCCTCATGAACTACCTAGGTTTACATTCATGACAACATTATTGTGCTTTACATTGGGTAATCCACATTGGTGGAGGGACATTCTAAAAATGAGGGGCTAGACTCATCTATTACCTTGTCCTAGGCCCTACACCCATAGCTTTTACTAATATGTTCACAAGAGATTAAATGTTGAGACAAATGTCAAAAACATGTGAATGTAGGAAATCCAGCAAAACTGATTGTAATCAACAAACCAACCTAGATGAGCATGGAAAATGGCTTTTTGTGGGGTTTAAGGCAAATTAACACTGGAAACTGCCATTTTGCCAAAACACTCAATTATGAAGGGCTTGTTTACAGAGGCTGTAATTTGAGTAGTTTTTGTTCAAATGTTCAAACTTCTTCAAACCCAAATCTCTATCGCATAACAATAGCACATCCTTCTTACCAAATAAGCAAAATTCCAGATTCTCCAGATTGCTTACATGTCCCATTCTCCTCTAATATCACAATGTTCTTCTAGCACAATTTTTACACGCTGACTGCAAAGAAAATGAATGCAAATTTGAAATTTTACATGCAACCATAAAGAAGCAAATAAACATTTTAGGTTTTAAATGCAGCCATAAGATGACATTCTCGGCCAGAATGAACCAGCATCCATCAGCACACCATCCACTGAATGCCTACTACGACTCAGTTGTGGATGCAATTCAGCTGAGTTACTATTTGTTTCACCTGGGTAACCCATTCTGTAAGAAGGTCCTATATATAGGTAAATTTCACATGTTAGTTATGAAAAGATAGAGATATTCAAACATTTGAAATCAAGTAGCTTGTAAAAGAATTGAACTCAGTTCTCAAAAAAAAACTCTACCTATTATAGCACAAACTACTTGAAAAAAATCAACAATCACATAAACATAAAACCATCCCAACACCCCAATCCCACATACACAAAATCCAAGAAGAAATCATTAGCTCCTAAAAACTTTTATTCTTGTTGAACTCCATAAACTAGTTCATAAATAGCCAACCCTGTAACATCAAACTTGGATAGAAAAAGAAAAGATAGTAAAAGTTAAAAACTAAGGTCTAGAGGTTTAAATGAATCACTTGATCCTAGTCAACTTCCAATTTTCAAAGTATTCAACTTCTTAATCAATTGATAATTTTCCTCAACTGAAACAAGTTTAGCCTTCATATTGTCTTTTAGGTTTACATTTGGTGTACAATTCAAGCAAAAATCATCAAACCAATTTTTTACCATTATGATCCAAATTTTCCATTTGTAAATAGTGTTTTAAAATTGTCAAAACTCTAACCAAGCTAAAGATTCTTTCTAATTCAATTTGAGATCTAAGAATCTTAAAAATTTGTTTGACAAAAAAACTTACATTCAGAAATTGACCCTTGTGGGTTGAACACCAAGTTAACGAATTTGTACACATAGATGAAAGGATAGATAGTCGTTGTAACAAAGATAATTCACTAGTAACCAATGCCCATGAAGATTTTTCCATGGATGCCTCAATACCAGACATGTGAGTTTTTTCATCTCCACACTCAAAAGTAGATTGAACAATTGTTTAGGTTTGCACAATTGGGTTTAATTGTTCAAAAATTATCATTAGAAGGGGGATGTTTTCTTTCACATCATATTTAATTATAAGGCATATTGCATTTTTGTGCCCCACATAGTTTTGAACAATTTCACAAGGATTTGAAATGGGGATTCAATGTTAAGATTAACATATTGTGAACTTGACAAGAATTAAATGATATAAAAAATTGTAGAGAGGGTCTTATCACCTTCATAACCTCCTATTGCACATTCTTTTTCAAGAATTGAAATTCAATATCAAATTGATAAAATGTTTGATCCCCATCAACAAAGGGATCCAACTCAAACCTTAATGCCACAATCAAGTTAATTATAGTATTTAAAGCATCAAATCACAACCAATGACTTTTGGATTAATTCATCACACATGCATTCACCATAAGATTCAAATAGGCAATGATAATTTTAACAATGACCCATGTTTGGGCCTTCAAGACTTACTATTGCAATATTAATGCATTTTTCCTCCCATAACAAAAGAACTTGCTTAAATTCCAACATCTTTTCAAACGTTAAGACTTTGTTAATAAACCTTGTTTTGATGAGAATTTTCAACTTTTAGTGCTATTTTCCCACTTTCAATGCATGCTTTTTCCCACTCCTACCTCCCCTTCCCTTAACTATTTTCCATGTTGCTTTTTACAAATTAGCTTGAAGTTATTTCACATTCACCAAAATTAAACCCATAAAAACCTTTTCATCATTTGTCACATACTAGCACACTTTAGACATCACGTGCCCAAACCAAGTACCTTCATAAACTTGCAACAACTTGAAAGGCTCACAATCATAACAAGTTGCAATGTTATAGTCATAGATCCCAAGTTGACACCTTCCTTTTTCACAAAAGCAATCACATGATGGATTAGTTCAAAATTTTCCAACAATGTTTGGAGTTGCAAAGCCATGGTGCTACTAGTTGTTTCATGCATTTCAAATAGTCTCACAATAACATGCCTAGGGGTCCAACCTTCATCCAAATAATTAACAACCAACATTAATGTGTTTACACACCTTTGGATATTTAGAGATCAAAGCAACAAAAATTGTGGCTGTAATATCAAGGTTAAGGAACACATGCAAGCCCTTGATCTTTTGAACCATTTTAGGCAACATTTTTTCACATGAATTAAATGAGATGGGAAAACAAAGTGAGGACATTGGTGGATGTTGAACTTGTGTAACTAGATGTTTGTGCGTGTGGAAAAAGTCTTATACCTTTTACAAATATAAAGTATGTAGGTCTTCAAAAAACCTTTATTGTAGTTCATCACCATGTTTGTAAAGATTTGTAAAGCCAAAAATTGTCATGATTGCTAACCCAAATGTCCTAGCACTTTTCTTTTTCAATTGTCAACTATGATATAAATCAACATGCTTAGCCATAGGTTTTTCGATTAATATCAACTTTATTTTTCCAACCAAGCAAGAATGTGCAAAATCAACATGAGTTTTCATAGGAGTAACACCATTTGCCTCATTACATTTGATGAACCCCTTGTGAACAAAACTTTGGTTTTAAATGTCACATATTTGTTGAGACTTGTAGATGATACATCTCAACATATATGTGGTCGCAATATCAAGATACAAGTTGTTATTGAGAACAAATAACCCCAAACCATTTGAGTTCATATTGTGTGCTTTCCATTTTTGAGCTTGAGCTTTTATAATTATGAAATTAGTTTTTAACAAGTCATTGTCACATTGCAAGTGGATGCTTTCAACATCCAAAATGTTGGCAACCAAGTTCACATTCACATCACAAGCAAGTTTGTCATCAACGTTACCAAAATTTTCAACAACAATAATGTTGTCTTTAACCATTGTAAAAACATACATAGTTGTAAAACCTAACATTATGAAAACACACAACATTGGTAGCTAACATTAACAAATGAAATTGAAAAGAAAAAGTTTGCAAACATCTAAACAATTGAAATTGAAAATTTGTAAATTAATGAAAAAAAAACCTAATTTTGTGCCAAAAACATGATGAGGGTGTTGAAAATGCGATGGCTTTCTTTCATTGCAACTTGTAATGTTCAAGCTCTGCAATGGAATGTTTTTAAAAAACAAAAGAATTGAACAAAATTTGTCATTCAAAATGTAACCACTCATAGAAGTTGGTGCTTGTAGACATGTGTGATTAATGAACAAACCAACATCCAATAAACAAGATAACGAAAAAAGTGCAAGAACCTTGTGATCGTCATCTGTGAATATTGAACAAGCCAGCAATTAAGATACAATATCATTAAAAAAAATGAAGTGTAAGAATTTAGTCATGCTTGTCGAATGTTACAAAGTCTGCAAAGACCTCAATGTTTCGAAGCCAACACATTTTAAAGCTCTTTACTAGCAACCTACAAGCTACCATGAATGTTAATGTTACCATTGCTTCTCTCATTGATGATTACCTTCACAAAAGGACTAAAAAATAGCTCACATATCTAAAGACATCATTCACAAGAAAACGTGACAACAAGAGACATAGCTAACAAACAAAAAACCAACAATCTCTAAAGAAAATTGTGAACTTTTTCATCCACCCTTAAACCCTTTTTGAGTAGGAGTCATGTGTGAACTTCAACCTTGACGAATAGATGTAAATACATTGCAACATCAATGCCATGAACAAATGATAATGCGATATGATTATCATAATGGAAGACATCCGCCAATTGTGGGTAGGGCCAATTAATGAAAATACGACAAACTCCATATATGTCTTCATGATGCATATCCAACTAATATGCATGTTGATAACTGCCACAACACTATTTATAACTTCTAACTAGGGTTGTTTCTTTGAATTTTGTGATATTGAACAATACATTCCATGTATCACCATTTTTCCACACATGACAAATATCTAGCTACATATTGAAATTTGGTAGCTAGTTTATATTTCTCACCATTTTTCAACTATAACCAATTACATGTTTTTTGATACACTAAAAATTTGTTAATACACAAAGATTTTATAATACATTAAATTTTTTTTGATTGAAAGTTGACATGCACATGTGTTTAGACATAAGAAGGTGATTTTGTTTTTCAAAATACATGGATAAGAAGTTGTCATGTTTCCAAGTTTATGGGTAGGGTAAAATATTAAAAATTTGAATTAAAAAATAATAATATGTTAATGGCACATGGTGTGAACAATATTTTAATGTATCACCATTGTAAAACTTTGACAATTAGTCTATCTTTCCCACCACTTTTTATTGTATTTAATTGATATTTGCCACTTGCATTTTTTGAAAATTGAAATTGTTCAATAAAGATTGGCATGTAGTCACTAGAATTCTTAAAGACATTCATCATAATGGAATCTTGCCACAAAAATCAATCAAATTTAATTTACTCTCCTTTCAGCCATATATTTCAAGATGTGTCATGCATGATCATTTCAATATCTCAAAATTGGGCATGTGAAACATTAATTAAACAATGGTTATCACCCAAGAATCCTTTGATACATTGACACACTAATACATTAATACAATAATGCACATGTACATTGATATATTGATGTATTACATCTAAAACATAAATATATTATTATGATCCTTTGATATATAACATTTCGAAATATATGGTGTAGGTAATTGAATATGAGAATATCACGAGTCCATGATTTACAAAATCAACTTGAAAGGTTTAATAATTTGAGAAATATATTATACAATAATATATGTCATTATATAATCATTACACCAAAATGCATCCTAGTTCACTTTGGGTTTCATTTGATTTTGAATGAATTTTGACATTTTTACCATGGTGAAATTGGTTAACCCCCTAGTGAACAAAGGGACTAGTTGCTACAAATAGTGAATTGGTCCATTAATATTTAGTGAAACAAGGTTATTTTCAAGTGAAATACAAATCTACCAAGTCATTTCACTTGTTAATTAATTAACTAAGTAACATGAAAATCAATTATATTTAAATTACTTAATATTTAATATAATATTTAATAATATTGATAATTTCATGATTTTTGAACCTATGAATTATTGACATGTGTCACTATTTATGTTAGGTTAAAAATCTAGCCTAAGTAAATAGGCCATGTAATCAACCTAAGTAATCACGTATTTTAAGGAACTACATAGGAAAATATTCAATCAACTTGCCACTATTGACCACAAACACACCATTTGTGAAGTTTGATCCCTCGACCTTTAAGATGAAAGCAAACACCCATACCATGAAGCCATCACACTTGTTGTGATAATGTTATATATTGCATTCTTTATCAAATACTTTATTTTAAACATTATAAAAACATAAACTCTAAAATTTCATATCTTATTGAGATTTTGTCAAAATGAAATGATTAAAATTTAATTTAAATTTTTTTTCAATAATGTACATAATTACATTTATTTTCTTTTGAAAATGTGAAATCATTTGAACAATTTTTTTTTGAATATCACTATTCAATAACATTTCAATGACCATTCTTTTGAATTTTTTTTTTTATAATAAATGGATAAGATTTTTGCTAATATAATAATACTACCTATGTTAAGTTACTTTCAACTATTCTAGAGCTATTTTTCATTGTTCTAAATTATTTCATCCTATATAATTTATGGCTACTTATGGTTATTCTTGGTGTTTTTGTTATTTTAGCTATTTCACTTTAGGTTACTTTTGATTATTCTAAATTACTTTTGATTATTTTATGTTACTTTTGGCTATTTTAGGTTATTTCACCTTAGGCTATTTTCGACTATTGTAAATTATTTTTGGTTATTCTATGATATTTTTGGCTATTATGGGCTATTTCACTTTATGCTATTTACGATTATTAAAAATTACTTTTGACTATTTAAAGTTATTTCCTCTTAGGTTATTTTCGACTATATGATGTTATTGTTGGTTATTTTTACCTATTGAAGGTTATTTCACCTTATGTTATTATTGGTTATTCTAGGTTATATTACCATAAATTATTTGTGGTTATTTTATTGGTGGGTATTGTTGGTTATTTTATTGGTGATTATTGGTTGTTATTCTATTGGTGGTTATTCACGGCCAATATATTAATGGTTATTTTAGGTTAAATTAACATTGGCTATTAATGGCTATTGGTGGTTATTTTTAAATTAAAATTATCGTAGGTTATTGGTAATTATTAATGGTTGTTATATTAATGGTTATTGGTGGTTATTTTTTGTTATTTTATGTTATATTATCATCAACTATTGATAGTTATTTTATTGTAGGTTATTTAAAAATATATATAAGCTATTATTGACTATTTTAAGTTATTTTACCTTAGGTCATTATATTTTATTTTAGATTATTTTAAATTGTTGTACTTAAGATAAAATAACTTATAATAACATATATTAATTTTAAATAAAATAACTTAAGTTATAACCTATAATAACTTAGGGTATAAATTAGAATAATTAAAGTAGCCTAAAATTATATATATATATATATATATCATAAAATAACATAAATATTTAAAACAACAACATAAAAAAAACATATTTATCACAACAAATTATAATAATGGATTATGTCAACTAGTAATGAAACACAATGTTTATGTAGTGATATTATAATGAAATAACTTTAACCAATGTGAAATCATTAAAGTGTAATGAACTTATTTCATTTTAAAAGTCCCATAGTGATTTAAACTAATGAACTACACCCCACTTTTATACTAGTGAATGTAATATTGAACTAATTAGCTTTAAAAATTGCACCTTATTGTATCACCTTAATCATTAAAAAACTTAATTAACAATATTTAAGTTCACTTAAACTAAAGTTCATTCCTTAAATAACTCAAGTGTATTAAAAGGGATAATTACATCCACCTTAAATTGGGCACATCCACCATTAAATTACCCTATATAAATAGCCACAACCCATTTTATCTTTCATTTCATGTTCCTCAATGTTTTGAAAATTTTGGTTTTTTTTAATAATTCAAAAAATCAAATGTGCCATTCCAACATTCATTCAAAATCTACACCCACAAATTCAATACAAGATAAATAAGTTTTAAAGTTGAAACATTGCACTTGTCATACATTAAAAAACTAAAGAAAAATAAATTTGAACATCACATTTTAAATTCATTAAGTATATTATATAATGTATTGTTATTGCCCCAAGCTAATGGACATGCATGTGTAGATTTTAGGTGCACTCATCCAATTGATGCATTGTTTTGAAGTCTACCCATCTATTTGTTGGGTTTCTTTTCAAAATATGAATGTTGGGTAATTGATTTAATCATGCATATATATTATTTATATATTTTTTGGGTTTTCACTTGCCTTTTTATATCATGAGGTTTCATATCACCGTGAAATGTAAAAAACTACTCATATGATTGATTTTTAAAAATGATTTCTTTTATAAACATACAAATAGCTTCAATTCCTTTAGATCTTATTAAAATAAGATTTTTAAAATATTGATTTGAAGATTATGCAATAATTGATTAAAATAAAACACATCAATTTAAAAATTTAAAAATATATATAAATTTCGTTTTCAAAATATAAAATCTTAAATTAATTTGATGTTATTTTACTAGAAGAAAAACATGTATTTTCGACTAGTCTTTGCGACTAAATTTTAATCGCAATAAACATTTTGCAACTAAAACCCCTTTAGTCGCCTAAGACATGTCGCATGTAATAAATTAGTCACAAATGACAAAGGGTATTGTATGAAAAAAAAATCAACAAATACATTTCATCCTTTGACTTCATTGTATACGTATTGTCACATGCAATTAAGATACAACTATTTTCGTGACAATTGAGGGCAAATGATGTGCTGCCACATTTCTTAATATTTGATTATTATTATTATTATTATTCTGAAATAATCTAGGACATTCAAATCAAATACTTTGATGATATTATATTATGACACGTGGCCCAATGTGAGCATGCCACGTGGCATTAATTTTTAAAAATAAAAATAAAAATATTAAATTGGTAGGTACCTAGGTAGGTACATAAATAGGTGCTTACAAACCTAGGCTACATACCAACCTACCTACTTAGGTAAAAAAATAGGTAGGTAGGTTCTACTTTCCTAGGTTAAATACTTATTCATATAGGTAGGTATTTAAGTAGGTAGGTACATAGGTCAACCTAGGTGGGTAGGTCAAACTAGGTACCTACCTAGCTAGGTAGATAAATAGGTTGGGAAGGTAAGTACTTTTTAAATGTGCATAATTTGTTTTTTTGTTTTGGGTC
>Ga0209208_10011947_pt1 | contig 11072 bp, 4 predicted proteins | sample S1TSphfallax_3_FD_187694 | JGI IMG/M metagenome (GOLD analysis project Ga0209208, IMG submission 187694) | Host-associated microbial communities from peat moss isolated from Minnesota, USA - S1T2_Fd - Sphagnum fallax MG (SPAdes) (version 2) | ecosystem: Host-associated > Plants > Peat moss >... | reverse complement strand
TGGCAATTGTTATGAAGTGCGATCCAATAATCTACATGATATTAATGGACATGCCAATTGGCATCCTATGTTTTTAGTCCATATTTAATTTCAAACATTGGATATTTGGGTTGGTTGACACAATCTAGATATGATATAGGAAATTGTAATGCCACATTTGTTTACATGTTCTCAACATGGTGTCAAATGAATCATCATTATGTTGCATAAGATGATACCAAACACGTGTACAAGTAAAAATTTCATTTTATTTATGGAAAGGCATAATGATATATTATTAGCTTTTGAAGGCTTTCCATTTGAAGGTGAAAAATGCATCCATATTAATTAAATGCAAAAATCATCAAAGATTTCTTATCCAATATAGAGGCAAACATTTGAAAGGGATGGAGGGGATGGAAATTGATATGTGCGTTCGAGCCCTTGGATTGGGGATAGGATGTCAAAAATAAAAACATGTTGTCATGTATTTTGGAAAAGGGAGGAATACAAGTGTCATGTGGTGCCTTGATGTGATAACTCTTGATTTGTTTTCATACAAAAGATTATAGTTATGTAGTGTACTTGTAAACATCACTAGAAGTAGGGATTATCTTCTTTAGAAATGTAGGATTAAAGTTATATTTGGGAGGTAATTTGGTGAAGTGAATAGTTGGCGGTTTTGTTGTTGAACAAAAGGAAAAGAGGCATGAATGTGGAAGCACACGACAAGGCATACCTTCATACGGGTCTAATTTTTTGTTGTTTTATTGTTTCTTTTCTTTCCCACTTCCTACCACCCAAGATTTCCCTTTAAGAAGTAATTCTGGAATAATTTTTGTTGTTTGTGTTTTTAGACCTCATGGTATTTCCTTTTTATTTTAGATCCCATTCTAACCTAGCAACTGGTATAAAGAACTTAGGTGGTAGTTTATGGGTCCTCATAGATGCAATATGTACACACATTTACATGACATGTCAACATTTGGTGTTAGGGTAGCTCCATGTGTGAATGCCTTACATCTTGCATTTTTTTAAACATGTGTTTACCAACATTTTAGCTTTGAGGGTGGATGGACTATAATGTGGTAAATGCCAAAAAATAGGTTAATGATGGGTATTGTTTCTTGTCTTCCTAGATTGTAATCCTAACAAGGGCCAATTGAACATTAACAAAAAAACATTTAGGACAAGTTTTAAGCTTTGATGGTGAAGACAATGCGAATTGCAAAATGTGCAAAACCACGCAATGCTCAAAAAATACCGGGCTCCACACACGTTAAGGGGTATTTAGTGTCCTCCCATAACCTATATAGGTGAGCCAAAGGGAAACATTTCTATAATTTTATTTTGGAGAATGTAAACTTCTATTGGTGGAGTGTTTACAGTTTCAAATTTTGTGTTCCAAGATAGGCAAATAAAAGTGGTTCATTGCCCAAAAAACAAAAGGACTTTGGGATATGCATAAAACCAACAATAGGTACATCAAACATTGAGAAGAAAATGTTGGGTCAAGATTGGGAACCATGTGGAATGGACCACTAGGATTTTGATTTATTTTGGACTCCCAAGTTTTTCCATTTTTTAATAAATTGTAGGGAAAATTAGGATGCCATTATTTGTGAGGTGGAGGTAGGTTTGTGACAACATTAAAAAAAGGGGCACAATTTCAAATGAGTGTTTGGGAGATGAGAAGTTTCTTATTCTAAGGTAATTTCAAAATATATAAAATGGATGAAATATCACAAACATCTTCTTTTGTGTGTCAAGATTTGTCAATTAGTTCTTTGTTGCTCAATTTATTTCCAATGTGTGGGTATGCTTGATTACTTCTTGGCCTCACCAACCTCTTTCTCAAGGGGACTAACTACCATACCTACAATTAACAATGGACACTTCCTTGTTGAATATCTATTTATTTTAGAGTATGAAGTTCAATAGTTTCAAATTTAATTTTCAGAATTTCAACAAATGTGGAATATGTATGCAAAGTACACCCTTGGTTATATATTTGTAATAATAACCCAATGGTTGGAACAATAAACAATTTTAACAAGTTGGGAGTTCGATTTTCAACAATATTGGCAAATATCAATAATTTTTTCTTTTCTTTGGCTAGATTTTTTGTGACTTATTTTGTGCCAAACATTGGACATAGGTACAATATCACCTTTTTGTTCAAGCTTTACATGAATAATATTGTTAAGGGTACCTATTTCTGGTTTTATTTATTTTAATGAAAAATATCATAGTACTTAGCCTCGTTAACTATTAATTAATTTTTTTGAAATCTTCAAAAATTATGACAAATATTTGTCGACCATGTTGAAAACAAGGAAAATGACAAAGGGAAGTCTCCTCTCTTAATTAGCAATTAGATACTTATGACTATCCTTGTGTCACTTACCACCTTTATCACCATAACCCACTATGCCAAAATGTGGCATGTATCGATACAAATATTATTGTGTTTGTGGTAATATAAGTCACATATTACTACATAATTATGTAGTAAAATTGGACTCATGGCTTATGACATTAGTAATAATTCTAGTCATAGTAATAATTGGCATTAATATTGTGACTTTTATCAATACATTGGGAAAATATAATTAAATGATAGGTATTTATTGACTTATGAAATGTAGACACATGTTTAAACATAATAAAACCACATTGACAATGTAGGTACTTGTTTATTAATATAATTTATGAACCTTGCCTAGGCTAAAACCTTAATTAATAACCTAAATTAGCCTATAAAACCATGCTACCTAAACTAGGTAGCCTATAAACCTAAGTTAAAAGCTTAGGTAGGTAAGCAAGTAGGCAAGGTAGGTAGGTAGACCTAAGTAGGTAGGTAATTAAGTAGGATCCTATTATTTTTTTGGTCACAAGCCTTTTTAATTGGTTCATCACAAGTGGTACTTGCACTTTGAAAATATTTAGTGCATGTATTGTTTGTGAATTAATATTTTTTCCAATTATTTTTCATTTATATATTTTATAAAGTGGAATTTGTTGATAAAGGATATGGGATAAATTTATTGAAAGGGAAACATTATAACGATATCTCACATCATCCTTTGTTTCATACAAAAGTAGTTAGTTTTAATCATTATTTTTTTTGCCATAATTTGTCCAAATGAAAAAAAAAATCTTTATTAAATATGTTTTCAAGATGTACACATGTACACATTGTTTCAAAATATATATCAAAATTTTTTATTGAAAATGCATTTGAATTTTCATTTTTTTGTACATTTGAACAACAATAATGTCTAAGGATTTTTCCTTTTTTTCATAAATTTTTGGGTAAGTAAACCTATTTAAAATCAATATGATTTTTTTTTTTAAATTTAAATAAAATAAAATAAATTATTAAACTTCCCCACCATTTAAATGTATAATGAATCAATAAAAGTTGTATAAATGTTGTGTTATATCTATAATTAATTTATTGATTAAGTAAAATTTAAAGTAAAATATTTAATTTATTTAACATACAATAAAAAATATTAACATTATGTAAATTTTATAATTATTAATTTATACGCATATCAAATTTTAATGTGATATTTTGTGTTAAATTTTATTATCAATAATATATTTTCATTCCATTTAAAAAGTTTCTTTTTATTTTATTAAATGTGATTTAATATAAAATTTTTAAAAATCCAAGTTGACCAAATGTTTTGATAAATTAATAAATACAAAGTTTTAATTAATAAATAAATTTGGATCAAACTCATATTCTCGACTCCCATTATATGGATCTACTTGCAAAACAATGCCATTTTAGGGCATGTGGATTTTTAAAAAAACTCTTTGGATATAATTAATTGGATTCTATATCATTATCTAATGTCAAAAAGTTCAAGGAGGATGTTCATCAAAATATACCTTTGAGCAAGAGTCCCAACTTGAGTGTTTTTGGGCAAATATTTAGAATGTGGTTCAAATAAAATTGGAACAAGTTGAACATTTTCTTATTTTATGTGTAAATTAAACAAAAAAATCCCAAAATATGGAAAAAATTTCCAAAGTTTCAAAATCACAATATTGAATGAAAGAATTTTTTAAAAAAGCAATAACATATATCATAATAAGCTTCAAAAAAAATTATATTGTAAAAGTTTGTGTAATATTCATTTTTAAATATATCATTGTGTACCATTAAATCCAAGCTAGGTTCAATTTTGTGGACTTAATTTTACACTAAAATTTACATAAAGTTTTTATAATACATTATAAAACCGATTACATCCAAATGACAATATATAATAACAATGCATTATTTTTTTTCAATGTGAGTGAAAGTTTTCAATTTTCAAATATGAGCCCCCCATCAAGGTTCTTAATTTTGAAAATTTGGTCAAACAAGGTCAGTGGCACACATAACAATTTTAAAAATATGATTGTAATCATGTAAAGTCATGTAGTCATGAAAATGACTATAGCCATAAAAGTGGCATAGTTGCAAGGCATATATTATTACATGATTAGATTGAGACACTAGTCATATATGTTCAAGTAATGGATGCCACATTTTGGCGTAGTGACCTAAACATAAATTTTCAAGAAAGTAAAATGTTGAATTGTAAAATATTATTATTTTTAATGTCAATCCTAATAACCAAAAAATATTATTAGGCATATTGCTACCAAACCAAGGTAGGTACTACAATATAATTTGCAATTGGTTTATTTAGAGACAAAGGATAATTTTGTTTATAGTTTGTGTTATATCCAATGTTTTTCTTGGGAATTTTTCATTATTTGGCTTTTTTATTTTCCTTGAAAATGGAATAAAATTTTCAAATATTGTTAAATTAAAATTTTATTGGATTCTATATTATGTTTTAATAGGTAGCCAAACATATTAAAGAATCTTTGTTACTTTCATAAATTTTTTTCCAAATTTGGATGTTTTTATTCATGTATGATCACCACTTTACCATGAACATCACAAAAATGAACAAATGAAAAGAAAATGACTATATCATTTCAAATAAGTTGTTTTTTTTAATATTACTTTTCTCCAATTCATTGCAAAATGTTAAGATGTGTCATTTTAAATATTTTTACCACATTACTAGATTGTTATCTCTGTACCCATACTTTAAACAAGCTTATTGTTATCTTTAAATTATCCATCCCCATACCATGAACCCATTTCAGCCTTAAATCCTCAAGTAATTTCACCCATACCCTAAATAACCTAGTCCCTTATTCCACATACTCTTTCAACAAAATGCAACAATGATTGAACTATGTAACCCAATATTGTGTAAAATAATTATTTACACCCTTAGTCTTGTGTGTGGGGTTGGTGACAAGTGTATGAGATTAAGATGTAAGGTCCAAGGTGTGGAATTGTTGTCAAAGATTGTAGTGTTTGGGGTTTGTGATATGGTTCTACAAGTTAAAGTTCAAGGTATGGAATCATGGATAAATGATAAGATTATCTATGTAAGGCTATGGTAACAAGGGTTTAAGTCGGGTCAAAATTTAAGGTTAGGGTGTGGTGTAAAGGTTAATGATCTTAGGTACATAATTGGTGACAAGAGTTTAGGGTTATATGTGAAAGTTTGAAGTCTCATGTATGGATTTGGGTCTTCTTTTCAAAAATCCTATACAAGGTGGTGATTAAAATAGTCACATCCTTGGCTCATGTAAGGGATGTGAACAATGTGTTAATATGTTATCTTGGATGCTTTTTGTAAAAGCTAAAATTTGACATTTAAATAAACTTTGGCTTGCAAGTCATGGTTTATACATTAGCATCATGTGTTGTTATGGATTATGTTTAAATAAAATATATGTGCAATTTGAATTTTGAGCAATTAAAATAATCAAATTTTAATAATCAATTGATCTCCTATATCTAGAACAACACATTGTATCTTTAAAATGTAGTTCATATTATCAATGATTGGACATTATCAACAAATGCCATAACATTAAGACCTCCATTGTAATATCAATGTGTGAACAAATAGTGATAGGCATATTATATTTTTAGTTGATACAAAACAATATAATAAAATTCTTTATGTTACATTGATAATCTATTTGTAAGCCAACAAAAAGTAATATCAACACCCATAATAAAATAATCAAACATTCAATGATAAGAAAAATTTATATTTCTTCACTATTGTGGATTAATTTTTAAATTTCACATTGTAAAAATAAGTTGCAAGTAACTTTTGAAGTCTACTTTTTTTAATGTAACATTTGTTTCAAATATGTGTCAATTATGTTCTAACGTGGAGGAATTATAGTTTAAAATTTTCCTTATTTGAATATATAGTCCATTGAATGTTACTTTTAATGAAAAAAATGTCATTAGTCATGGGTAACATATAGAGAAGGCTTATTTAATGTTGTGGGGTGCAATCCAAATTGTTTTACAACATTATAGAATTCTAATTTTGTTGTAATGAACCACTTTGATTGGTCCATTCACATAAAGTATTAAATTTTTTGGAGACCCTCCAAGTAGAAGTTTGCAATACCAAAGTCCAAATATAAAAATATAATCATGCTTCTAGTGTTTTCTTTAGGAAATTTTGTTTGTAGCCAGTGGCAATCTTTGATAGGAACTTGTAGATAAAGTGGTGATCGTCGCTAGGAAGACTCAAGCAAATTTGGCTATAAATTAAAAATAAATTTTAAATATTTAATCATCTTTCTAAATTTTTGGTTAAACAATGAAAAACAAGTATACAAATCTAGCAATTTTAATATTTATTTTTCTCACTTTTGGCAATTAAAAGCCTCCAAAATCACTTCTTTTTTGAATTTTGAATTGTTTTTTGGAAAAAAATTGTTAGTAAAAAAGCATAAAAAAACACTACACGTCTCCCTTTCACCAACCCACCTATATAGACTATGAAAATTCAACTTTGGGGAAAGGAAAGGTTATGGAAGTGTGGTGATAGTGGGAACATCTTGCAGAACAAATTGGGAACTTAAAAAACAAGTTGGGGACATATTGTGAAGAATGTGGTGGGAATACATTGGCAACATGGTGGGAATGCATTGTGAACTCAATGTGAACACATCAAAATCTTGATCTAGGAACTTGTTGGGAACATCAATATTTAGAGATCCAAGCCTTCCAAGCCTTCCCAACCTTTAAGGAAAAAAATTGGGCCTTTTGGTTGCCTACTATCTCATCTCATTACTTGCCAAGAATGTATGTTCTTAACTACATTTGTCACCTTTTTTGCTTACACCAATATCCACCTCCATGACCATGGTTATTTATTGAAATATGTCTTTGTTGCCTTGGGTGAAATAATATGCAAATTTAAGTACCATGAATTTAGAAGTCCTATTTTTTCTCTTTTAGACATGATAAATATCACACGACATGATTTGTAATTTTTTTTTAATAAATTAAAAATTATTATTTTTCAAGTCAAATATAACCATTTAAGGACCTAGCAAATTTAGTTTCAAGTTTAGTTTAATGATGGCAAATTTGACAATGCATTTTTGGATCAAGGTTTGGGGGAACAAACTTGTCCCAATTGAACCTTCTTTAGACCTTTGAAAAGGTTTTGAAGAGCATTAAACTAAAGTGGGGTCACATTTCCAAAACAACAATTTGTATCATAAGTTATGATATTTAGAAATGTTGGGAGTTGAAATGAAAAATGATTCTCAACCATTTAATCGATATTTTGAGAATTGAAATCAACTCTAATTGAAAAGCTTGATACATCATTGGATTTTTTTCAAGGAATACATGAATTTTGTTGAAAGATGATTTGTATTGAAAATAAGGAAATTAGGAACCCCCTAAAGTGGTATAATCATAACTTGATAGTTTCAAAACTTCCATTAAGGAGTTCAGGGAAAAATGGATGGTCATCTTGATGTAAACTTCATGACAAAGAGCTACAAAATTCTAGTGACATAGGAATTGGTTTATATGGGGTTTTTTGCAAAAAGTTTCAAATGTCGTTTATACACAACCATTTTGGTCATATGGTCATCCTTGGACCATTCCAAATTTAAAAATAACTACCTCACATTCAAGTCTAACTACTTCATAAATACTTCTTTTTCCTATTAACTTTCATAATAACTATCTCCCACCTTTCCTAATAACTACCTCCATTTTATAACTATTTCACTCCTTTTTCCTATCCACCAACATGGATATAAAAGAAAAAATTAACAAGTGTCTTTTCATGTCCATGAAATGTATATTAATTTAAATTAAATTTGACATTGATATAAATATATGAAAACATAAAAAAATAAAAATAGTTAATTCTCATTGGTAGTGTGTAGCAATGTAGAGCTCAAATATATTATAAGGAGGAGAATGGTGCATCCTCCCAACCTTAGGTTTAGGTGATTCTTGTAAGTTCAAATTGAACTATGCCTCATCATTGCACCATTTTGGTCCCAAATGCATTAAACACCTTCTTATTTTGACCTAATTTGTGCAATTGATATGACCATGAACTTGAGTTAAAAAGCCTGTCCTAGTCACATCTCAGAGCTTTGGCATGAACATTAGAAATAAGGAGCTTGTCCAAAGCTTTCAAATCTTCCACAACACATTGTATCAAAATGTTTACCATGATACCTTGTAGCAAGCTTTGGGAAATGTATCTTTTTTGTATTCTTAGCACTTGAAATCATCATTACTGTTAGTCATGGCTATAAAAATGGTGTTGATAATATATGTCCTTGCAAATGAAAGTAATGATTGAAAGTGGTCCAATTTTTTGTCCTACACATGCTTTTATTTTCCTCAAGGTTCTTTTCTTTCATAATTTTTGTTCTTGATTTAACTATATTTAGTTTTGCTTACACTACTTCTATTCGTTTGTTTGATTTCATTATGGTTAAGAGATAATGGAGTTATTCGAAGCTATTCTCTTTGATGACAATGAAAATGGAACATGCTTCTTCGAATGATTGTTGAATACAAATTGCACAACATGAAGTGTTGTATGCAACGACTAGACATTTAAACCCCTTTGCAAGTTTCACAATTGCAACCAATGCTAGGGAAGCAATGATAAAGTAGGATCTTTTTGGGCAACTTGAATACTTTACCCATGCAATGAAATTATGCAATCGTAAGACCTATAGGCGCAAGATATTTTGACAATTTCATCACAAACTTATGTGAATAAGACGAGGGTGCTTGCAATGCCATACTCAAGTTTTCAACCATTTCACAAGCTTGAAAGACAACAAGCAATGCATTAAATAACCACAAGTGAAAAAAACTACATGGGTGAAGAAAATGAAATTTCATTACCATGTGTGGAATCCTAGGATTTAAAAATGGTAAATTAATGAACTATGGTTCACAACTTGAATGTAGGTATGAACTAATTTCTACAATGTTTAGTTGCTTTGTGTTATCTTTGTGATAAAGTTTTTAAAATTCTTTGTCCATCCATTGTTAAGACAATGTGCAAACCTTAATGAAACATTAGGTGTGATAGGTCTTTTGGAAGCTCATTCAAGAAGGCAAAGGTACTAATGTAGGTGTTGTTTCATTCAGGTTGTCTTAGTTATCTAAATTTGCTTAAAGCCATTCCCAATAAGTCAAACTATAGCCACACAATGATTGAAAACATTACTTTAACCTACATGTTTGATTTGAACTTGGATTTATTATACCAAATGTGAAATGGGTATCTTGTGGATGAATTGATGTTCCATGTCTAGAGTGCAATGAACTTAAAATTTTGAAGTTGTTGGTTGTTTTAGTAAAATGAATAAATTAGATGAGGTGTTGCCTAAACATACATATTTTTTTCAATTTTAGAAGTTATTAAGTTAAATCTAAAAAAAATCTCCATTTTGGAAAACTTGGATGACCCATGTTGGTAGAGAGCTAGTTATAAATTATTCAATTAACAATTGGATTAGTGATCTACCCATGTAGTAACAAATATCTAATATATTATAGCTAATAGGAGTCAATGGCACCCTCATAAGTTGTTGTGACTAGTCTTGATAGGTTGATGTGCTAGTACAAAATTGTTCAAAAAGTCTTTACATAGTGTTAAACAACAATGCTTCTAGACAATGTTTTTACATTATTTCACTATGTTGAAAAACATTGGTTACAATCTTTAAAATGTGCTGAAAAAATTGTATATTCATTAAATTACTTAAGAACTTATCAAGATACTACATTTCCATATTAAAAAAATTGTTGTACAAATTAATAGGAGATTTTTTTTCAACATTAACTTAGTTTATGAAATTTGTAAACATTTAAAATAAGGGCTAGTTATGCTTGAATTAGTTTTTATTAGTATTTTTTTACTCATTATGAATTATATATAGATTACTTGTGGGTGATCTCCAAAGTTCAATTTAAAAAAATAAAATGGGGCTCATTGGTAATTTATAGAAAAACCTAAAAAAAATTGATCATGGTACTAATGTAGTTAATTTCACTATCCTATTTTGACATTATTTCCCAGGTGGAATAGGCAACTACATATTGCTTCCACTTTTAGGATAATTAGTTGAATTTTTTTTTAAAAATTCATTAATGGACATGCATGCATGCCTTTTGTAAATCCACAATGAGAACAATGATTTATGCCTTGGAATAATTGAAACCCTTACCATCCAATAGAATGACAACTCTTTCTACTAGGTTCATTGCATTCCTTTGGGTAAAACAAGTTCAATACTAAGCATGTTCCATAATACTTCAATGATAACCATATTTCTAGCTATTTACCAACAAATTGGTTTATAAGTTCAACCCAAAATTCTACCCCAAGTACAATATTTGTCCAAACCAACAAAAGAAAATGTGGATGAAATACTTTTTCTTTTTCACCATGCATTGGATGTTTATCTTAAAACCTACAATTAAAAGGAGTGGTTATAAGCATGGAAACAAGGTTTACCTATATCTATGTTAATTGCAACTTATATTACAAAATTATTAGTAAAATCTCTGAAACTAGGGATCAATGTACCCCCAATTTTGTCAAAGTTAGGAGTGAAATCAAAAGTGGAGATGAAAAAAGAACATAGGAATAAATTTGGTGATGAAAATCCTTTTTTCATGTCAAAATTGATAG
>Ga0209208_10011946_pt1 | contig 11072 bp, 5 predicted proteins | sample S1TSphfallax_3_FD_187694 | JGI IMG/M metagenome (GOLD analysis project Ga0209208, IMG submission 187694) | Host-associated microbial communities from peat moss isolated from Minnesota, USA - S1T2_Fd - Sphagnum fallax MG (SPAdes) (version 2) | ecosystem: Host-associated > Plants > Peat moss >... | reverse complement strand
AAGGAATCTTCAAATTTAACTAATAATTCCACAGACACATGTTGAAGCTGCCCCTAGAATATGGTGAAGTTGGATTGGTTTACACAATAGGTAACCATGGTGGTTAGCTCACTTGTTGTTTTTTTTCTACCTACCTACTAACAACCCACAAGCAAGTTGTTAGTAGGTAGGTAGTAAAAACAGTCCATACATGTGTATAAACCATCTACTTACCTAGTAGTTACCTATTTCTGTACCTACCTATTTATGGAACCTATTTCCTACAGAATTGGGTTACCAAGGTGAAACCAAATATTAACTCAGTTGAGGTTCATCCATAACTGAGTTATAAGGGGCATCCAGTGGATGGTGTGCTTGTGAGTGCTGGTTCATTGTGGCCCCCCTCATCAGATGCCTCCAACCAAACGTTGGATCCAAGGCTCCACTGAAAGACATAGACTGAAAAAAACCCCATTCAGTGACCCATAGCCTATTTTTAAGGGCTTTCTTTTTTACAGTCTAAGCAGTGATGGTCCCTAGGAAGATGTAGAAAATGTGGCGATTGTCCCTACAAAGATTTAGCCAAATCTGGCCACAAATCAAAATATGAAGCACAAATTTTTAATCATCATTTTATATATTTTTTGGCTACCTATAGAAGCAAAATATAGCAATCTGGCAACTTTTCCTTCTTCTTTTTTTTTCCTGGCTTCAAGCAATTGAAACCAGTGTTTTTTTGGGGGGCAAAATTTGACACCATTGTGACCAAAAATATATAGTATAAAGGGTGCAAAGGATTGAAACCAGTGTTTTTTTGGGGGGCAAAATTTGACACCATGGTGACCAAAAAGGTGTGAATTTAAAATTCTCCCATTTTTAATTTCACATTTCAGCAAATTTCCCCAATAAAAAAAAGGCTGGTGACGCAGCAACCAACAGTGTACCATCCAGTGACTCAGTTTTGCTTCATGCACTATCCATTAGAAACCTGTTAGAGCATCTCCAGCGGTGCTCAGTATATGATCCTGCACATTAAAATTAGATGAAGAAATGTCAAAAAAATTGCCGGTTTGGCTCTGGAAAATGGTCTTGGCTCAGCATTATTGCAGAGTTTGCTGTGGCTAGTAAAAGGGGCACCAACATTGTGCACCTGCAGAAAAGAACATGATAAACATCATTTCACTGATGCTCAGTGTTTCTGAATGGCCCATCATACTGATTGGTCCAGGTGGTTTGCTATTAGTAGTCCTCCACCTATTTGTTGTCCCAATTTTAGTTTTATCGGTTTGGTTAAAAAAATATAATAACTAAAGTTGGATGTGAAAAATATTCTTGCAGGGTCACATACTGAGCACGGCTGGAGATGCTCTATGGGACCCATGAAGCACAACTGAGTTACCAAGGTTCCACTTTGGTAATCTATTCTCTAAACCCTCCAGCTTCCTGCTTCCCTTTGCATAGGTAAACTACCCATGTAATTGGATAAGTATGATAAGCAAACATGTAGAGAATGTAAGTGGGTACTATATAGGTAGGTCGGTAATTAGCTACGGCGGTTGGTGGCAACTAGGTAGGTAGGTAGATGCATGCAAATTGGTTTTTAGTTTTTTACATAGGTAACCACCATGGTTAGCTATGGGACAGCAATACAACAGCAAACTATTTCCAGTCCACATACCATCATCACAACAGCCATCCTCCATAAGTGGCTATAACCCATTCTGAGGCCCTGGTTTGGGGTATATAAGGGATTCACTGTCTACAGTCTGCACCAGTGTTGTGTGGGTATCAGAATTGGCACTTAACCCTGGGAGTTATCTGGGCGGTTCTTTTAATCTAATAATTGCTTTTCTCAGAAAATCAGAGACCCAGTTTCTAATATATAGGCTAAGTGGGTTTGGGGCTCTAATTATGCCATGCACAATAGAGTATAATAGGATAATAATGGTGACAATTTTTTTCCTTTTGATGGAGAGTAGCAACTCTGCCAAGTTTCTTGAGTGTTGTGCAAGATCCTATTGTGGACAACTACCAAAAGTTGAAAAATTGGTCCGCAATTGTGCTACAAACTCTGCCTTCCATTCAGATGTCCATGGAGTCTATCTGTAGATTGCTCGTCGCATTGTTGCTCAAAAGTCTCTGAAGAACAAAAATCTTTCTCTTGTAGATTTCACAAAAACAAACCTCTTTCCCAAATATCTTTCGAAATCAACTTTTTTCCTCAACTCTCCTTGAAACCCAAAATCTCACTCTATAATCTATCTTTAGAAACTCTTGAGTCCCTCCATCTAACAATCCCGCCTTCAAGTGATGCATGCTCCCTTGTCCCTAATGAAGTTTATTGCACCCCATTGAAGATGTGCATGTTTGTGCATGCAAACCCAATACGTTGTGTGATCTGTTAAGTTTTTTCAAGCCAGGATTGAGGCACAGGATCTCATTAGTGCATGGGTGCACCTACTATTCTTTGCAAAAGTGAGGTATGATGATAAGGTGGGGTGGCAAGGATCCTACTACTATGTGTCAATTGCCTTTGCATGTGGAACAAATACAACTTTTGCAATTTGTTGCTTGGCTTGCCACTCCCTTCACGTGATGGATCAAAACCAAAGCAATTTTGAGAAGTCACAACAATGGTGTGTTCCCCTCCTTTTTTCATTGCTTTTATATTGCCCTCTAAAATCATGGTTTTTTGTTTGTTTCTCATGCTATTTTTTTCGAAATTTGCTGGTTCATTTTGAGCATGATCATTTTCTCTCATATTGCTTTTTATTTTAATTTTTTTTCTTTATTTCAATTGAGTGTTTTGAAAGCAGTAAAATTGTATGATATGTAATGATTGGTGGGTGTGTCCTGTTTTCAAACCTTGGTGAAAAGGTTGGGCTTGAATTACTCAAAATCTCCTTCTATTTTTAATTTTTCCATGTGATCACGGTCATGTGGTGCCCATGTATAAAGGCATCAATGGCAAAGCTCTTAACTTCATGTTATATGAAATGATGCAATCAAAAAACTAAGAGAAAAAGCACTATGGAATTTGCATTCCCCATCATGATAAATTATCCATTTTGTTGTACCTACAACAATGCACCTAGTAAGAGATTATTTATAACTTCTCCCATTTTCAGCCTCTCTCTTTTTATTCAAGAAGCCCAATTTGAGTAATTATACAATTTTGAAATACAAACACTAATAAAACTACAACAAAATTTACTTAACCAATGAGTCTTTATCGTTAATGCTACCAAATAAAATTTGACATAAGCATTAATGAAATTGTTTAAAATAGCGAACCCCTTTTCAATTGCCATCCTGGGTTCCAAAATGATTTTCAACCCAACTCCAAAAACAAATTCAACCCGATCCTACTATGGGTAGAAGTGGTTGTACTAGCTCACACCCCATGCATTAAATATTCATGGATATTAATCAATATGGATGTCTCTTTTCCTACCACCATTTCTTTCCCTCCATGTAACCCCTCCCCATAACACTATGTTTTTTTTTTCATTTATTTTTTTGCCTTTCCTCACCCTTGCAAATTTGTGCAAGAATTTATGCTAGAAAATTAAAGCCATCTCAAATTTTCCTACCACCAAAATTGGCCTTATTAGTCCAAAAATGACCTTATTATCTGACAAAATTATTTATGAATGACTTGAGGGGAAATTATAATCAATTAGGATTGTTTTACTGGAACTATATTCCATTTTGTGCTCACTAAAATTAATTTGGTTATTTTGTTGAAATTTTTCATTTCACAGTTGGTGGAAATATTATTGGTTATAATTTTGTCAAAAATCTAATGGGTGTGATCATAATCAAAGGAATCAAAAACCATGTCAAATCCAAATGAAAACAATCAAATTTTGTGTATATGTTTATGCATTGACATTTTAAAATAATGGTAAACATGGGAAATTGTGTGAAATGATTAATATGAATGTTAAGAAGTTCAAAATATAAATTTACTTAAATTAATTTCAAGCTTTGGTAAAAACACTTTTAAACGTCAACAATAACTTTGTCAAATATGGACAATTTTCAAAGGATTTAGACTAAAAAATTTCTTAATAAAGAAATTTTGATCAGAATGTTTTTGAGAAAATAATAACCTACTATACACATTTTAAACGTCAACAATAACTTTGTCAAATATGGACAATTTTCAAAGGATTTAGACTAAAAAATTTCTTAATAAAGAAATTTTGATCAGAATGTTTTTGAGAAAATAATAACCTACTATACACATTTAAAAAAATTCACAATGTAAAGGATGTGGAATTCTAAAATTTTCAAAATTCAAAGTTTGTTCAAAAATTTTGAATCTACAAAATTGTTTTACCATAGATAAATAAGGTGTGATGTAAACAACATATAAGAAAAATTTCACAACAACACATCTTGCATTTTGTGATCAATTTTAAAAACACCTATTGTCCTTTCTAACTATGTTTACAACTACTTGGTCACAAAAATTACTATGTAGTAGCAATGGAATTGCCAAAAAAAAATGAAAATTACTTCCTTGCCATGCTGAAAATTTGAAAAAAATATCAAGTACACTAACTTCATTATTTAATATAATACTCAATTGTAAAATATTATTACCTTTACTGCCAAAAGTACATGAATATATATATATTAGGCACCTCTACCTCATTTGCCAAAACCCAAAGTTGTTCCAATGTAATTATCACTTTCAAAACTTATAACTATTTACCAAGTTGTATTTTTCTTTTTGCCACCAAACTCATAAGTCATCTTTAAACCCCACCACATATGTGATGTATTTTATTTGATTGTGATGCAATTTGATGAAAATTATTGCAATATGAAAATAATTTTAAATCCGATCTATACTCTTGTTCTTCATGCCCTTGACTTTTGCCAAGGCCAAAAATGGTAAAAAAAACATAGGTCCTAGGCATAGAAATTATTAGCCACCATTGAGGTAAATCAACTTGGACTAGGGAAAACCAATATCTACAATAATATTGACCCAAAAAAACATGGTGAATGACCTTCAAAAAGTCATCCATTGTCCTTCTTTATTAACATCCCATCAATAGCCTTCCAAATCATGTTATACTCCCCCGATTGAATTTCATAGGATAGTCATTTTGTGCCCTACACGGATTTGATAGAACCACATAGGTCATGTTTTCATGTTTTGTGTTGAGAAAAATTAATATGTTTAGTAACCCCTCATGTCCCAATTTGAACCATCGTTGCACAGGGAAGTAGGATCTAATCATTACCACTTGTCTACATTCTATTATTTGAAAAGACAAGATTTGATTTTGGATGTATTTTTACATTTTAGTTTATTAATCAAACCTTATAACAAAACCACACAAGGTGCTAGAATTTTTTTTAAAAACATTTTTCTAACAATGGGCTACAAAATTTGATTAGGAGGGGGAGTGTCATGCCCTCTTCTTTAAATTATTCATAGCCATGTTCCACTTTTGTCTATTGATAATTTTAATAAGAGCAAAATATTCTTTGAATGTTGACTAATATGCATATCAAACGAAAATCGTTAAAAGGAGTGATACAATTTAGATTTTGTGTCCAATATTCAAAATGTTGTAACCGTATCAAACTTATGTAAAAAAACAAATTAAACATCACTAAAGCATATGGAAGTAGAAAAAAAAGAGGATCAAAGTGTTGGTAGAATGGCAATTGGGTTTAATTTCATAAAACAAGGAAGGATATTCGGTTTCCTCATTCAACTACCAATAGCCAACAGTAAGTGTTGAAAAGGTTTTTTGATTTTGAAGATTTCAAAATAAACTATTGAATGTTTTTATAATCTTTGTCATTTTCCAAAAAATCTTTTCGCAATGTCTAGCGAACCATTACAAAAAAATTGCTTACATGTGTACAAGACAATTGAAACTCCCACAAATTGATAGCTAATGTTCAATCCTGATAGGTGGACAAAATATGGCACAATGAACAGGTAATGTCAATTGAATAATCCATAAGTCACAAGTTTTAAGTCATGAACAATTTAAAATATCCCTCCTAAGTACATAGTTATGTACATAATTAAATCCTCCAAGAATGCTTGTTGTGTATGATCATTCTTATGGTAAGGTTTGGATGAACCAGAAAATTTTGTGATGGCATATGGGCTTGGATAGTTCCTTTCCTTGGATGGTTAGCACTTTCATGCGTGACTTTTGTTATGTTGTAAATTAATAGTCCATTTGGAAAGTTCTTGCTTGTGGAGTTTTCAGACATGTGTAATTCAATGTTTTTGTTTACCACATGTTCTATGTTGAATGGGCACATTATGACTAAAATAACACACCACACAACACATTATTTGAGGTGTAGAAATATTCTTTTGATCCATCATCCATAACAAAAAAATTGCCCAAAAGGACATTGTCCTTCTCTGTGTAGACCAAAAGTTGAAATTGACTTGTAGTTTTTCTTGTAATGTTTGCCATTGTATTGTGTTTTTCAAAGTATATGCCACCTTTAAACTTGGATCAACAACTTGGTGATTAGGAATGGTGCCAATATTTTCATCGAGTTCAAAAATTATTTAATAGGCCATGATAATTGGTTTGTATGCCACTATGATGCAAATAATCTAGTGGTTAATATGTCTATGGAACCAAATTGTAGCACAAAGTAACATCATTGTTCCACACAAAAAAAAATTAATGCATTTTTCTTTATTAAATTAATTAAATTAAAATTTCATTCCCATCCATTCAATTCATTGCATGTATAATCTTACACGGTAGCATCCAAGAAGGCCTCACAAACTTTTTAGGTAATGTGAATGACAAAGGTAACTTAAGTAAGTGGTACTTAGATTAGATGGTAATGCTTGACTTGATAAAAACACTCACAAAAAACTATTGAATAATTCAATGTCGTGCCCACCCACCATCCTCCTTATGTTAAATGAGTTTTCTTTATATAATCTCAATTTACTTTTTATGTTGACTAGTTCAAAATTTTCACATCAAAGTCACAAAACAAATTTTTAGTCAATCTTACATATAAATTGTCACGTTATACAAAAAATTCATGCACTACAAGAAATCAATGCCTTTTATATTGGAAATTTCAGTAAAAAAAACCCCCCATATTGTTTTTTGCCTCTATGTCCAATTTGACCAAATTGTCATTATAGACAAATCGTTTTAAAATTGACCATTTTGACTAGGTCTTTTTTATTAAACCACCATGACACTAATATAATTTAGGCAATGACTAAAATATATACTATTTAAAATGTTATATATATGAATTCCCTACCCTACTTATTTATTTAATTAATAAACATGATAATTATTTATGTTTAAGAAAATTATTTATGTATTTACCTACCAACCTTATGTCCAAGGTTTGCATCATCACTTGCATCAACATAATTACATGCATCATTGTTTACATCAAGCAATTAAATTTTAGTTGATTTTTTATTCATTATTAATTAAGAAACTTTTCAAGAAGCTTCCTTGGTTGATGCACACATGGAAACTTCTATGGAAGTTTCCTTGAATTAAGTCCCTAATGGGGTATAATTTGAGCTAACATTTAATTAAAAAATTTGTTGACTTTTAGTTCACTATTAGTTTAAAAAATTCCTCGGTCGATGCACACATGAAAACCTTTATGAAAGCTTCCTTGAACTAGGTTTCCAATGGGCTATAAATTAGGTTAGGACCTCCAATTACCTTTAGTCTATTCAACACTAGTTTTGGGTATGCTTTCTCATCATAACCTTTGTTTTCAGACGTTATCAAAATAAAATTATGTTTGAATCATCTTCTAACATATATTGTGGTTCTGCCTTGTGTTTTTGTGTTTTTAATCTTGCATTAGATTTAGGCGTACATTTCTTGTGATTTTTTCCCCTTGTGTCCTTGGTTTAATCCTTATTATTGTATTTTTTCATGCCAATGACACTAGGCCTCAATTAAGCCATTTAGCTTAGGCACTTAAGCTAGGCCAAGTAACTAAGGTTAGGTGGTTTAACATGCTTTGAAATTTAGGCTTCCTAATTAGGTCACATAAGTAACCAAGGTAGCCTTGGTTACAAATGTGAATATTTGAATTCCTTGCCTATGCATTGAAGAGTCAAATCTTTAACCATTGCACCACCACCCCATAATGTGATTTTTTTTTGACAACATATTATAATGAACATGATTTTGGACCAACATATTGCAATCAACCTACATGAATTTTTTTTCAATATATTACATTAAATGAACTTGAATTGTTTTTAATTGCTTACATAAATAGGTAAGTTATAGGTAGGTTAACCTAAATAGGTAGGATGTACCTATTAATAAATGCATGTACTTAGGTAACATGTAGGTAATAATCTATTATGCATTATAGGTACCTACTAGGTTTATGTTTATACCTACCTAATAAACTACCTACACCTATTTCGTTTATTAGTCTACATAAATACCTATTAACCTATTAATAGATATAGCCTAGGCATACTAGGTAGGTAGCCTAACCTATTAAATAGGTATAGGCTAGTAAACTACCTATCTAATACTAAGTTAAACTACCTACTTAGTAGCCTAGGTGGCCTAGCCTAGGTTATCTATGTACCTAACTAATAGACCTAGGTTAGGTTATGTACCTATTTAGTAGGCCTAGGCGGTGTACATTATGTATGTAGTTACTAAATAAATCTTGATAACCTAAGTTAGGTTATATACTTAATACGCCTAGGTGGCCTAGCCTACTTACATAGTTAGTAAAATAAATTACTTACTTATTAAGCTTAAATGGCCCATGTTATTTACCTAGTAAACCTAGGCTAATACATACATGGTTAATAGGTCTACGTAATAAACCTAGGTCACCTAGGATACCTACTTAGAAAGTTTACACTACCTAGTTGTAACCTATTCAGTAGTCCTAGGTTATGTCCTAGATAACTTATACTGGATAAGTCTAAGCTAAGCTACGTCTTAAGTAACCTATATTAGATAGGTTTAGGTTAGGCTACCTAGTTAATAACATATTATTTAACAAGTATCCTACTAGCCTATTAATTATGTTAAACTAAATAGGTAGTCTAAGCCTAACCTAACCTAACCTAACCTATTAGTTATGTTAAATTAACTAGGTTGTCGCAACTTTAGCTTTGGACTCGCAACCAAGGCGAGGGCTTACAAGGGTGCGGGCATAAAAGGAAGCTTGGGAGTCACACCTCATGCTCCCATGAGTGTAGGAAAGTGTGAGGGAATGAACTCTCACACTCCCAAGTGAGTTCCCACTTTGGGAATTGGAATCCCAATGGACTTTTGAATTTTCAAAGAACAATTTTAGGGGTCAAAACCCATTGGATTGGGGAGTTTTTTGTATCATTGAAAAGCTCTTAAAACGAAAATGTCTAAAATGAGTTCACATGACCCATTTGGACATTTCAAACACAAGTTATGGTCAAAAGAAGGGTCAGGAGTCAAATTGCCAATTTGATTCCTGACCATTAAAAGTCAAAAATCACCCCAATTCCCTTACGTTTAGGTGGTTTCTGACATACTACTAGAAAGCTTTTGATGAGGGCTATAATTTTTCTTCAAGCTTCATCTCAATCGGAGGTTTGCACGCAAAGTTATGAGCCCCAAAAGTTGTGATAGTCCCAATTATGGGCATTTCCAGACTCCCATTTGGGAGTCCTGGGACAAAATGACATTTGGGTGTTGGTCCCGTAGCCAAGCATAAAGTATACTATAAGGGGGAAGGTGGTGGCTTCCCCCAAATCTGGGCCGTGGTGAGTCTTATGAATTCGAGTTTGTCTGTGGTTCATCCTAGCACCAAAAATGCTTCAATTATGCACTAATCAACTTGTTGTTTGGTTTTTTGCAAGTTCGTGTGAGTGAATGATTACTTGTCATTCTTCCTAATCCCATCCTGGGGCTCTAGCACGCCCTTTTAGCCCCAAAGTGTTGCGAGTTAAGGAGTGTGCCTCAACTCCTTACTTTTCTATTGTTTTCATTTCAAATTCACATTTGAGTTAATTAAGGAGCTTGGGAGTGCATCGTAGGTAGCCTAGGCTTAACAAGTAGACCAAATCATCAAATGAATATGACTCATTTGACTAAATGTTAAATCACAATTATCAATTTGACTAAACCATGGCCATTTTGATGGAGATTTGTTGATTTTGACCAAATCTTCAGCTTCACACTTGGTCAAAAATGTCACTTTAATCAAATGTATTGATAAAATGTAACATGTTTTTTTCATGCTCCAAACTTTTGATCAAAATGAACATACCTTTTGGTCAATGTGGACATTTTGGTCAAGTTGGCCTTTTGAAAAGTCGTGATCATTTATAGTGATTCCATGTTCAAAAATGCCTATAAATGAGGATTTGAAAACTCACCTTTTGTCAATGACAAGGAAATGATCTTTTTCAATGATTTCACAAATGGAAAAAATATCCCCAAAAAGTTAAACTACTTTATAATGCCCTAAACCCTACAATGAATTATTAACTTTGGCCATGGAAGTCAATACATTTATGAATAAACATTTTGCAAATGACATTTTTTGCAACAAACCATAAAAAAGTTAATATGCAACTTAAAAGTTGGCATGTTCATTTCAATTTTCACCCAAGTTATGCATTTCTTGCTTGCATTATCAAATGAATAGATGTAATTGCTAGGGGGAGTTGGGATTAATTGTTTAGAACATAATTGAAATGTGACTATAAGAGGAAGTTTAATTATATGGATCACACATCATATCCAATGTAGAAAATACCAATGACAACATGTTACAAAATTTGACAAAATAAAACCCTAAAAAACCTTTTAAAAAGTAAAAATATTTAAGCTATGAAATGTAATGATACATTTTTCATAAGTGCAAGTCATTGATTGCAAATATCTAAAAAGAAATACATGCATTCATATCCTGCATTTACAAGTTGGGAGGCTACTTCTATTGGACCATATTTTAACATGTTTAAAAACCTCCATAAATAATTATAAGGAACAAAAGAATAATGAATCAAAACTTGGTACATTGAACATATGATGTTGAAATTTGACATTAGGTCAAGAAATGTAAATATGTTT
>Ga0209208_10011945_pt1 | contig 11073 bp, 5 predicted proteins | sample S1TSphfallax_3_FD_187694 | JGI IMG/M metagenome (GOLD analysis project Ga0209208, IMG submission 187694) | Host-associated microbial communities from peat moss isolated from Minnesota, USA - S1T2_Fd - Sphagnum fallax MG (SPAdes) (version 2) | ecosystem: Host-associated > Plants > Peat moss >... | reverse complement strand
TTGATAACTTAGGTTAAAGCAGTTTAGTGAAGGTTTATAAATGTTTAGCTTAGGTTCGTAATTAACCATTAATAAATTTATTATTCATTACTACCAAAGTGGGGTGCAATTTATTAGTTTAAATCACTATGGGACCTTAAAAGTGAAATAACTTCATTACATTTTACTGATTTTACTATAATATCACTATGTAAACATCATGTTTCATTACTAGTGAACATAATTCACTATTACAATTTACTATAATAAATAGGTTTATTTATATGTTTTAAATTTTTTTTATCTATGTTACTTTATGATATACCTTATATTATTTTAAACTACTTTAGTTATTCTAACTTATATTTTATGTTATTATAGGTTATTATAAATTATTGTACCCTAAATTATTATATGTTATTTTACCTTAAGGTATCTTAACTAATTTATTATAAGCTTTTAAGTTATTCAACTAACTTTAGGTTTTACCTTATGTTATTTTATTTTAAATTAATATATGTTATTTCAAGTTATACTTTAAGTTATTCAAGGTCATTCTACTTTATGTTATTATAAATTGTTTTATTTTAAGTATAATAATTTAAATTAATCTAAAACAAGATAGAATGACATAAGGTAAACATAACTTAGAATAAAAAATAATAACCTATGAAAAATAATTTTAAATACCCTACAATATAATAATTACCAATAGCTTATGATATTATAACATAGAATATCAAACAATGATTTATAATAAAATAATCACCAATAATTATAATATAACATATAATAACCAACAATCTTATATATTAAAGCAACAGTGGTGTTTGTCTATGTGGGCAGTGCCTGGAAGATTCTTCCAGTCAATGCTCGTTTCCTGTGGAGCTGTATATATTAAAGGAAGAATGAAACCTCCCCCGAAGCCGAACGGACAGTAAAATGAAGCTTCCCCTGAATCCGAACGGACAGTAGCTACGAATGACGGGATGGATGAAACTATTAAAGGACGTCGAGATGTTAAACGAAGCTTCCCCTAAATCCGTCCGGTCGTCCATGCGGATGGACACCCTGGAAGCTCCGAGGTTGCCGGTTGCACACCATCCTTCTACTGAGAGTCTGACACTGCAGCTTTCTGCCCGGGTGGGGGTGGTGGGAGGTTGGAGGGGAGGTTTTTTTTTTCAAGCTGTATTTGGTGTGGAGAATGGACAGTCCATGTCCACTTGGATAGTGGACAGTGGACTTTCCATGCAAGTTTTATTTGGGCACGGGGGGGAGGATTTATTTTCCTTTCCACCAATGGGAAGGCCCAAGGTGCCTTGCTTTTATTCCTTTTAAGTTTGGGGGGCGGGAAGGATTTTTTTTCCATTTTTCCCTGTTTCCCAATGTGTTTTCATGGTGTTCCCTCTAAATTCCTAATGGGTTCCCAATATGTTCCCCAAGTTCACAATGTGTTCCTCAACATGTTCTGCATATAAGACCTTCACTTTTATCCCATATGTTTTGGCAAATGTTGTTCTCCTTTCACCTGTGCATTAGGCACAGGGTTCACACTAGTAACTTATAATACAATAGCCATCAATAACCACCAATAAAATAACAACCAATGGCTTACAACAGAATAATCACCAATAGCCATTAATAAAATAACCATCAATAACCATCAATAAAATAACAACCAATGGCTTACAACAGAATAATCACCAATAGCCATTAATAAAATAACCATCAATAACCATCAATAAAATAACAACCAATGGCTTACAACAGAATAATCACCAATAGCCATTAATAAAATAACCATCAATAACCATCAATAAAATAACAACCAATGACTTACAATAGAATAATCACCAATAGCCATTAATAAAATAACCATCAATAACCATCAATAAAATAACAACCAATGACTTACAATAGAATAATCACCAATATCCATTAATAAAATAACCATCAATAACCATCAATAAAATAACAACTAATGGCTTACAACAAAATAATCACCAATAGCCATTAATAAAATAACCATCAATAACCACCAATAAAATAACAACCAATGGCTTACAATAGAATAATCACCAATAGCCATTAATAAAATAACCATCAATAACCACCAATAAAATAACAACCAATGGCTTACAACATAATAATCACCAATCTACTATATTAATTCAGGTTGTCTGTGCGTGCGTCTGTTTGACACGACAATTCTGCATTTTAATTCACCGGCAGAACCGGCCTCTGCATTTTCTATGGCAGAACCGACCTGCGGGTCGTGGTGACGTCCGTCTGTGACGGAGTTCGAGTCCGTCACAAAAGGCCGACCGGGCCCGCCGTGGGGGTGCTGGGCCGGGTTCGTCACAAAAGGCCGACCAGGTCTAAAATGATATCTTTTCACTTCAACTATCCAGATTTGCCCAAATTTCAATTTAACGGTTAAAATCGTTTTTCTCCCGACCCCACAATGTTTCTCCTTGGAAGCCCGCTTTCCAAACGAACGGTAAGGATTTGATACATTTCACCACATCCAACGACTACGAACCGTGGTGCTAAGAGAACCCTGCCAAGTAAGAAATTTCAAAAGAGCCTAGTTGCGAAAGTGGGGCCAATTTCCTTAACGTATCTTTTCGGAAGAATTAAAATCGATCGGTACGGATGTGTCCAAATTTTAATCCGACGGATAGAAATAAGAGAGGGTAAATATTTTTTTAAAGAGAATTAAACAACAGAAACAAGGATGGCAGCAATAGGTACCTATAGTGGCCGAAGGTCACGGGCACCCACTAGTAACGATTAACATAATAACAATCAATAACCACCAATAAAACATCCACCAATGATCATTAATATAATACCAATTAATAATCATCAATATCCACTAATATAATAGCCACTAATAACCATTAATATAATAACCATTAATAACCACCAATATAATATCCATTAATAACCATTAATAAAGTAACCACTAATAGTCATTTATATAATAACAACCAATAATTAAACAATTTCACTAAGTAAAAATGTTCAAATTCACTATAAATCTAATGAAACCCAAAGTGAACTAGGACACATTTCCTAGTAGTGGTTGATGATTTAACTACTAATGAATTTATTATTAATTATTAGTGAACTTGATTAATTATTAATGAATTCAATTAATTATTAGTGATTAATGATTCATTATCCACCTATCCGTAACAATTGCTCTTTGTTTATTTAGGGGTCACTCACTTTCACCATGGTAAATTTATTTAATTGCATTCAAAATTTAATGAAACATAAAATGAATTCGAACACATATTGATGTAGCGTGTGGTAAGTTAACATTTTGACAAATAATCATTTTCAAATGGAAGATGACAAAATATGTTAAGTAATCCAGTTTTTAATTTTCATTTCAAATGTTTATTGGTTGAGTAATTCAAACCAAAACATAGTGCAATCCAAAAGAAATTTTAATTTTATTATATTACATATACCATAAATATACCCATTATGTTTTAAATTTAATATATATATTTTTTGTTCAAATAATATTTGATAACATTGGATATACGTCTAAGTTCATTTTATATTTCATTAAATTTTGAGTGAAATTAAACAAATTAGAATAATTAATTGAATTCACCAATAGTTAACCAAATTCTACTAATAGTTAAATTATTAATAATTAATTAAAACCTAAGTTAGGCACCTAGGAACCTTCATTAAACTACCTAATTTATATTAAAAACCTAGCCCATCTAAACACCTTACCCACCAACTTAAAGTGCAAGTGTGAAGGTTTGAACATTTTATATATTTTCACTTTCATGTTTAAAGAACACATCTTTAACCATTGAATCATTACTTAAATGAATGGTTTTTTTTTATCATCTCAAGTTATTAAACACATTATTTCTTACCATAAACTATTGGTGACTATTGTATGTAAAGAATTGTTGTTTATTATAAGCTATATTACCATAGGCTATCAGCGATTATTCTATTGTAGGTTATTTTTCATTATTTAATCATAGGTTATTGTTGGTTATTTTAAATTATTTCACCATTGGATATTATTGGTTATTTTATCATAGGTTATTGTTGCCTATTTTAGGTTATTTTACCATAGGCTACTATTGGTTATTCTATCATAGGTTATTTTAGAAAAAATTGTTGTAAGTTATTATTGATAATTTTAAATTAGTCCACCCTAAGTTATTATATGAAAAATTTTAATGTATTATTTTACATTGGGTCATTATATTTTAATTTAAGTTATTATATATTATTATACCTTAAGATAAAATAATTTATACTAACATAAAATAAAATGATCTTGAATAACTTAAGGAATAATTTATATTAACAAATATCAAATTATATTAAATTAGAATAACCTAAGGAATAACTTAAGGTTAGTTTAAAATTTTAAAATAAAAAATTTATAACAAGTTAATTCATTTTAAAGTAGAATAATTTTTAATAGTTTAAGGTATAACCAAAGGTGTAATATAACTTATAATGGCCTACAATAATTTATAATAACCTAGGGTATATGTTAGAATAATTAAGATAATATAAAATAATATAAAACATAACTTAAAAGAACATATATAGGATATTTAAAAGAACATAAAATTATATTTATTTACCATAGTAAATTATAATGGATTTTATCAACTAATAGTGAAACATGATGTTTACATAATGACCTTATGGTGAAATAACTTTAACTAGGGTGAAATCATTAAAGTGTAATGAACTTATTTCACTTTTAAGGTTCCATACTGATTTATATCAATGAATTACACTCGATTTTTGTACTATTGGGTTTACATTATTATAATCATTTATTATTTAAAGTCCAATGAATTTCTGATGAAGTTATGTAAATTTTTTTTGAATTTATCAATGTAACATTTGGATAAATTTGGAAATAATATAATGAATATATAATATTCATAACCATTTTGAAAAAATTATAATCAACTCTTTAAAACATAAATTTCCAGTAATTTTTAGCATTATACTAATGCATTTGATGTTTAGTATGAATTTATTACATTATGCCCAAAGATGGTGCTTATGATTCCAACTATGACTACAAGTTTCAATAATATATATGTTTTAATGACTACATGGCTACATAGTTGATTTAAACTTGTTGTTCATGCCATTTTGTCACAATTATGACTATACTCATTGATGCCATGATAAAAGTCATTTATGTCATTCCATACCATTTTCATGATTAAAATCATGGATGAATGATTACAATTCTAAAAGTTCAACAATCGTGTTTATTGAATTTTGTAATAATAAATTGAACAATAATTCTAAAACATGTTTTCAATGATTGAAAATTCATTTTATAAGTATATTTTATAATTTTTATAATTGATTTATTATTTCCATGGCCCATGTGGCAATTTATTCCAAATTAAATAATTTATTAACTACTTATGGCTTATTGCATGGCATCTTAAATTTTAAAATGAACATTTTTAGGTCATTCCTATGATGCCACATGGGAACCATGGCCTAGTAAACCTAGTTTAAAGACCTTAACTTAGGGCATTTATGTTAGGTGACCTAATCTAAAAGCTTAACCTAAACCACCTTAAATTAGAAAAAACTTAACATTAATTAAATAAATGACTTAAGCAAAGAACCTAAATAATCCTAGGTTTTAAGTATGAGGATTTGAACCCTTCGTATGCATTTTGAGGCTTCAAGTCCTTAACCATTGCACCATGTCTTTTTATTTATAAAATAATTAATCATCAAAAAAATATAAACATCAACATATTCAAACTTAAATTACTTTAAGTTGACTTAAGTTGACATAATCTAATGTAAGCCACCCACCAAGTCTAACCTAAGTTAAGTTAAATGTTTTTAAAGCATTGCGTGTTAATTTATAATAACCTAAAGTTATTTAGGTTAAATTAATTTAAACCAAAGCTAAACAGAAATTAAACCTAAACATTAAATTTGAAGGTTAAACATAGGTTAAACCTAGGCTAAATTTTAAAATTAAACTTATAAGTTAAACTTCAAGGCTACACATAGGTGAAATTTATAAACCAAACATAGACAAAACCTGAAGGTTGAATTTAGGTTAAATTTATAAAAATTTAGATGAAGCATAGAATTGAACCTATGTGAAACATAAAAGTTAAATATAAGTTAAACTTAAAAGTTAAATGTAAGCTAAACCTATATATTAACCTTAGAAGGTGCAAATATTCAATCATGAACCACACCCACCCTTCTAAACCATTGAATTTTCAAAAACTATTTTTGGCATCTTATAAAATAAATAGTCTTCTTAATATTTTTATGTCAAAGTTTATATTAAAATTTACCGAAAAACAAGTATTAAAGTTTGCAAAAAAATTACGTATGAGTCCTTTTACATAATGGTTATACCTATTTAAAAGTCTTTTTGTGTATTTTTATATTCATTAAATTGCTTTCAAAATTTCAAGATATGTATTTTAATATATTTTAATATATTTGTATAAAAAAACTCTATTTGTAATTATATTTTCCCTTTCAAATGTTAAATACACAAAATTAAACAATGGCTTCAACTATTTTGGTACATGTTTCCAAAATAACACCTTAAAAATAAAACTAAGCTAAATCTAAAGGCTAAATTTATGTGAAATGCAAAAGTTAAACCTAGTTAAACATAAACCCAAATATTAAACAAAAGCTAAATTTAAATGTTAAACCTCATTTAAATTTAGGCTACACCTAAAGCCTAAATGAACAAGTTAAATTTCAAGGCTAAACCTAAGCTAAACCTAAAGTCTAAACTTAAATTGACAATGACTAAACCAAAACAAAAATTACTTTTAATGTTGATTCCAAAACTAAAATGTTTAATTGCATAATGTTGAATTGATTTTTTTGGGTGGCTACCTTTTAAAATCTTTGAATTGTATATAAAAATTTAAGTTTTTAATGATAATTACAACCATTTTTAAAACTACATGCACCTACTTGATAAATGTTTTTCATATAAATTATTCTCAATTTTCTAATGTGCTCAATACATTTTGTTACATGGTCAAAGATGGTTTTGAAATCAAAACATGTGCTTTAGTCATGTGGTTGTGAATTTCATGACATTACCTAATCATGTAATTGTAAACAAAATTACATTGTGTTATACAACTAAAAAATGATTACATGACCAAAACTCGATGATAGTTGCAAAAATGTCTAGACATAATGTTAAATTTGATCAATTTCATAAATATAACATCAATAAAAATATGACATTGGAATAAAAAAACTTAAAAATACATAAATCGAAAAAATACACCTTTCCATGCTTATTGACTTGGGAATAGGCTAAACATATTCCCATTTGAAATTATCCAAATGACAATGACAACTTATGACTTATCAAATGTAAAAATCCTCCTACTTAAATTAAATTTAATGAACCATTGTCATTAAAATTTCCATACCCCTTTGATATCATCTTTGAGCAACTAGGCCATTAAGACCAAACATTAACAAGTAGGAGATTTGACACACCCGTGTTACAAAATGAAACCTCTAAGGCTTTTTAATGCACCCAATAGATCCACACAATTATTTACCTCCAATTGTTTATGTAATCCTTTTAATATTTGACCCCAATATGTTTTCCACCCGAAATATTAACATTGCAAATGTTACACCACTACCCTAACAAGACCTTAAAATATAATATAATATAATTCTTGGGCATTTTTCCCTGATTTTCATCTCATTTTCACAAACACCTTTCTCTTTATATTTGTTCATTATATTTATTCTATATAAAACCATCCCTCATTTTTTTCTCCATCACTCTCCATTGAAATAGTTTTGGGGTTCAAAAAAAATTCTCCATAATTTGACTATTGAAAGGTTTGAAGTATCCCCCCTCTCCAACCACATTGTTTGTACCTTCCCCTATTTCCTTTTTGCCCATTTCTATAATTTTCATTGTTTTAAAACACCTCATAATTTAATCATCAAGAATGTGACATTCACATATGTAGGATTTGACATATTCTTTCCCAAATATAATTTCAAACTCTCATCCCACCTTTTCAACTATTAAAACATCCTACAAAGTGATGTGATGATTTTTCTTGTGGTTTGTCCCACCTAATGAAAAATTAACCCACATTTACATATATAAATAAGTGTTTGTTTGACATGTTCACAATGAAACCCTCCGAAACTATGGAGCCCTTGTTCCACTTTTGGTACTAATAAAAAACCATTAACAAAATTGTGTGTCACATTATTTGACAATTTTTAGAATCAATACACAAAAATTATTGAAGTTAAATTATTTTTGTCTAAAAAATAATTAAAATACTCAAAAATAACATTGAACAAGGTTCCATGAAAACTCTTAAATTGATTGAAATAGTAATAGGATTTGTGACCTTAAAAGAAAATTAATACACTTAGGACAATGGGATAGGGTCTCACTAATACATATTCACAAATAACATAGTCTTATTATATATTCCATCATGGCCCTCACCATCATCTTGAGAATCACATTTTTTTGGACATCTAATTTAACATACAAAAATCATGAACATGTTGTTCATTTATAAATGAATGAATGTCAATTGATGTTCAAAAATCTAGTAAAAATAAGATTTCCACCTAAGCCCTATTCACAACATTCACACCCTCTACCCATGTCAAGCATATTCATTATTGTCTTACTCCCATACACCTATCCTTCCACACATAAGTAACAAACTCCCATTTTAACCAATTATTATCAAATCACCTATGGCTCTTGATTTTTATATTTTAAATATCGCAAATTCTTGTATTCCAAAATGATTGATACACGAGTTTTTCCCCTAAAGATATCTTTTGGTGATTAATTTCCGATCCTCAACATATCCCCAATCAACTTTTTTATGAAAATGGTGAACTTTTGTTTTCAAATGAAATTAAAATTTAAAATTGTAATGAATTTTGGAACTTCCAATGGCTAGAATTGGAAAATATAAAATCCACATGGTTCTAGTATGTAAGCAAGAATGACATTTTCATCAATTTAAATTTTTTTGAATCATTTAAAATTTTAACAATATTTTTTCATTTAAAAAATATTTATTTAAAATTTTGATAACTAAGTTGTGAAATAAACCTTATATAACTGATTGCTTTTGAATTTATGAGAACTAGACCAATAAAAATAATTAAAATTTTTGATACCCCAAAAAATTATTTAAAGATTGAAAAGAAAAAATATTGAAAGAATTCAGCTGGTTCTTAAAACTTTCTCTTAAAACCTTGGAACCAAAAAATTTCAAAAATAAAAAGGAAATTTCCAACACTAGTAATTTCTATTGTTGGGCAGTTCTCTATTTTTTCATAGGATTGTTGGGTCTAGGTTTCAAAAGACTTTATGAAATTCCCCTCAAATTTTATTTTTATTTTAAAAAATTGTCTTCAACAAACCCAAGCAAGGTTTCAAAAAACTGCAAAAAATAATTTCACCCCAAACGTCAAAAAGCAAGTTTCAATTGTTTTATATTCAAATGCAATTTTCACATAGTGATTATCAAAATCTTTTTTTTTCAAACACTAAATTTTATTTATTTTTTTAAATCTTTAATTACAAAAGTCAAAAAAATAATAAAAAACATATAATGTTTTCTTCCAACATTTTATATGTCCACAAGTTCATCCCATTCAAAATAAACTTCAAACTCCTTCAAGAGACGACAAATAACAAGGAGGCAACAAAACAAATCAAAAGTGCACAACAAAAAAAAGGCAACACTTAACAAAAAGGTGATGAAGCTCAACAAACTAAATTAACCAACTAATCAAACACTAATCTTTATTAACAAACAGCAAAATAAGCACAAAAACTAAACATTAAACATCATTTTTATTCTTGCCGACAACATGAGGAAGAAACCATCACAATAGCCTTGTGATGCCTCCTCCAATAAACCTTTTTTTTTTTTTCGTAAACCATACCTATGACCTTAAACTTATTTTTCACTAATTAAAACCTTAACCCTAGTATTCCTTAATCCCTTGATAAATATCAAATTTTTCAAAAAAAATGAGTAAAGGTTTCAAATGAATGATTTTTAGCTCGTTGAGATTCAAGAGGCAAGTTTCAAAAAGAGTATAACCCTTGGTGATATCTTGAAATATTCAAGGTGAGAACCGGTTTGAAACCTTGCCCGATTCTCACCTTTTTTTTTTTTTAATACCTGCCCAACATTCGTAATTTCCTTTAGATCTTCTCATTAAAATGTTGTTATGAGATATATTTTACTATATCTCAAGAGCCCAACTCTTCCCCATTGTCCTATTTCTATACACTAATATAACCTTTTTTCTAGGTGGCAATCAACGTATTTTCTCTTGGTGAATTTTTGTAACTTGGCAAAAAAATTCAGAAATGAAACAAAACACACCCAAAAAAAAAAAAAAAAAAAAAAAAAAACACCAAAAAAAAAAAAAAAAAAACCCCTAATTCTTAGGGATGTTTTGCCATTTTTGAAATTAAAATAATTAAATTAGCCACATCTAGACCTAGGCACTTCCGAGGTCATCACTTAATAGTTGGCATTTGATACTGGGAATTTTTGTCAGTGACCTCCTCGATGAATTTTTTTTTAAAAAAAAAACCTTGGGTGAGACATGTGTATTACATGATGGAGAGATCAAGGCTTTTTTAATTGGCGAAATTTTGTCAAAAAACTGAAATTTAAAAAATTGAGTTTTCAAGTGGGCTATCAGACGTGAGTGAGGGAAAATAAAATAAAATAAAATAAACAGATTCATGTGCTTGGTTTTCATTGTGTAGCCACAAATATAGGAAGATGATTGTAGATTTGTACTTTGTTTCTTGTTGATAGCCAGATTTGGCTAAATCTTCCTCAGCCTAAAAGGCATCTCTCGGGCCAACTATAAAACGTCTTGAATGGGGAACTTTGGATGAAGTATAGCAATCAAGTTCCATGGATTCTTTGAAAATAACACTTTATGCCTGAAAAATGCACATATATAATAAAATTGCACATCCTTTTGGGCCCCAAAAAGGTGCACAATAAATTAAAA
>Ga0209208_10011944_pt1 | contig 11073 bp, 9 predicted proteins | sample S1TSphfallax_3_FD_187694 | JGI IMG/M metagenome (GOLD analysis project Ga0209208, IMG submission 187694) | Host-associated microbial communities from peat moss isolated from Minnesota, USA - S1T2_Fd - Sphagnum fallax MG (SPAdes) (version 2) | ecosystem: Host-associated > Plants > Peat moss >... | reverse complement strand
GCATAAGTTCACTTGCATAAATCCTGGAGAGACAAACTAGAGCATTAAGCTGTCATGGGGAATTTGCCCATTGGTGCTGTGTACATAAATCAAGGAAGATTCTTGTGAGTTAAGATGTCTCCTTCAATAAAGGTCGAATTGGAATGATGGTTATTCCAAAGCATGTAGGTGTTCTGTACCTGAATCAAGGAAGATTGTTGTGAGTTAATAAGATGCCACCTTCAATAAACATCAACATTAGTTGTTTGCTAACTCTGATTTCCAAATACATCCGGTTCCTTTGGAAACCTCTTGATGAGTGACATTAGGTCAGACACTGAACTTCAAGTGATGATGGGTTATCACAAACCATATATAAGATTTCTGTGGACGTAAGTGGTTTGTTAGGACCACAGGAGTCTGGATTATTGCAGAAAAATAAAATTTGGCCACATTTTGAACTAATAAGATTGGCCAGAGTTCTCAAACAGCTTCACCCCATCTTTGGAGGATTTTTCAGAAGGTAAGAGTGGCCCGACAATGCAACTAGACTTGATCCACCCTCCTATTCCAACATGATGTCCACCAACACATAAACTGAATACAAGTTTGAAAGCATGACCATGAAACCTCAAAAATGGTACCACAGTTTCTTTGTAAGGCACTTGACCCTACCTATTGGACCACAACCTTTTGAAGAAGCATCCACAAGATTCCCAGTGGCACAGAGTTATGACTGAGGATATGGACTCAACCCACAGTTGTGCAATTCTCGAGCTGCCACCAGCTAAAAATCTGAATCTCTAACAGATGTTTTTGAAGGCAAATGGGTCAGTACACAAATGTGAGACAAGGTTACTCCCAGGGGTTTCATGGGAAGAGAGGCCACTGACTGAAAATGGGTCACTATTAAGGCTATTTTGCTTAGCAGCTAAAGAAAGTTGCAATTTTTGTCATATCAATGTAAAGACCACTTTCTCCATGCCAACCTTAAGGGAGAAGTACATATCCTTTCAAACTTGCAGGTTTGAAAGTAATAAGGAAAGAAACCTTTAAAAAGCCTTGTCTGGTTTGAAATAACATGTTCAACCTTGGTATGACAAAATTGATTGTACAAGAAGGATTAAAGTTTCAAGAAATAAAAGGGGGACTACACACTACACTCTGGACTTCATGTACAAGCCAACGTAATATTCAGCATAAAGTTTTTTCACTTTTTTCTACAAGACAATGTCAATTCTTAATGTTGATGATCTCCTTCTATGTAGGAACAATGGAATGTGGATTTCATGGTGCAAATCTCATCTCAGAAAAACTTGAAATGTCTGACTTAGAGGAGGAAGATCTGACACTACAGTTGAAAGTAGAATGCACTTAGTGAAGAGGGGAATCTTCGTGATCCAAAGAGGTATGCCCTACAGGGATTCGGTGTTTTGGTCAACAAAATTATCAGTCATCCTCCATACCAACAGTTGCAAAACAAACGCAGTAACAAAAATGAATGAAAAAGAAGTTGATTCTATTCACTATCACTTAATCAGGAAGAAACTAATTTACTTCATGGCCATCAAACTCAGAAACTTCTATTTATGTCACAATGAATAGCGAAGAGATATATGGTGGAACCTAAGGTACATCAAAGGTTCTTTCTTGCTGAGAGGGTTCTTCAATCCAAATCTTTTCTTTACTATTCAGATCCTGAGTTGTATTTTATGTAAGAAGGAAAAACAAACCTCCACATTAGACTCCCTTATTGTCTGTTCTTCAGTGTTAAATAACTGGAAGAATGGGACCAATTTTCTAAGTTATGAAGTTCCTCTTCACACAATAGTCTTACTGGTGATCTGCCATTGCACCAGTGTGTTCCTAGGCCCCATACAGTGAACTTGAGTTTGGATCTTCCAGTGAGGTGATGAAGTCTCTCTAGATAGGGGATGATCAGGTGTGAGCTGGACAATACAAGAATTTGTCGACTCTGGCACACCTACTATCCCATGGCTTTCTGTGGGTGATGAATAGTCAGTTCATTAGTCAGAGAAGAAATGAAGGCTCCAACAGAGAGCCTGCTCTTCTCCTTGAAACTGATGCAACAAAGTATCAAGAAGACAATTGAGTCTTGAACAGGGACTTCAAGCATTAGAAACATAGTTTCTGCTGCTCTCTGACAAGAAGAACACTGCTTCTGTATGATGAGTGATATCTGAAGGGTCTGACAAAGGTGTTGGAGGTGGGTTCAAGGAGGAGCTCAGGGAATACCCTGCCTACAGCTCTAATGAGAATTGGAGTGCAGGAGTGAGAGGGGATGTTCCTAGTTCTCACCTAGCTAGATCTCCCTTTAGTCGTAACTATCTGTCAGCCACCTGTGCTTGGTTCTCCATAGATGCGGCTTGGCTATTAAGGGATGCAATCTAGTCAAATTGGGTTTTTCTCTCTTAAGTTTTTTTGTTAGCAAGTGACTCATTGTAGAACCCTTCATTGACAAACCTGCAATGGCAATGATGCGCCAATCATAGCTGAAAGCTGAGAAGCAGAAATATGAAGTGTGAGAAAATCTTTCCAGCAAGAATTGAGTAACAACTCATTTTCAACATGAATGACTTCCCTCTCCAATCTTTGGCTCCCTTGTGATGCTTGGTACAAATCTAATCAGATCAGTCTTCAGCTTCTGTACCATGTGAGACCATAGCAGTGTCCTTGTCCACCAATGATCTTGAGAATCCCCTGTTCAGTTATATGCCCTTCTATAGCACTCTACATTTTAGCCAAAAAATGGTAAATACTGTAACCATGGCTACCAGAGCTCAATTGAGGCAGAGGCTGGTTGGATGGTTGTAAAACATTTGCCACTGAGCCCCTGATTAGAGGCAAAAAGGAAAAGAGGCCTTGCTGATGGCAGAATTCTCTTGGACCACTGGAGAGAAGAGTTTGAGCACAGGTAGGGGAACTGCCTCCTCTACTTGATGGAGTTCAAGAACATCACAGAAGTCTATATTGAGAGAAAGTTGTTGAGAGACATTCAGAGGGCTATACTGTAGCCGACTTGCTTGCGCCCTTAATCCAATCATCAATGTCATTGCAATGAACTGTGCTTTACAGAGAAGGGAGCTTCACATGCTGTTCTTCCGCAGTCCCTGAACAACCAGTATTTCTTTGGCTCCCTACAACAAAACAGCTCATGCAACAAATCCTCAAACTTTTCACAGAGAACTGTTCTTCACTGATGTTGTCAACTGTGAGAAAAACCCAGTGTCTCACAAAGCCTTTCTCAACTCCATCCTCTGCCTGCATATTCCTGGCAACAGCCTAACATGAAAAGGTGTTTGTGATTTCTCATATAGCTGCATACCTGTTAGTTTTGGTCACCACTCCATCTATTATCAACGTGCATGGCACATCTTCCCATGAAGGGGAGCAGCTTACTGCATGCTCTTGAACAGCTATTCTATGCTTGACAGCAAACTCAATGTCAAGGAGGAGCTCAGCATTTCCCTGACTGCCATAGCTGTGACAGAACCCACCATCAGTGCTCTAATGCCTAACATCCTGTACAAACAATTCAACTCAAATCAAACCAGAGATGTGTACTTTACATTACCATTGAAGTTCTTGTTGGATGGATTCATATGTTCATCCCAGTGTTGACCATGAGTAAATTGCAGGCCAACTATGAGCACTACTCCTTGAAGCCTGCAAATGTTGACTCCCTGGGTTGGCAATCCATAGCTTGCAACCAGAGAAATTACAATCTCTATCACTCATGGTCCTTGATGGGATCAGAAGCTGATCCACACTAATGGTGCTCACACAGAAGCAACACCTGGTAGAAGGTCAGTTATATAAGGTCAGCTGCAATGTATAGGTGAGGGAGATACCCTATTAGAGATCAATTGTGATGTCGTTGGGTGGTGCTTTTACATAAATTATAATAGATGCACATTCACAACAGTATCATCAATGTGCCTGCATCCTACAGAACAGTGTCATCACAAATCTGTAAACAAGGTATTCTAGAGGCCAGAAAAACTTCATGCAGAGCATTCAAAGATCAACATCTGTAAGTAGAGGGCATCCACTCTGAGGATGCACTGTCACAGAGACACTGTCAACAAATGGTCTGCAAATCTGTGACATGACAAACCAAGGAAGGATTAGGAAGCTAGTACTGACAAGGTGACCTTCCTCATAAACACATTAGGAAACAATGGCATACTGAAAGAGCAACTTTGCATCATAAGATTGACTGTAAAAAAGCTGCAAATTACAACTGTCAACCTTCAAAGCTATCACCAGCTTGGCAACACCATGCACCTGCATGGACCTGCCTGGCAACAACTGGTTCCACATAGGCCACACAAGATGGTAGCATGCTGAGAATGTAACTGTTGTTTATTATGCAGAGCATGAAGAAAGTGTACAGATAGAACATCAATGGATCACATCATGTGGTACTCCCACATTACGCTCCTAAGTGATAAATGCAAGGCCAAAGGGGCCAAAGGGAGGTCACACACCCTTGGTTGTACAACAACTGCCTTCTTCAGGGTGATTCAATCAATCTGGGATAGCACCCTCTTGGCAACTTGGTAGCTTCCCTCCTACAGGACCTATCTAGTTCTCAATCTGAAATAAGCATCTCAACTTGCAATTTGAACATCACTTGGGGCTTTCTAAGTTCCCCCAGTGCAAGTTTACTTGGAAAAAGTCAAATAGCCCTAACCACCTGCAAACTTCAATGTATCTCAATTGAACCTGTCTCATAAGACCTCCCAGAAGTGAAGCTCTTGTCAGACAGAAGCAAATCATCTGATGACATAGTCATCTGCTTTCCATTTCCTTGACTACCAACTTCTCACATTCCCCCATGTCAATCCCCTGATCCAATAGACTCCACCCTTGCTGTCCACTAACGTGCACCCACCTTTTTCTACATATTTTTGTCATTCACAACTAACACAGCTCTCAGTTGAACATTCCAAAGTGTAAGGCAAAAATATGTACAGGGAACCTGTTTAGACTTGAGTCAGCACTTAAAGGTAGTTCTAGAGTGTCCATATTATATGGATCCTCGCCGTGAGCCAATCCTAACAATATCCACTGATCGCTCCAGTGTTTGCAAATATTTGCGAAGATGCTTGATATATTCAGGATAAAGTTCCAGGTTGCAGTGCCCACCCCCCTTCAACCACAATGGCTCATACTTTTTGTTAGACAATTCATACAATTGCTTCCCATGTGACCAGTCGACCACTTCATCTGCTGTACCCTGCAGTTGATACCCAGTTTCCAATCAGATGGGTATAAAGGAGGGACTAATCCTGTTTCCCCAATCTTAGCAGGCCCAACCACAAGATCTGAAGACCAAGTCACAAAAAATCTCCTACCTAACTTATGCTGAGGTACAAGATTTTTTCTGGAACAGAATTTCACTGGATGCCAACTGTTATGGATGAAGTGGAAATTCCAGATTTTATTGCAGAATAGTGAAATGTCTTATGGAAAGGTTTCAAAACATTCAAGCAACTGCATTTATCCAGAAAATAAAATCAAGGTTGGAGGATGAACAGTTAGGTTTAGATGATGTCATTAGCACTCACATGCATCACCAGGACAGGGCAGTTGACTAAGCCAATCTTGTCAATGTTCTACACCCAACCCAGATACCAGTCTCAGATGACAATGATAAACAGTTCATAATAATGGCTAACACCTAATGGACCAAAACCCAATAGTTGTGAGGTATTGAGAATTCTGAGGCCTGATTCTCACCTTGTAGATGTCAAACCAGTATGTGCGCTTCACAGGATACATGACACGTAAACCTGAGAGTATTGGGCTGTGCAACACCACACCACGCAGGTGAGGTTTCCGGGTTGCTAAATCCAATGTTGGACCACTGCCAACTGACTGCCCATACAGCACCACATTTTCTTCTTGAACACCGTACATGCGCTCAAGACATTCGTAAGCTGCTTCTATGTCTGCATATGTGTTTGGTTCACTTGGCTGCTTGCTTGCATGCAGAAAAGACACACAAAATAACAAATTAAGATGGAAAAATTGCTACAAGGTGCTATGAGGTGCACTGACACTACCTGGTCTATTCATGTTTGCCATCCATAGACTTGTCAACAATGAAAACCTTCTAAGCGTTCGAACAAGAAAACTTTTAGTCCTGAACATCCAATCCACCCTGGCTCAGTAAGACAATTGGGATTAGTGAAGAAGTAAGCTAATGGCAGCTTGAACTTCATCCATTTCTTTGTTGCAATTAAGAATGAGTTCATATGGAGAGTGGAAGTAAAAGAATGAACATGACTGAGAATGTCTTGAGCTTAACAAAAGAAAATCACAACAAGAATTGATTACTGACCTTCCCAGTGGATGCTCCATAACCTGAGTAGTCATAACTGTAGATTGCAAAACAACCAGAACTTAGTCCACAAACTCCATGTTCATTTCATACTGTTGGTATTGAGACCTAGGTCATCATGTAATTTATTTTGAGCCATTTCTTTCTTTCCATTACAATCTCCAAGAAGTTTGGATACCACTACAGATCTTGCAGTGTTGCAAGCTTCACTACACCTCTATTTCAGTTAGCTATATTCTCTTTCTTAATTTTACACAACTAGTATAAACCTGCAGGTACTCATATCCCCTTCCAATTGTCTGTTTTCTTTCTGTGGCAAACAGGACATCAACCTATATATCCCAGATGGAGAACAATTCCTTGTTGATGTAACAGAGTCCAGCATTATAGAAAATGTGAGACAGGTTATGCTACCTGGCTGCCTCAGAGCAAGATTGAAAGAATTGGAAACTCATCTATGGCACAAAACTCCACTCAGTGCAGGGTGGCAGCAAAGGAAACCCAGCAGCATACATCAAAGCTATTTCCTCTGTTCTTACACTAAGTATATGCTGCACTGCCTACACCTAATACTAGGACACCTACTGATGCCTCACAGGTAAGGAATTATATATATTCCTCATGCCTCCTCCCTGAGATGCCAAATACATGAGAATATACACCAATTATGATCATTTCCTGCTTGTAATGAAATGTGTTGACCACTTCATTCTAGTAATCCTTCGGCAAATGCAATGAACCTTATGTAATTGACGGGAAAACAAGATTGGCAATGAACAAAGTCATGCACTGTAAGAAACATTGAGATGAAAGATCCAGTGCCATCTGCATAATTCTTGTCCTTAGCTTCTGGCTTGATAACTGTACTGTAGAGATAAAATGTGCTTGAACAACCACAAGAACTCTTTCTTTCTCCTCTTCCAAAAAAATGACCAAGGAGATTGCAGTGTTGATCCTGGCTTGGTTTCAATCACAGAAAACCTAGCATTTCTAGTTCATGATTTGCAAATGTTAAGCTATACTTCTCAAGAACATAGTCCCACTTTTCTTAAGCCAAAACAGCAGACACTTAGCAAAAGATTAAAGGGAGTAATTACTGACCCAAGTACATTGATACGCAGATGAACACTGAGCTCCACAAACAGTTCGTGCATCTGGCCGAGGTCCGCAGCATTTCCGTGGGAATACAGAAGAGTAAGGTTAGCCGTTGGATGTTTCACATAGAGCGCAACTATCTCGGTTCCTCGTTTCGTCGGCAGCTTCATAACATCAACATCCTCACGGGGAACGGCTTCCGAAAGCCACAATTTCCCTGTTGCTTCATCTTCGATCACTTGATATGAAGGCGGTGTAGGGGGGAAAAACGCAAACCTTGCCGCCACCGACGATGTTACCGCTCCCATCTCCTCTCTCCTGCTATGGTCTGTATGAACTTCCACCAAAAAATCCCTACTTCCTCGAATCCACTCTAACCAGTGAAAATGAAGGCGATTACCAGATTACAGTCTCAACCTGCCTCGTTTCAAGAACCCCGATACTCCACACATAGTCAAACTTCCGCGCCATCTCACTGCTCCAGCCACCCGAGCATCGAAACCCTACCAGGCGCTATAAGGCGGCACACAAAACGGTTTCGGAAAAGAAATATTTCTCCAGATCCAGGGAAAAGAGGGCAACAATATTGAAGGCAATAGTGCAAGTCTTGCAATTCAAGCACGCCGTGAGTCGAAAGCTGCAATCCTCCTCCTCGTACTCCCCTGCAATCCAGCCTTTCTGTCTCTCCTCTCACTCTTCGAAATTCGCAGCCTCACTGCGCAAGACGGATGACGATCACACAAATACGAATACGACTTTCTATACGTACGTACAAAATTTCCCCGTTGCCGTATGCTTTTGTCTGGTGGACATTTCTCATAAAGAAACAAAAAATTTGAGAAGCACAATTCATTCAACGAAGTTTTGTTCCTTATTTTTGCTTTGGTGTAACGTATAGGGTGAGTCACTGACAGCAGTGCCTGACTCTCGGTTCAGGTGCCTGAAGCTTCTGCCCTGGATCTTGGTTCAGGGCAGTCCTTTTTTTGGGGGCAAAAACTTATCAAATTACTCCATAAAATCAGGGCCAGGTATCTGTAAGTTTAGACTGCAAGGGTGTAATCCGATGGTTTTTTTGCCTAAATTTCCAGTAGTTCTTTCTCACTAACCCTCATATATAGGTTAGGGATCTGACCACACGGAACTCATTGTCAAAAGGATATAAACAGGGTTGTGGCATGGATTAAGTGACACAAATTTGTCATTTGTCATATTTGTAACAATTTGCAAAGTAGTTCATTTACTGCAAAAGCTTGCAACCTAGTTCAATATAGTTTAAAATTAACATTCAATTTTCCAACAATCTACATTAAGACAATCAAGATGGTTTGCTTAGATAACTTTGTTTATTTTCACTTAAGAGCATCTTCTGCAAGTATATGTGCTGATTATTTAAAAGGGAGACTATTACACACAAGGTCACCTAGTTCCACCCTGCATATTATTAGTTCTATCATTCCCCTTTCCCCCACCATAATTGGAGACCACTTCAATTGAGATACTATTGTCATGCTCCACAAGTGTATATCAATGGCACTATTGTTAGATTGTCCAAAAAAAAATTTGGACAAAGCAATCCAAATTAAGGAGCATTGGAAGAGAATATAATTGGTTTGTAATAATATAAACTTCAATTGGATTGTATTGTGTGCATCAAGAGAACACTTGGTTCATGAACCAATTAATAGACAAAACAAAACCATAAATTCTAACAATCTAGGTGAAAAGATGGTGAGAAGAATAAGAAAAGCAAATAAGTGAACCAAGAAAACCACATCCACAAATCAAGATCTTGGAATAGTGAACCACTCAAAGAGTGGATCTACTTGCAAGCACATTCCCACCAATCCTCTCCCCATTATTTTATTCCTCAAGGTTGTGTCAAAAAAATACATGCATCTTCCATTGAACATCACAACCGTTATCCCCCACCCCCACCAAAAAATAAAAACCCATGACTTTACTATTTACTTAATCCATATTGGGTTATTAATGTTGAAGTCATGTCCTTTCTTGAACCCTACATGGTTAGTGAAACCTAGTAACTCTAAGATTCATGTAATCGAATGACATTCTCAAGTTCACAACGCAAATCCTTAATGTCATGCCTACTGAATTCCAAAGGGATGTTATTGCAGATTTTGAGTTTGAAGGGTTTATCTAAATATTTCTCAACAAGCTCCTGTTGATAGTGAGCAAAAATGTATTCTCTCACTTTGTTTTCTCCAAGTCCTTCAGTAGGAAGTTTCCATTGAGGAAAATATATCTCAAAATCCTTGAAAGGCAAAAACTCATGAACACTTTGTATGCCAAAAAACTTGGCGTGAAACATACCGCCATCCATGACAGATTGTGTGCATGACGTTGCAACTAATGTTTGATCTGTACTCCAAACTGTGCCAACAAGCCCCTTGGGTTGGTGCAATGTGTCATGTTTTGTAAAATGTTTTGCAGAATTAATACATGTGAACTTACAACAAGGGCACATTTCTCCACAACGAGGTCGTGCACTCTCTGTTGCACATGAAATCATTCTTTTTTTCACCAAGTCTATCAACTCTTTTGGGATTAAAGATGTGACGTTATGTTGCATGTTAGATATTGTTGCACAAATCTCCTTCTCAACTGTTTCAAACCCAATCACCTTTTCGTACTTGGAATACACACCATCATTGACAAGCTGGATGCTTCTTGCAAGTTCTGGTGAATTTGCTTTCTCAAGAAATTGTTTTCTCAATTCGTCAACAAAGCTAGTAAATTTGAGTTGTGAATTATATTCAGCTGCAATGCTCGCAAGTTTGAATGCGTCTTGGATACACTTCACGAATAGTTTCCAAAGATTGTCGACTACAGCCTCTTTGTCGATTTCCTTTTGTATCAACATGTCTACACAATTTTGATAATGTTGCTTCCCCTCTCGTACATACTCAAGGAGCTCCTTCGTGTTCTTATTTTCAATGAGTGTGACCAAGTCGAGGTCAAGATATGCTTTCATCACCTTCCAATTGCGTACCCATGATTCACCTTGTAACTTGTCAGAAATGTTTTTTGACAAGAGAATTTGGAAAGACTTTGGCATATGTTCTTTCAAAAGATTCAACACTTCATCACGTAACATTTGTGTTCCTCCCACACGATTTGCACAATTTTGGAAAAATTGCCAAAGTCGATCTTTGTTTGTTTTCAACCTTTCTGCCACATTATGCTGCTGATCCCATTCATGTTGAATGGCTTCCAATTTTGGGGTGAGTTTTCCTTTTGCATACAAATGCATGTTCTTTTGCAAGCTTTTTGTTTTCCCTTCTACTAGCTTTGTAGTGTATTGAATCACCTCCAAGATTAAGTGTTCTGCATATTGTTTAGAATCCTTTAAACAACTCTCCAACTTTGTAGCTATTTGTTGCATAATGAGTTGTTCCTCTTCATGGACATCATGTGGTTGCCCTGTGATATTTCTTATGATTTTTTGGACTCCTTTAGCAGTGAAAAGGTGCTTCCCTTCAACCAATTGATTGTCTTGATAGACTCCGGTGAGATCATGTTCTTGACCTGCTCGATTATTTTGATACACTTTTTCAACTTTCCCATGTACCTCCTTTTCCAAAGCTGGATGGTCATTTTCAGCCTTTTGC
>Ga0209208_10011943_pt1 | contig 11075 bp, 8 predicted proteins | sample S1TSphfallax_3_FD_187694 | JGI IMG/M metagenome (GOLD analysis project Ga0209208, IMG submission 187694) | Host-associated microbial communities from peat moss isolated from Minnesota, USA - S1T2_Fd - Sphagnum fallax MG (SPAdes) (version 2) | ecosystem: Host-associated > Plants > Peat moss >... | reverse complement strand
ACTTTTTTTTACATCTTCCCATGGATGATTGCCACTTTGGCTACAAACAAAAATTCATAAGAAAAAAAATTGTCGGTGAGTAATGAAACATAAGTGGTCACTAGATGTAAATAGTATAAGCCAATTGGTGGCTACTAGGTAGGTAGAGATATGCATGTGAATGGTTGGTACATAGCTAATCACCATGGTTAACTAGGGGGACAGAAATAAGCATTTCCTGTCCAGACATCATCCATCCTCCACAATGCACTGGTGGGTGATGGTTTACTCTGGCCTTGTAAGTTTACATTGTAAATACATCCCAAAGGATGATGACAAGGGATTTCCCCGGCTAGAGTGGAAGTGACAAATCCTTCAAAGGCTTTATTGGGAAAATATGGCAACTTTAGACTAGCCATATTTCAAGGAAAAAAAAAAAAAGCTGAATTCACCAGATTTAGACCATAGCTTGTAGGATGTTGCCAGAATATAGCCAAAAATAAAATAAAATCTAATTTGCTCTCTAGCTTGTAGCCAAACTTGGCTAATAAGTCCTCTTTTGGAGGATCACTAGTCCACCTACCTACCTCACAAATTTGAAAAACAAAACCCTGCAATTTGCCTGCAGGTACTTACTACTTACATTAGTAGTAGCCACCTAGTTTCAAACTCTATTCCTACCTAACTAGAGCACCAATGATCAAAGTCAGGGCAATGATCACAGTTGCACAACAAAGTCTGCAATTAAGTGTATATAAGCTGCTGGCTTTGAATTGAAGGCCTCCAGAGAGTCTTGAAAGGCTTCAACTGGTCAAACTGGTTGTGTGATAATTACTGGATCCTTGTGTTTTGTCTTTATATAAAAGCAAAGATTTAATGTGTCTGAGATATGGGCTCTCACATGAGTCATGACTTCATGAAATTAAGTACTTATTTTATTTTATTTTGTTTTACTTTACTGAAATGTGAAGGGTTCTGTATATGTTCTCAAGTGAGATCACAATGCAAACTCCCAAGTGAGAATTCTCACACTTTTTTTAATTTGCATTTAAAAAAAAAACTTGGGACTAAGTTATGGGATTATTGACTCTCTAGTCAAGTCATAGCAAAATTTCCTTGAATTTATAAGCTCACATAAATTAATTATTCAAAAAGGCTTAACCACCCAAACCTATTTTCACCCCAAAAGCAGATGATATAATTTGGTAAAGGATGAACTAGAGCTTCATCAAGCTCTAGTGAAATGGACAACTTTGGCCTTGTCTTTGAGCTCTCTCAGTCACACAGAGTCTGTTTGCTGAGCATGATGAGAAGAGCATCTCCAATGGCAATAATAATATAATGTACTATGAATGAAGTCCAGCCTCTACAAATTGTGAAACTTTGAAGTTTTGAACCTGCAGATCTGCACATGATTTCCAAAAGGACTAAATAAATGAACATCACTACCTTTGATTGGTGAGTCATAATGATTGGTTCAGGTGGAGAGCTTTCAATAGTCTCTCACTTTATGCCATTCAATTTCTCAGGTTTATGGGTGCTCTCTCCTCTGGTATACATGTGTGGAATGTTGTTTGCTTGGCTATTTTGCCAAGTTGATTGTTTCCCATTTTGCCAGGTCCAAATTTTGCCTAACAATCATTTTATGTTGAGGACCCAAGCATAAAATGATTGTCAAGTTTTGATATCAAGTGCTTACAAAGGACTTGCACTAAAATTCTCAAAAAGGTTGGGGGAGGGGTAAATATGATTTCTTCACTTCAACTATCCATAGTGTGGTTTTGTCACATTTGAGGATTGTCTCATGAATTTTGTGTATTGTGACATAACAGTTTCATTAGTGTCTTGCAACATGATATTAATGTGGGACATGATGTTGGGTGGGGGAGGGTTTACAATGTTTTCTTTGTCAAATTTGTGATGGAACCAAAGTGAGAATAAATTTTTCTCAAGTTTGATTAAATACCAAAGTATTTATTTAGATACGTCCTTTTATATTTTTGGCTACTTGCTTGAACCATGAAAGTATGAAAGTGGTTAAAATTTTTGGTTCAATTATGGCTATTGAAAATTTCAAAAATCGCATTATTTTAGCACATTTGATCTTTATATAGCTTTTTGGCTACATGCAGCCATAAAAAAAAGGGTTCACATTGGTGTTGTTTTATTGGGGCAAAACTTCACCATTTTTCAACAAAGAAACTGGGTTTTTGTTGAATTTTTAAACTTTTTTTTCTAGTGTAAATTTGACTCATTTTGTTATCAAATTTTTTTCAATTGAAATTGGTTGGCATGATCCAAGTTATGGTTTAGGCCAGTAACATATTTATCCCTTTTAATGTCTTTTCCTTTGTTCTCTCATTTTCTTCACCTCTCCTTATCACCTTTGTCTATCTCCTTCTTTGTTCTTTGTTTCTTAGTTATTTCTTTTAGCTTAGCAAGGTCACCTTTGTCTATCTCCTTTTTTTTTAAAAATTTTAACTATTTCTTTTAGCTTATTGAGCTCACTAGTAAAGTCATAATGAACAAGAGGTGCAACATTGTAGTTGTATCGCCCTTGGTTGAGAACCCAAAGGAGCCTACACATTGTAATGTTGCCCCCTCATTGTTTCTTTGTCCCCTTCACAACATCAAGGAGGTGTGTTACTTTTCTATCCCACCCAACTTGTGGCTTGGTCCATGTGTCTATGATGAATAGGTATAATCAAGTTAATAACAATTATATCCATGTGTCTAGGAGTGACCTAGTGAAGATCGTAATGTTGATTTTCACAACCACCCTTGAATGTAACTATTTGAACTCCCAACAAGCTTCATCATCAAGTCATTTTTTAAAAATTATTTTTTAAAAAAATTGCCATTTTACTCCCCACATTTTATTTTTCTTTCATGGATGTTGAAAAACTTCTCCTTGTAAATTTGATTGATCATATTTTATTTAAATAAATGGATATCAAATTGTCAATTTTGTCGTCAAGTGGGCAAAATGTTCATTTTGTTGCCATGTTGACAAAAAACTTGAATGAAATGTTGTGGGGAAGTTTTTTGGGACTTTACATTAAAATTGGACATTTTGTTGTAATTACAAGAACAAATTCTTGTAGTCATTGCATTAAAAACTTTGTGCTCAATCTTTTGATTTCAAATGCATTAAATTGAAATGCAATGTTTTTTAAAATTAATGGTTTATTGAAACTAATATGTTTGAATTGGCATTTTTTATTATGATTTTTTTTTGACTTTATCTGAAATTTGACATTTTATTATAACTATAAACAAAACATTGTCAAAAAATTACCATTGTGATTAAAAACATTATGGTTAGACTTTTGATTTCAAGATATTTTGTGAAATGTTTATTATGATTAGCATTAAGGTTGAAAGCAATGTTTTGGAAAATTATTTTATGGATTTATTTGACAATTAATATTTATTATAATTCTTATAACAACATTATTAAGGTTGTCATTGTGATTAAAAACCTTGCAAGAGATATTATGATTCTAGAATGTTTTGGGGAATTATTTTTACAATTTTTCTTGAAAATTAAAATTTTATTGTAATTATAAAATTAACATTGCTAAAAGATTGTCATTTTGATTGAAAACATTATGAAAGATCTCTTGTATGTAAAATGTTTTGAAGAAGGTTTATTAAAATTGATATATTAAAATTAATTTGTTATTGTAGTTTATTGTGAACACCTTGTTTATGTTTCTACTTTGGATTATTATTTTTTATAACAAACATATTAGAGTTGAAAACCCAACAAAATAGCAATCAAAATTGCATTATATAACCTACAATAAATAAAAACCTATAAAAAAAAATTGGTATGTAATTAACTTTCCCCAAAGGTCATAAAGTGGGAGTGTAATCCTATGTTATGTTTGTTAAATTTTTATGTCTATGTGGTAACTCATGTCATTTAAATTATTCAAAAAAATGGTTTTTTCTAATTTCACATGTTTTTAACCATTTAACCTATAAATATTGTAACTTTTGTGTTTTTGTTTTTTTGTGCTTTTAATAAAAATAATTAAAAGTATAACAATAAAAAATAAAAAGATATTGTTCACATTTTAAATTCACATATATTAATTAGTGTCCTTCACCTTTTTTTCCCCTTGTTTTTTATTCTTGGAATTCATAATAAGAGTTTTGATTTTGCATTCTATGAGAAAATTGTTTTCATGCACATCAATTATGGGAGTATGGTAAGATTGTCAAGCTAACAAGTTTTTTTAATGTTAAAATCTCAATGTATAATCACAAATATTATTACAATGATTAGGTGGTGGAATGGCAATGGATAAGTGTGGGACATGCGAGTGAGTTTAATCACAAATAATTAGAAAAAAAAATACAATTTAAGTTTATGAATAAATCCTTTTTGAAATTCACTTGTGTTTTCATGTAAATATTGCATAAGATAAAAAACAAAGGGTCAAAAGATAAATCTAGAGCTTCTAAATTGAAAGCATATGTTATTGATGATGACATCTTTTGTTGATGGTATAGTGTGTTTCAAACTAACTTTGTTTTTGGATGAATTGTAGACACTTTCACATAAGAATTGTTAATAGATGATGCATTTATTAAGGGAATATGTTTATATTTACATAGAATTGATAACTTCTATACATGAAATTCCATGTTCCATTCAATGAGATTTGAATTTTGCACAAATGATTCAATGTGTAATAACTTCTATCAGTTGTTGCATAGTGTGATATAATGAAAAGGAAAACCAAATTGCAAAAATAAAAGCTTCTAAAAATTTATGCCAATGTTGCCTTTGATATTAGTTGTCCAACAACACGTGCTAAATTTGAAATATGACTGAAAACAATATGATAAAGTGAATGAAGGGGCTCAAACTTCCAAAACATGAATGCCAACAACACCAACATTACTTCTTCATGCTTTATCATGGTAAGTGTTGATTTTTCCAAACATGTTTTGATATTTACTAAAGGGGCCCAACGCAATGAATTCCTTCATATGATTAATACTCCATTGAATGACATTTTTATTCATTGGAACATAACTACATAATAGTTTTATTCTGAATGAAGGTTGTGAGTGCCTTGCATGTTTTCGAATTGAAAGGTGCATAAAAATCCCTTACATGTTTGGTGTGTCTTGTAGGAAATGGAAATGTGTTTTATCATTAATGTAATGTGGTCTTATTAAGTTGGTGGCATTTCTTTTGCAAGCACAAGAACTTTTAACATGGGGGTTTAAGAGGAATATTGGAATATGGATTGAATACTAACTTGGCGCAAGTTCATTATAAACTAGTTTACAAATAAATTTTGCTTTGTTTTCATTTTCATTACATTTGAAGTTTAGGTGAAGAACAAGGGTAGGATCACGGCTAAGTTTGTTGCCTATGGGTATCATCAAAACACTCCTTCCTTTTCCTCCTCTCATAGTTTAATTGATCACCAAGGAAATTTTCTCGCTCTATTGAATTGTTGTTTAAAAAATCCTTGAATGTTGTGGTAATTGTTTTGAACTCCATAGAAGTTTTTGTTGATGAAGTTGGGTTGATGACCAACATGACCTTAATAATGTTTTGTGAAATTAAGTTGATGACAAGCAGGACCATGTTTTGTTATTGGACCCTATGGTTATTAAAATGATGGCCTAATAGTTTATAGAATTTTTTAAAATTGAAGGTTGAACTCACAAGTTGTTCGTAATCCCATATCCCATCTAGTCCAGTTTGTTTTAGGTAAAAAAATGTTATTTTTATTTTAGACTCAATTTCACAAATTAAATATATTTAAAAATATATATTTAAAAAAATTAAGCAAGATTTGAATTAAGATTTGGATGTAAGGTGATGGTTTTAAAAAACCAAATAATATTCCAATTTTAATTATCCAATGTAATTGAATTGAAATCCTATTATATAGTCAATATTAATATGCATTATGAATATAATGATCATTTAAATGTCGTTTAAACTAAATTATAAAAGAAACTATTAAAGGTCCAAGGTTTAAACCCTAATCAAATCAATCATCAAGATCCAATAGATTCTTAAACCTCAATAATTCAATATTTTCAACCAAAATGAGTTTTCATTCAGCTATTAATCAGCCAAACCCACCACCCCCACTAGTGGTTAATTCACTACTAGTAGTTAACCCACCACTAATGATTAATTTATCCCCTTCTGTGGTGAATCCACCACCACCTCTTAATCTAGTTATAGATCTTATCATGTTGCCGAAAAGGTTACCCATTGTCATCCCATAAGGTTTAACACCATTAGGCATGACTTTATTCAAGGATTCAACAAAAATTCCACCATTCAAGATATTTTGAATTGTCGCCCCATTACCTTGAATGATGTTATCATTTCAACATTAGAAGTAAAGGTTATAGATCAAGAGAATGAACGCATGTGAAGGCATGAAAAAAATCCAATTTTTGAGTTCATCCCACTATATCATCGACTTATGGAATTCTAGGTGAAATTACAACCTAAACCATTAATCATGAAACCTTTGATCCAAACTATCATAACGTTAATGCTTCTAGTAGTAATGCCACCATTAGAATCTAATGTTACCAATCCATTTCTAATGGAAAATCATTTATACAAAACCTTTAAATCTTGAGGTTAATTCCCAAATGTATTTTAACACAACAAGGAATCTTGTCCATTCGAACCCATGCATTGGCAACTTTTGTCCAAATTAACCATTTTCGTGATTTTAAATATGATTGTCTTCTATGCCACTTGGTAAAAATGACTAGTATCACATAAATGACTATAAAGTTATTTGCAATTGCATATGCAACTTACATTTACGACTAATGTCAATTTGGATGAAATTGAAAATAAAAAATACATTTATATCATCCATTTTTAATAGCATCTCAAAATAGATAAAAATGTTGTTTTACTAATTGAAAAGTAGTTCCTGTGTCATTGGACACCACATGGCATGTCTTTTCAACTAGATTTGTGACTATAAATTAATCCTAGTTGTAAATGCACATGTAATTAAATGTGAAAAAAATTTAAAAAATAGCCAATGAAATTGCTCAATTTAATGGTCTAATTTTTTTCCTTTAACTTTTTTCATTGAATTAACCATTAAAAGTATAATAAGGTTTGGTGGGTTTGTGAAAATTTTAGAGGATCTATGGCAATTAATGGTAGAACTAAATCTAGGTAATAGGTAACATGTATGTGGTTAAATAATAAATGTTTTATCATATTGATATGCCACAATGTTTTTTATTTAGCTAATTAATTAGGTAGGCTAGATAATAAGTAATAGGTGTTTCATTGCGTTGAATGAAATGATATTATGTTTAATTAATTAATTAGGGTAGGTAATTAATCAATTATTAAATTGTAAATTATGTGGTAGTAAATAGTAGGCAATATGGATGTGGGTTAAAGTAATAAATATTTTATCATGTTGATATATATGATATTGTTTGAATTAATTACTATAAATTAAGTAAGCAATGTAATTTATTTATTTAGTAAGCTAAGTAGAAGGAGTAATGTATGACCCATTTATAAACATAAATTGTATATCATACATCTAAATTACATTTTGTTAGTAGAATCATGATTTATTATAAGCAAAATTGTATAATATAATTTGTAAAATCAAATAAAGGTTTAAGATGTGAAAAAACATAATTTATTTTTACATAAAAAAAGTATAATAATTTGAAATAAAACTTAAAGTATTATATGTGTAACAAAATAAAACTTATAGTTCCATAAATCAATTATTATATGGCATTAAATAATATTTCAAAATTAAAATTGATTATCTAGATTAATATTTTATATCAGAAATAATATAGTTCATAAAAAATATTTTTTTATTTAAATTTTATAAATATTTTTTGTGAATAATTATATATCACACATTTTAATTAAATTTTAATATTAATAAAACTATGATGTACCAAAATTTGAAAATGTGTAATATAATTTTTAGAATCAAATGAAAATTTAGGATATGATATTCATTTATTTATTTATTAATATAATATCCATTTATAAATCATGTGATTGAATTTATATTTTCCACGGAATGGTCATTGAAATTGTATTGAATAATAAAATTCAAATATTTTTCGTTTCAAATCAATTTATATTTTAAGAAAAATATTTTTCGTGTAAATTATTGGAAAATCTTTAAATTTAATCTTGTCATTTGAACAAAATTGTAATAAAATATCAAGGATAAAACATGATGTTTTCTGAAATAGGTTAAATAAAATGCATAATACTTCTTTGTTGCAAATGGGGTGGCATGGAAGTAAAGGAATTGATTTCCATCCTTGGGATTCAAAAATTAATTCCCACAAATGACATGGGTTGTGGCCAACACCGAAATGTTGATTGAATTTAATCCCTACCTACATAACTAACATAGGCTAGGTGTATGAGGTAAATAGGCACAATATGTGGCGTACCTAACAATTAAAATTATTTTTTAAAGCCTAGCTTATGTAATGACACATGTCAATATGTTACATGTTGAACTTAATGAAATGATCAATAATATGAATGTATATATAACAAATATTTAAATAAATATAAATAATGCAACTACATTGAATCATAAAAATCAGTTGTAGAATGACGATGCCACATAAGCTAGTTTGGATGAATGAAAAGTTCATGTAAGTTGTATCTTTATGCAACTACAATTACATCTTAGTGCCACATATTGTCCTTTGCAACTAAAATTTTATGTGACTTGTCCAAGGCGACTAGGCATTAAATAGCAACTCACATGTGGTAATTATAATTAAAAATTAATCATTAATCTAGTTTGCAAATTTCTTGTGGTGTAATTTGATTAAAAATGCACCTGAACATATTTAGTTTGATCACTCTTAAATATTTATTTACATGACTATGTTTGTCATCTTTTAGATACTTTTATTGCAAGGTGGGATACTTTTTGTAAATGGATCATAATGTGTATGATATATGAACAAAGTTATGACTTATGATACAATAAATAAAAGCTTAAAGTTATTAACATTTTTAAACATGATTTGAAATTATGATCATTTTTCAATACGAAACATAAAATTTGGTAAAATGATTTCTACCCTTTCAAATAATTCATATGTATTAAAAAAGAGTCAACAATCATTTCCCAATGTATTGGTTTCTAATGCATTGATATTCCACAAGTTATAAACAAAAACATTGAACAAAAATTTCAAAATTTATGGAAATGAATGTGAACAAATTTTTTGGCAAAATTTGAAATGAACTTATAATGTTTTTCCACCTTTTTTTGTTTTAGGATAATTTAGTATTTTGCATAGAATTGAATGCAAACATCAATCTTGTCCAAACCAAAAACCAAAAAAATATTACTATTATAACATAATTTCATTTAATTTTCTCAACATGCTTGTCTTGAAAATCATGTACATCATTCCTTATACCATAATTAACACAAGCAACAAGTTTCTTTTGGGTATGTAACACTAGAAAAAAAACACAATATGTTCCCAATTCATGTTCAGTGATCATCTACATCATTGTCATTTTCCCCCATCACTATAAGAAATTTTGGCTTTTTAAACTAGAAATTTTGGTAAAAAAACCCCCCATATGGTTTTTTTTGCCCCCATGTTTAACTTGACCAAAGTGTTATTTTGGACAAGTTGATTTTGGCTTGACCATTTTGATTGGGTCTTCTTGGTTGGTCCTTTTGATTGGGTTTTTTTTATTGAACCATTGAAACAATATAGTAATTTGGGTAGTAGCCAGAAATATATATATGTTACTTAAATTATTTTATTTATAATTAAAATTTTCATATAATTAATTACCCTACCTACCCTACTCTACCTTACCCTAACATACTTACCGACCTAATTAATAAACATAATAATTAATGCGAAAAATAATTTATTTATTTACCTACCAACCTTATATCCTAAGCCTAGGTGGTTTAGTAAATTTTGTAACTTGAGCTACTTAATTAAATCACCTAAATAACCAATGTAGCCTAGGTTGCAAGTGTGGGGACTTGAACTCTTCACCTCCACATTGAAAAATCAAGTCCTTAACCATTGCACCACCACCCCATAAGGTGGTTTTTTTGGACAACATATTGTAATAAACATGATTTTGGGCTAACATATTGTAATCAACTTTCATGAATTTTTTTACATTACTTACATAAATAGGTAGGTTATAAGTAGGTAGGAGGTACCTATTAATAAATGCATGTACTTAAGTAACATTTAGGTCATAATCTATTAAACCTTATACATACATATTAAGTCTATGTTTATACCTACCTATGCCTATGTTATTTGGTAGCCTATGTAGGTGCCCACTAGCCTATAATTAATAGATTTAGCCTATGAATATTGGGTAAGTAACCTAGCCTATTAAGTAGGTTTAGGGTTAAGCTACCTATTTAATATTAGGCTAGACTACCTACCTAATAGCTTAGGTGGCCTAACATAGGTTAATTACATACCTACCTAGTAGGACTAAATGGCTTAGATAACTTAGGTTAAGTTACATACCTACTTAGTAGGCCTAGGTTAGGCTAACCTAGACTACCTAAGTTATGTACCTACCTAATAAGGGTTATGTTAACCCAATTTAGGCTACTTAAACTATGTGCTTATCACTAGAAGAAAAACATGTATTTTCGACTAGTCTTTGCGACTAAATTTTAGTCGCAAGAAATATTTTACAACTAAAATCCCTTTAGTTGCCTAAGACAAGTGACATGTGATAAATTAGTCGCAAATGACAAAGGGTATTGTATGAAAAAAAAAGTCAACAAATACATTTCATCCTTTGACTTCATTGTATATGTATTGTCACATGCGACTAAGATGCAACTATTTTGGTCACAATTGAGGGCAAATGATGTGCTACCACGTGTCTTAATATTTGATTATTATTATTATTATTATTATTTTGAAATAATCTAGGACATTCAATTCAAATACTTTGATGATATTATATTATGACACGTGGCCCAATGTGAGTATGCCACATGACATTAAAATTTTTAAATAAAAATAAAAATATTAAATTGGTAGGTACATAAATA
>Ga0209208_10011942_pt1 | contig 11077 bp, 8 predicted proteins | sample S1TSphfallax_3_FD_187694 | JGI IMG/M metagenome (GOLD analysis project Ga0209208, IMG submission 187694) | Host-associated microbial communities from peat moss isolated from Minnesota, USA - S1T2_Fd - Sphagnum fallax MG (SPAdes) (version 2) | ecosystem: Host-associated > Plants > Peat moss >... | reverse complement strand
TCTATGTCTGTGCCATTGAGAAAACTTCCACAATCTCTTGAAATATCAGAAAAATGTCAGACAAAATGGCAATCACATGATCCCCTAATTGACAACTTTGACAAGAAAAAGAAAAAAACAAAAAAATGCTAACCAACAGAAATTTCTTGCTGAAAACTCCAGTCTCTGTCCTTCAATTCCAACCGGCGCTTCCGCAATTCCTGCAACAAATGGAAGACTAAATACATGCATGATTCTTCATTCACCACATCATTCAATTGGTAGATCAGTGTCTTTGGGCTCCCACTCATGTGTCCCTTGATCTGTGTCTTTGGGCTCACACTCGTGTTCCTTGATGTCGAAAACCCTAAAAATTAACCTCTAGTGTTGGAGCTCAAGCCCTCCCGTCAAGGTTTTCTCATCTCTCTCATAAAAACAAAAAGGGTTCAGGGTTCAGGGTTTTTCTTAAAACCGCAAAAGTTGCTCGCGAGCTGTGAGAAACTCACGGAACATTTTTTTCTTACTTTTTGAAAAGTCGCAACAACCATAACTTTCCCGGACCAATACTGTCTGGAAATGTTTCTCCAGAATAAATTAAATTTCCAAAACATTTCAAATTTTCAAAAGCGGTGTTGCATTCGAGGTTGCAGACCACGGTGACCGACCGTCTCTTCCCAACTATAAAAGCAAACAGAAAATGGACTTTAGTTCAGAGTAACAAGAAAACTATTGTACCTGAAGCTTGCGATGGTGATAACTGGACACGGGTTTGATTGGAAGAATCGGAGATGCGGAATGCGTCTTCGAGAGCACCGGGTGAAGACAATCGTGCGCCATCGCCACGAGCTTCGGATGCAAACGGAACAAATGCAAATTCTGGGTTTTAGGGTTTCATTGCTGAATGACCCTAGTGCCCCTTTTTATAGTCAAATTAAATTTTAGGGTTTGCCCTTTATTTGGGGTTTAATAATTTTGTCACATTTATTGTTTCGCCCTACATTTATGACTGACATGTGGCAGTGACGTGCCAATGACATGGCATAAAAATCCTATGTGGAGCTGATGTTGAGCCTACGTGGCACCATAGGAACATTTGAGAATAAAGTTCACAAGTTGGGATCACTATGTTCTCCCATATGGGAACAAACCCAGTTATTTTTATTTATTTTTATTTTTATTCATTTAAATTATATGGGAATAGTAAGCATTAAGAGAATTTTTTTATTTAAACTACAACTACAAAAACAAAATAGTGAATATATGTGTAACACAAATGACTTTGCCTGAGAAAAAAATTATAGTAAACACATATCTATGAAAGGCATTTAGTTATTTATTTTGAACACATACCAATTTTATTTTATATTTATGTTGATGGGCAAAAATTGTGAGTTTTTAAATTTTATTTCGAATCTATGAATGTGATTATGAACTATCTATGAATCTTTTTAGGATTTCAAGAGGTTTTCAATTGCCATTAGTGCACGGAAAATTTATTAAAAATAGTTAGACTTTTATACTTTGTTTTTAATGAGTAGGTGTAATATAGAAGGATCATTTAAAAATTGCTTCATAGCCAAATTTAGTTAAATCTTCATAATGATGGTTATTGATTTCTCTACACCTTCGTATAGGTGATAACCATTTTGCTTACATGCATAAATTTGTAAAAAAACACTAATCAACTAGAAAAACGACAACCTACAAAATAGTAGTAAAAGTCCCTTTTAAACTACTATATTTTGCCATGAATCTTAACACTCTGTGCATGCCTTCCAAGGAAAGGCCAACAAACAAAAGTTTAATGGAAAATCTTTATCATCATGATTTGATCAAAGCAAGTTTTACAAATCTAAACATGTTGAAAATAAATATGATTGTCTTATCATTCAAAAGACACTAGAAAATTAACAAAGTAACTAAATTATGCACAAGAATCATATGCAAAATCACATGATAATAAATAGAATAGACCCAAAGTGGTAAGGTGATAAGTTAGCTAGAGAGAACAAAGAAAACACTAACCCAAAAAAATAGTTCACAACATTCAAAGATAGTGGAAAATAAACTCGAAACCAATTAAACTAGATGCAACAATGACATGTAAAAGCGCATAATTACAACAAGCTTCAAGCACAAGGTTCAAACACATCAAAGCAATGTTAAATTGCAAGCTTTGAACAAAAGTAAACTTCTTAGAAACAAATCAAACGAAAACATTAAAAGAATGTAGCTACATTATGATGCAAACTTGAAGTGCAAGGTTTTTATAAAAAACCACCAAATAAACAACCTTTCAACTTCAACACTTTGTTGCAAGCTCTTCATTTGCACTATAAGCTCCAAGCACAAACTTAATAAAAACTTCATTCTTTTCAAGCTACTAAATAAAACCTTGCTCCTTGCAAACTACCAAAAACAATTCAACTTACATTCCAGCTTGACGCACTCCCAACTCCTTGAGAGACTCAAATGTGGGCCCCAAACAGAAAACAATAGAAGAGTAAGGAGTCGAAGCGCACTCCCTGGCTCACAGCACTTTGGAGGGGTAGAAGGGCGTGTTGGAGCTCTAAAATGGGATTAGGAAGAGTTGACAAGCTTTATCTACTCACACGAACCTGCACAAAACCAACGCAAGGTGGTTAGTGCATAGGACAAGCCACAGGCAACACGAACACACAATACTCACCACAGCTCGAACTTGGGGGAAGCCACCACCTTCCCCCTTATAATATACTTTGCACCTCTACATGGGGCTCACATCCAAATGACTTTTTGTCCTGGGACTCCTAAGTGGGAGTCTCGAAATTGCTAAAGTTAAGACTCTTGCGACTTTGGGGCGCCATAACTTTGCATGCAAACCTTTGATTGAGATGAGATCTGAAGCAAAATTGTAGCTGTCGTTGAGAGCTTTCCAATGATATGTCGCACGCCATCTACACGCATGAAAACATGGTCGATTCCCGACTTTTAATGGCCTTTTTTTGGCTATAACTTGTGTTTCAAATGTCCAAATGGGTAATGCGAGCCCATTTTAGATATCTACGTTCTAAGAGTTTTCCAATGATATATAAAACTCCTCAAGTTATTGAATTTTGACCCTTGCAATCGCCTTTTGAAGATTCGGGATTCCACCAGGACTCCAATTCCCAAAGTGGAACTCCCTTGGGGTGTGAAGGTTCATTCCCTCACACCTTCTCACACTCCTGTGAGTATGTTATGTGACTCTCGGCTTCCCTCTTGGCTCGTAATCTTGCAAACCCTCGCCTTGGTCGTAAGCTCAAGGCTAGGGTTACAACAAGCTTCTTTTACAAAACCTTACAAGCTAAAAAAAAAAACAATCAAAATAATGATATCCTTTTGTTCTTCAAATTTCCCATAGCTTGCACAAAGAGGGAAAAAAAAAACCCCCAATAATTATGATGGCAAATTAAAGGAGCTTTGCAAAACAGGGAGGAGGGCAAGAAGGAAAAAAGCTTAAAATTCAAGGTAGGTGGGTGAGAGAGTGGCTAGATAAAAAGGGGGAAAGGTGAGGGGTAGGTGGGCTTGGGTTAGTAAACCTAGAGGAGGGGAAGTTGGGTTGGATTTGGGTTTTATCCAAGTGAAATTCAAAATGACCTTTCTCCAATTTAGTGCATTAGTGGGTGTTGGGTCATGTGGGCCTATTAGATGTTCCAATGTTATTGATTTGAGTTTGATGCAATGTGTGTGTTATCAAATGAATTTCCAGATTGATAATGGAACCAAAAGTTTCCATATAAGTTCGATATTAGTATATTTCCGATAAATTCATATGAAACACATAGGAAGAATATAGTTATAGAGTGATAGTATTGTTATGTTGAATTAAAATTAAAATTGGCATAGTGTCAAACAACATTTTGTTCATATGATGAAATGAAGATATAGTGAGATGGTATATTATTTTGAGTTTGAAAATTAAACTCAAGGGTTTCTAGATTGAATATGCCTCATTTTGGTTACACACTAAAATTTGGCATTCCCAAAATAAGAGGTCAAGGGCAAGGATGAGAATGTTCTATGTAGGATAAAACTTTAAAGTGAAGCATTTCCAAAATTAAAAGGCTTAATATGAGGTGGTGGTAACAAAATTTGGCCTCCATTTTGGAAATGTCCCCTTGGTTGTGAGCCTCAAGGGGTGCCTCATCATAAACTTTAAGCCTAGATCATGAGGTAATAGGATTGGGAGCAATATTAAGAACATTATTATAGTCCATCTTGTTCCTAATCGTATCCATAAAATCCCTCCTCTTTTTTACAAGTGATATTCAAGGTATAAAGTGTTCTCTAAATGCATTTAGAAAACTTCTCCAAATGATTTACAAAATAGGTGTTGGTTCATTCACGGCCTCCTTTCATGATCCAAAATATTTTTCTCTCTTAGCCATGCTGTTGATGGTGAGCTAATAATTGATAATAAGTTTATACAACCATAGTTACCTCAATATTGCAAAAGTCAACCCTTTAGTTACAAAATGGGTATAGAATGGCCATGAATTTTCATTATTTATTTAATTAAAATGAAAAAGATGTGCACATTTTGGAATTTAAAAAAATAAATCAAAGCTACAATTTGATGTAAAAAATGTAAGAATCAAAATCTTTGATTCATCCTTGACTAGGATAAACATGTTTATGAATGAACACTTAGTGTCTTAAAAGATAATGCATCATGGTGAACATTTGGTTAGTGATGAAGTTTAAAGATAATTTGTAAATCATCTTTAGGTGCTCCAATAAACTTTTGAATCATCTAATTTTGTTAAGTAATGTGGAAGTTATGGCCCAAAACAAGGGTTTTTCTTTTATAATATATCTTTACCATGCATGCACTACTCTTAACATGTGCACTTTTATCACATGTTAACACCATTCAATTTTATCACATATGATTTGCCCAAAGTTCTCACCTTCTCACCTATATAATTGGGTCAGGAGCATCAAATTTTCACATAGAAATTTATGTTTTGGGAAGCTCCCAAGTTTTAAGGTTTGCTTTTGTTTTTTCTTCAATTGTTCCACTCAAATTGGCAAATTGCAAGGGGAAAAAGGAAACTTGGGAGGCACCTTATTTAGTTAATAAAACAAATAAAATTTATATCTTAAGCCATATTCACTATTCTTTAAAACTCAAATGTTAAAACATATCCAACTTTGGGTACATGTATCCAAGGTTGTGACTAGGGTATAATTTTTCAAATGTTGATTTTGAAGAAAATACATTAGGGTAAATAATCCATCCTATCCATACCTAGCGAGTACAATTGGGTAAAATATATTGACAAACAATTTTAGGAATATAATTTTCATGCAAACAATTAGATGGTTCAATATGCACCCATAAGAGCCCATCACTCATGGGAAAGGGGATTTTTTTCTTGTCCCCAATGTGTTTCCAAGGGGTTCCCATCAAGTTCCAAAAATGTGACCCAATGTGTTCCAAATAACACCACGTTTTTATCCCATACGGTTTGCCCAAAATTGAACTTATTAATGTCCTGAATTTTCTAAGAGTTGGTATAAAAACCACTTTGCATAATCATTCATATGCTTGTCCATTGACAATTCATACCTACCATGTTTTTCAAACCTAGCTATTTCACTCTTTTTTCCTACTACCAAGATGGATATGAAAAGGTAAATTAACATTACATTTTCATATCCATGACATTTATATTAATTATAATTAAATTAAATTTGAGATTGAGATTGATATAAATGATGATGAACTATTGAAAACCATCTGGGAACATAAGAAAAGAATAAAAAATAGTTGATCACCATTGGTAGTTTGAAGTAGAGCAGAGCCCATATATATATATAATATCAAGACCAAAGGGAAGCACCTTTGTGCTTCTATTTTAAAGAGAGACCAATGTTTTCAAAAAAAAGTGATGGCACACTCAATTTTTTTGGAATTTGGGGGATTTTCCCATGAAAAAAGAAAATTCAATTTTGCATAAATGTAAATTTAGTAAAGCTCCAAGATATTTGTTGATCCATTTTAATCCCATTCCTTGCCTTAGTAATCCAATTCCATACATGGTATGGGCATTGGTGATGCAGTTGTAGTATTGCATCCCATGATGTTAGTACTTAGTAAGTATCTTTAAGGCCGGAGAAAAGATGATTTTCAAGCACTTGGTTTGGAAGGTGACAGTTTGTATAACAATTAGGTCATCAAAAAATTTGTAAATTAGGGTTTTTATTTTTTTCCCTCATTTTTTTTCATTTCTGAAAACAAAAATAACTTCACCAAGTAGTGAAAATTTTCCCCAAAAAAAAGTGAAAATTTTCTCAACTGATGGTAAATCATAAATTTTACTTTAATTTATTTTTGGATATATAGTTCTTGTGCAGTTAATGTTTTATTTTCTTTGCATTTTTAAGGCACATTCTGATTCCTATCCCACAATCAGGTTCAATGTGTGGATGATATATTAGACTTATGCGTAAAAAAGAAAAACACAGAAACTCAGAAAGCCGTCAATTTTGGTGGTAAACTAAGTCTCATCCTGTCTTTCCTTTTCCTTTCTCCTGAGCGCCTCCACTGCTGCTACATATTTTCAATGCTTCTAACTTTAGAACTACTATAATTAGTCTCGAACCTTGTGCATTAAATGCGCCTGAGAGTTTCAGCATTTCATACTGAGATTTAATAAAAATGTCTTTTTACTTTGTGGATACCATTGAAAGAGAGGATAGGGGGGTAAAAGGAGGCCCAAAGACAGGGTGAAGACAGCGTTATTTTTAGGATAACTCTCTTATCCTATGTTTATTTTTCAATGACCACATCCTTGGCCCTTACAAGTAAAATTTGGGTGTAGCCTTGAAAATTTCCTCATTGGGATACCCTTTTTAAAATTAAAAAAAAAAGATCTGCCCAGTGGGAAATGACAAAAAAAATAGTGAATTCCACATAGATACATGTTGGATTGTGGGAATCAAAATTTTGGCTTGAACTATGAACCACTTTGTAAGGCAAAGTTGGAGACCTAACTCTCTACTAGGAAAGAACAAAAAACACTACCCATTCCAAAATTTCCTTTGTAGTTTCAGTCACCTACCTTGACACAATTTCCTTTTCAAGTATAAAGGGGTCCGACCTTTCACTCACAATATATCCCAATTTTCGTCCATACCTTCATTTTATTTTTATTTTTTTTGAGGGTAAGTTGAATGTAAACTTGAAACTCAAACTCTCTTCCAATCTCAAACTCCCCACAAATACCAATCCACATGGCCCATGGCACCACCCTTAGAACCTTTCGCCTTTGCTCCTTCCCATTACCTATCCATTCCTCTCAACGGCCATGGTGCATTATTATCCTTGGTTTAGGGTTTAGGCCCACTCCTCACAAGGGACAATAACCTTATGGTGAAGAGGCTCTTGTTCACAAATGCCGATTGAAGCATTTGTTTTCTCTCTCACACTTGAGATCCGAGGACTTGAAGGGGAAGGTTATTAGTTATTACCTTCCATTACATGTGTAGAGAGTATCCATAAAAAAGTTTAGTGCTAGGATTGAAGGAAATTAGAAACACAAAGGACCAAAAAATGAAAATGTGGGGAAAATAGGGCAACCGCTAGAATATAAAGACAACACAAATTACTTCCCTTGAGAGTGGTTGATGAAGGGAAAGGTTTAGGGTTTAGGGTTTAAGCTTGGTGAGATAAGCGGAAAGAAGCTCAAAGACATTTGCTATCAAACTATGTATAACTTGAAAATGAAGACATTTACATATAGGTATCCCATCTTCATATCTCCAATCTAATCTCCTACTGTCCATTCTCTTCAATTTAATGGGTGGGGATTATTATTTATAATTATTTATTTATAATTTTAAATTTGGAATCTTGAACGTGCTATATTCGTGTTAACTAGTGTTGGGTAGTTACCCAGTTTTCTTGGTTAGAATCTTGGGTTTCAACTCTGGTTAGTAAAGACCAAATCACAACCAAGGTCAAATCCCCTTTAGAAATCAAAACCAAATTGAGACTAGAACTCAACCAGGTTCTAGAACCAAATGTGGGTCTAGAACTAAACCCCAGTTAAAAACTGGAACCCAAGGTTCTTCATGAAAGTCAAGAACCACCCAACACTGGTGTTAACTTAATTACTTGGTATCGTAACATTTTTCAACATTTGGCCTCACTTTTTAAAAAAAAGAAAAAATACTATTCATTTTCTGAATGATGTTGTGTTGAAATGGAAAATGTGAGTATGACACAAAAGAAAAATACATATAAATTGCATGTAGACGGCTCACCTATCATCCAATCTATATTTTGTTCTTTTTTGCATTTTAGTTCACCTTGGTATAGGCACTAGAGTAAGGTTTATCTACTTGTGGATCATTTAGCTTTTTTTAAAAATTATTTTTCTTTTTAATAGTTGCATGAGCATATTACTAATAAAAGCAAGAAGTAAGAATCAATTTTCCATACCATGACAAGAAAATGATCTTTTTGTCTTGCAAGTGGAGAATAATGAGAGAGTCCTTTTAGATAAGGATGATGCAAGTTTGGAAGAAACAATGGACAAGTGCTAAAAGCACATTTTTAAAAAAGTGATGAAACCACTTTCTATTTATACAAGTTTGGAAGATGTATAAACTATTTCCCAATTTTCAAAATGATTTTTTTTTGTTAAAATGAAAAATTTGTAATGAGGGACCAAAAAAAAATTGGAATTTGAACTTACTAGAAGGAAAAGAAAAAAGAAAATGAACAAATCTTGTAAGGGTTTTGATTATAAAAAGAGTATCACTATATTTACATTAGCTCGGTGTCTAAAATGTATTGATCCCTTTCAATTGAACCACAAAATTCATGAACGTTCACTAAAATCAAATGTGAATTTGTCTTCATAATAACATTAATTTCAACCGTAAATGCCAAATAACTTCCATGTGTTATTGCAACATCAAGAGTCAATAATTTCTCTCTCTTTTTGGAAAAAAATTTACCTGAATATTCCAATCTTAATATATGCAAAGAATTTCATATGAAAAAAAGTCCCAAATTATTGAGCTTTTATTTTTATATAAAATAGGTCATAACTCTATATGAGGTTTGAACATGTAGTAAATGACATAGAAGGAATCAAGATGCTTAAATATTTATACATTAGCATTTTATTTATAACTAAACCTTCTTTGGAACAGGTGAACAACTTGTTATTTGTCCTTTTAAAAAATAGCTCAAGTGGTTATCGGTGAACAAAATTTTATGTTTATTTTATTCCATTAATCTTTTTCTCTTTTGAAATGGGTGAACAAGTTTTTCTTTTATTCAAAAATATTTTCTAAAAATCTCCTTTGAAATGGTTGTTAAGTTGTTTGGATTGATAATGGTTACAATTTATTTTTCTTTCCTTTCAACCTTTTTTTCTTCGAAAATTGGTGGATAATAATTTTACAATTTTTTCAACCTTCCACTCCTTTCGAATGAGTAAGTAGTTTTTTTCCCCTTCCAATCATATTCTTTTACAAAATGAGTGGAGAATTTTATTCTTTTCGTCCAACCTCTTTCTCCCTTTGAAAGGGTGAACATTTATTATTATTTTTGTGAACCTCCATTTTGTTAAAACCCTAAAAATGTTATATAAATACACATTTTTCTTGCCCCTCCAACCACCTTCTCCTTTGGAAAGGATGGACCATCAATTTTTCTTCCATCCTCAACATCCTACTTCTTGGCCTCTCCCAAAAACCCACACAATTTAACAAGATTGTTCATGAAGATGAAAATAATACATGTTTGTGTGGGGCCTTTCAACTTACCTATTGTCCACTACCCATTTTGGATATGTGTCATTTCATATTCACATTATCTATGTTCAGATAAATTATCTACCTCTTTTCTCATACCCACTTATTGTGAAAAAGCACATGTTACGTATAATTTAATAATGGCCAAAGTTATTCATGTTAAAATAATAAAATGACGGTGAAATTAAAATACATGATGCAACACATATAATGAAATTGTCTTGCATTTTACTAAAAATTTCATAACAAATTGACATTGTTTTGTGAGATTAAATGTTAATATGCGACTCCACCCCATGAATTGCATTTATGTTACCCTCAAACCCTAAACCCATTTGGTTTGGAGTTTGGTCTTTTGCTTTGATAATTGTTTTGGGAGAGGTCATGGGTTCAATTCCCCATGAATTTAACCTGACCATGGAGATTAGATAACCTAACCCTAATAAAGGTCATGATGCACATAGTTATATAGGGAGCCATTTAATGAGCACTTTTGGGGCTAGGGACCACCAAACTGCATTGCTTTCAAAAGTGAAGAAAACAAATAGTTTTATTGAGTGGAAAGGCACTTCAATCAAATTTAGTTGGCAAACTGGTTTGTCAATATTTTGGCTAACCATCAAATGAAGGTTTTCATGTCTTGTAGTGTGACTTTCAAATTAACTTTGCAAGACTTGATATTCAGGGTTTTTTTGTAAATAATTTAATAATAATAAAATATTTTTAAAATATCAATTTGATGCCATTAAAAAAAATTGCAAATTTTTCCCCATAAAAGGAGAAATTATAGTTGAATTTTCAATTTAAAAGTTCCAAAAAATTCCCACTTTTTGGTTTTTTTTTTAAAAGACAAAATTTGTCAATGAAAGAAACAATTCTTGACATTCATTGCAATATATTTGCTTATATTTAATTTTCTCTTATGAAAAATTAAATATTTTTCCTTCTATAATTTTGTTTAAAAACACATTTAACTAGGTTTTACATGTGTTTGAAGTAAAAATACATTTTTTTCCTAAGATCTATGCCTAATAAAATTCCCCTTTTATTATTATAACGATTTTTTTTTTGCAAAAATCCTCAACAATGCTAATGAATCTATGGTAAGAATAAACTTGATGATGAACAATTAATTAAACACCCTTTCCCAAATGATTTAATTTAAAAGATTATTTTGAACAATATGCATATATAGGGTTCATAGTTTTGTTTTCAAAAAAAATTAGAAGAAATTGTCTTCCACTCAGAATTTTTTTTTCACTTTAGGTAACTATTGTTGAACAACTCTTTTTCTTTTTTTTTC
>Ga0209208_10011941_pt1 | contig 11077 bp, 13 predicted proteins | sample S1TSphfallax_3_FD_187694 | JGI IMG/M metagenome (GOLD analysis project Ga0209208, IMG submission 187694) | Host-associated microbial communities from peat moss isolated from Minnesota, USA - S1T2_Fd - Sphagnum fallax MG (SPAdes) (version 2) | ecosystem: Host-associated > Plants > Peat moss >... | reverse complement strand
CCCGACTGCCAAATCTGATGAAGACGAAGTCTAAATCAAAGTTATAGCTCTCTTCAAGAGCTTTCCAACGCCATGTCGCACTCCCGATTCGGATGTCGGGAAGAGGTCGATTCCCGACTTTTAGTGGTCGGGAGTCAAATTGCCAGTTTGACTCCCGGCCCTTCCTTTGCCCATAACTTGGGCTGCAGATGTCCAAATGACCAATGCGAGGCCATTTTGGACATCTAAACTTCAAGAGCTTTCCAATGACACCAAGAACACCCCAATGCGAGGTGTTTTGGTCTCTGCTGTCGAACTCTAAACATTCGGGAGTCCCAGAGGACTCAAAATCCCCAACTTTGGGAGTGGGAGTTTCATCCTCCCACTTCACCCAAAGTGGGGTTGCGACATTAACAGTCAAAAGAATAGTAATATTAATTTTGTTAATAATTAAACTTGATTCCAAAGGATTGGAAGGAAATATAGAAGACATGGATAAAAAAATAGTACATTATTTAATGTTATTAATAAGACTTTGGCACTCAAAAAGTGAAATAATTATGTATTAGAAATGTTTTAGGATCTTATTATAGGTTTATGTTTCATTAATAACACATTTAAAATTTGATAAATTCATCATTACCACCCATTGTGGCACATATTGGTTGAAGTATTGAACATATATATCCAACATCCATTTGGTAGCATCTCAAAATGTTCATTTTTCTTGAGGACACAAGTTACATGATTAGACAAGGCGATAGGACTATGATTCGTATTGTAGTATTATGAATGTACCCAAATCTTCAAATTACCCTTTTCATGTGATCTTAATGATGATTATGGGTGAATGACATCAATCATATGAACCCAACAATGACCAAGTAGTTCACAAACTAATTATGCATGACCAAATTGCACACATGGCTAAATGACCAAAAGTACGACATAGTTACCAAATGTCCTAATGATGGATGTTAGGTCTCAACATATTGTGAACCCAAACTAGCATTCTTGACGCACTCCCAAGTCCCAAGTTAGGCCCAAGGTGGGCCTTGGTTTCTAAAACACCAGAATTGTGGGGACTTGAAGGCACATTCCCAGCTCTTAACATTAAAAAGGGTAGAGGGGCGTGCTAAAGTTCCAGGATGGAATTAGGAAGAGGACAAGCTTTAGTTACTCACTCGAACTTGCATCAAGCCAACCAACGAGTTGGTTAGTTCACATTCTAGAGCACCCTTGGTGTTAGGACAAGCCACGAGCAACTTTGGATTCATAAGACTCACCACGGCCCGAACTCGGGGGAAGCCACCACCTTCCCCCATATAGTATTCTCTGTGTTATTCCACGACACCCACATCTAAATGGTTTTTTGTCCTGGGACTCCCAAGAAGGAGTCCCGAAATTGTCCCAATTTGGACTCTCGGGACATTGTGAGTTCATAACTTTTTGCTCAAACCTCAGATTGGGTTGAAGTCTAAAGCAAACTTGTCGCTCTCGTTGAGAGTTTTCCAATGGTGTGTTGCACTCCATCTGCACACACCGGGGTTAGGTCGATTCCCGACTTTTAGTGGTTGGGAGTCAAATTGCCAGTTTGACTTTCGACCCTTCTTTTTGCCATAACTTGTGCTACAGATGTCCAAATGGCTCATGCAAGGCCATTTTCGACATCTACACTTCAATAGTTTCCAATGTCATGATAAACGCCTCAAGGCAAGGTGTTTTGACCCCTGCAATCGACATCTGAAGTTTTGGAAGTCCCGAAGGACTCCCAAGTCTCCATTTCGAGAGTGTGAGTGTCATCCTCACATTCTTCCAAAAGTGGGGTTGCAAGGGTGCGGGCCAAAAGAAAGCCCGAGAGTCACATCACATGCTTCCGAGAGTGTAGGAAAGTGTGAGGGAGTGAACCCTCACACTCCCAAGGTAATTCCCACTTTAGGAGATGGAGTCCTGGTGGTCTTCTGAAATTTCAGAGAGCGATTTTAGGGGTCAAAACTCAATGGCTTGTGACGTTCTTTATGTTACTAGAAATTTCTTGGAACGTAGATGTCTAAAATGGGCTTGCATTACTCATTTGGACATCTGAAACACAAGTTATGGCCAAAAGAAGGGTCGGGAGTCAAATTGGCAGTTTGACTCCCGACCAGAAAAAGTCGGGAATCGACCCGATTTACTTGTCTGCTGATAGCGTACGACATACCGTTGGAAAGCTCTTGACGAGCACTACAACTTTGCTTTAGACTGCATCTCAATCCGAGGTCTACTCGTAAAGTTATGGGGCTCCAAAGTCGCGGGAGTCCTAACTTTCGCGGGACAAAAAGCCATTTGGATGTGGGCCCCGTGGAGAGGTGTAGAGTATACTATAAGGGGGAAGGTGGTGGCTTCCCCCAAGTCCGGGTTATGGTGAGTCTTGTGTGTCTGTGTCGCCCATGGTTCGTCCTAGCACCAAAAGTGTTCCAACTACACACTAACCACCTTATGTGGCTTTTGTGCAAACTCGTGTGAGTGAATGAAGCTTGTCAACTTTTCCTAATCCCATCCCGGAGCTCCAACACGCCCCTCTACCCCTCAAAGTGCTGTGAGCTAAGGAGCGTACCCCTACTCCTCCTTCCGCTATTTTCTACTTGGACTCACACTTGAGTCTTTCAAGGAGTTGGGAGTGCGTCAGTGATTTTTCAAAATTTTGAAAAATAGTTTTTTAAGGTTTGTCCACACACTCTATGGCTCCTTATTTCATCTTTTCACCTTCCAAGTAAGACAATTGATGTTCTAATTATTTTTGGTAATTTACAATTAGGACAAGCAAGGTTCCAAAGTATGATGTCAATAGGCTACAATATTGAAAGTTATATGGAAGTGGTTATAGTGTCCTCCAAGTAGGTTAGCCAATAACCTAATTATTTCTTATGGTGAACAAGTAGGAGAATGTTTGGTCTAATTTTCATCATCTCCATTTAGTTTTTACTCAACAACCTATTTTTCATGATAATAGTTAGGTTATTGATTTTACAATTTCACACCAAAGTTTCAATGAAAAGCAATGATGCTTAATACACTAATATTGCCACTCCCAACAAAGGTTTAGTGCCCTAGGTCCAAAGGTAGAACTAGGCATTTTTTTTGTTGGACCCAACACACAACATGATGTCAATGCCCCAATGGGGTTGAGGATGGCATCTGCTACCACAAAGGATTGTGAAAAGCAAACTTGACATTGGGTTTCACCATGTTGAAGATCCAATCTTTCGTCAACACTTCATGGTTCTACCATTCAAACATTTGTTCTTATCATTGGTGCAATTGTTAAATCATCTTGTTAGGATTTTAAATCATAACATGATTTTCGTCATTTGATGCCCATGATCTCTTGACATATGTGGCATAGCCTCATTTAAAGCCATTAAATTTAAAAATTCAGCTGCACAAAAGAATCATGGGTTGGCATCCAAACCAAAAGACTAAGTGTATTCTCATTATTTTACTTTCCTTAACCTAGATGCATTGAACTTCACCCAAGTTGCCATGTTAGTAACCAGGGCTTCCAACCATGTAAACCTAACTTCCACGGTCTTGGATTGGGCTTGAGTTGGTTTGATGGTCAACCCCTTATTGGCCATACATTTCCCCTTTTAGCTTTCCCAAAACCTTGGCCTTTACTAGCATTAATGTTTTATGAATGGCCGTATTGTAACTATGGGTGAAATGTGAAGCAATGGTCGCCATCATGCCCATATGCATTACAATGGGAACATGGTTAACTAAGGTTAAGGTTGGAGGTTGTTATTTATGGTGTATTCTTAGGTAATCCTTCCTCTTATGAAACCTACCACACCTTCAACATTTGTCTTTTTCACCTTACTTCACCAAATATGATGTGGAACCAATTAATTATTATTTGGTTCCTTTGCTTCTTTGAAACATCGTTTTATTGGGTTGGCCTTGTGATTATTAAACTAATGATGCCAAAAACAAATTGGGTTTTGGTTTTTGAACCCAAAGGTGACCACCCATTCCCTCACCATGTTCATATGAATTGTTTTGATAACTTGAACACATTCACAAAATTGGGTTACATGAGTTAAAGTAACATGGCATCCTACACCCCATGTTTAAATTCCTTGTTAAAGATGGGTACATTCACAAAATAGGAGCCATAGGAACTATAACCAATGTTTTGTTTTTCATGTTTTCGTGCTAAAAATAACATTAATATTGCACATTTTTTTAATATGGTTTGATGATAATGTTCTTAATATATTATGGAAACATGTGCAATAATTTGAAATGAATCTAATGAAATTTGAATTCTCAAAATCATTGATTAGTCATTGTAACTAGTGTTTTATAGTGCTTTTACTGCTTGAAAAAAACTCATAAATGATTGTTAAAGGACTTGAAAATGACATAATTTTGGAGAAACTCTTTAAACACATATTCACGTTATAATACAATGTAACATATTTTTGAATAAAAAAAGGACCTTCTTATGACTTTTTGCAACCTACAAATGGAATATTCTTAGTATATACCAAAAATCTTCTAGAATAAGTAGTTACCAAAGTCTTTACTAAGGGTGCACCCTCAATTCCTTATTTTGTGAATGTACCCAAATCCCATACCAAATTTGGATTGCCTAAGCTTTCTTAACACATTGCATCATTATAATCAACCTATGCATTTGTGCATAGGCCTATGTAAGCTTTCATGTGGTTTACACTATATCTTTTGTACATTCTATAACTTTTTTGTTTGGATTCCCTAATAATTCCTCTACAACTTTCAAAAGAAATCCACAACTAAATTGGTAATTAACTTTGAATACTAATGGAATGACTAATACCACCATTCCCAGTGGCTACCCCACTTCTAGCAATGTCTCCATTACCATAGGCACTCCTACCCCTATTGATTGAATTACTACTAAAAATTACAATCACACTTGAAATGGAAACATGTGTTGGGACCATAGGTATTTTGTTAATAAACACATAGTTGGGTGACCAATATATCATTCCTTAATGTGAATTTCATTGGGACAATTGAACTCATGGTAATCATTGACATGTGGTTCTTCCAAATGTTAGAACAAACCTTTTCATGCCATGAAAGGTGTGAATAGTTGAAGATTATGCATATGCTAAATATCACATGCTGAAACTATCAAACTCATGAATAAAATCATCCAACTCAATGGTGCCAACTAGCCCAAATATTGATGGGGCCCTTTGATGGCTCCATTCATATCCTCCATGTCCCACAACATGGAACAATGTGGTGACAAACTTTGAGGTGAACCTATTTTTAAACTACAAACTCCTAGCCATATCACAATGAAGGTGGTGTGGGTGGTTTGAATCGCACCCCACACTTGGTAAAACCATTGGTGATACTAACCTTATTCCCTATCCTTAAATAATGTGCCCCTTCCATGGTGAACCTTAACCTTAACTTGAATATTCAACCTAAACCTTTGGTAACTAAGGTTTGTTGAACATGTTATGACTTATACCAAACTTAAAAGGATGTGAAAATTATTATGACTTAACCTACCCTTTAAACCATAATTTTTCTAAGGATGTTAAACCTATTATGGTTTAACCTAACCCTTAAACAATAATTTTCATAACATAAACTCAAGGATGTTACATGTACATGGTTAGGGCACTTGCATTTACACTACTAAACTATGGGACATTCTAGTGATCAAATCCAGAAATAGTCATAACTACGCATCCTAAAATAACTTAATCTTAGTTTAAATGGCAAATTGAATGACAACAAAATTGGTCAAATTAATTAAAGATTTCAAAATCCTCATTCATGGAATTTTGTATATTGTCACCTTCATGGTAATGAAAATTAGCCTAATAGATTCCACATACTCCATCTTAATAAGGTGCCCATGGTTATGGGATGTTAAGGTACCCCATGATTAGGGTACTAACCAGTTTATCAACATTGAGGGGAATGGCACAATTACAATTATATTGGTAAACAAAAGGCTAAATGATACCACCAAACAACCTAAGGCCTTACTATGCTATGATTTTTTTCCAAGGGTTACCCATGATGAAGAGGAAACATTATTAATTGTTGAACCAAATTTGTTATTTATTGGGACTTTCACCTTACATGCATTAGACCAATGTTGGCCAATTATGGTATTCTAAACCAATCCAAGGATATGAATCTAGGGCATATTCTTTAAAAAACCTAACAAAAAAATGTATCCAAATATTTCAAAAATTTCCTTATAACCAATGTTATGCATCCATTCAAATTTTTTAATTCATTGTCAATCATCTATTTGCCAATTTTCAAATTCAAAGTAGCCTTTAGATATGCATACAAGTTATGTATATTAAACTTCACATGCTAATTGTGTGAAAACAAAAAGAAATCAGAATTCAAACATTGGAAATCAAGTAGCTTGTGTTGGAAGTGAACTTCAATTATATATAAAACTCTATCCATTACAACACAAGTAGTTTACAAAAACAAACACCCCACCACCACAACCCCACACATGTAAAAGCTTGCAATTTTATCAACAACATAATGTCCATAAAGTTATTGAAGCTTCATCAACAATATAAATAAATTGCTAAAAAAGTTGTTGCAGCTTGATGAACAATAAAAACGTAGTGCCTATAAAAAGCTTAAGGATATATAGAATTTTTGTTGCAATTTCATCAACACACTTAGAGGCCCAAGAACCCTACGACATTAATTGAAACATGGACCCAGAAAAAAAGAAACATTTCAAGGGAAAGGAAAATCTAGAATGGAACTATGTCAAACATAATCATTGTAATTAGTCAATGTCACCTTATGTCACCTTATGGGCCAACTATCAATCCAAATCCAACTCCAAAATAAAACAAAGTAAGTATTGGGTTCATGAGTTTATTTCCAATAGCTTCTACACAATAAATGTTTTGTAGATTTCATGATACATTACAAAACAAAATTAGAAAGATACTTTTGATCATGGTTGGCTGAAATTTTGGTTTAAGGCTTAAGCTTTACACCCCTAAATTACACCTCAATGGCTACAATAACATGCCTTATGCCATCTTCTACATGTTTAGGCAACTTATATATTATGTCATTCCCTTGAACTTTGTGATCTACTAGAGGGATTGGGAATTTGATTGCCTTAACATTGCATGCATGAATGTAGGCAGTGTCGCAACCCTACTTTGGCCAAGTGTGGGGGTGAAGCCCAACACTTGGAAAAAGTGAGGATTTCGAGTCCTTCGGGACTCCCGAATGTTCAGAGCTCGACAGTAAGGCCCGGAACACCTCGCATTGGGGTGTTCTTGGTGTCATTGGAAAGGTCTTGAAGCGTAGATATCGAAAATTGCCTCGCATTGGCAATTTGGACGTCTGTCGCCCAAGTTATGGGCAAAAGAAGGGCCGGGAGTCAAATTGGCAGTTTGACTCCCGATCACTAAACGTCGGGAATCGACCTCTTGTCGACCTTCGAATGGAGAGGGCGACACGGCGATGGAAAGATCTCGACGAGGGCTACAAGTTTGGTTCAGACCTCGTCGCGATCAGACCTGGCAGTCGGGAGTTATGAGCTCCCAAAGTCCCGGGACTCCACCCGGGACAGTTTCGGGACAATTTCGGGATTCCAACTTGGGAGTCCCGGGAAAAAGAGCCATTTGGATGTAGTCCCCGAAACGTGGCACAAAGAATACTATATGGGGGAAGGTGGTGGCTTCCCCCGAGTCCGGGCCGTGGTGTGTCTTGTGTGTCAAAGTGCCCGTGGCTTGTCCCAACACCGAAGGGTGTCCTGGAATGTGAACTAATCATGTGGGTGGTTTGTTTTGGTGCATATTCAAGCTTGATCTACTAAATCTCCTTCCTAGTTTAATCCCTGGGCTCCCAACTCGACCCTCTACCCCTTTCTAGAGTTGGAAGCCAGGAGCGCCTTCCGAGTCAATATTTCCGCAACTACACTTTGGTGAACCCTCAAGTGGGTTCACCTTGGGAGTGCGTCAGGTAGCTTGAGACCTAATCAACAAAACATATGAACATTCTGACCTACCCCAATTTTGGTAATATTTACTAACTATTACAATGTCACCTACACATAACCCTTACCCCCATGGACACTTGAACGAACTGTCAATTGTGAAAACAGTTTTGTGTGCATAGCAAGATGTAAAAGTCATGACCTTTTTCATTTCCTTCTTTTGCATCCACTCCAAAATTGTCTCCCAATGACATGTAGGAAACCAAGTGAGCACCATCATGTCCATGTATTCATCCCAGTCATCAACTTGGAAGGTAACTTCCATGGCACTATGCACATAGGCCACACTATCAAGGATTAATACCTCAACCTCCCACTCATTTGTCCATGGCAATTTTTCACAAGTTTGGAAATTGGAATCTAAACAAAAACAACAAAAACAAGCCAAGTTTTTCTTCAAAAGCTTATTCACATCCATGGGGCCAATTAATCAGATAGAATGTACATCCCTTTTCCCTTTAATAAAGAAACAAATGTACTAAGTGACCCGATCCACATCAATTAACTTTACATGCCAAAAAGTGTGTTGGACAGGCCTCTATTGTCTTGAATAGGATGTTTTAGGTTAGGTATTTAGATGATCATGAAACAAATTAACCACTTGTTCCACATTTTCAAGTTGAGGACCTTCAACATCAAGTTGAACTTGTCAAATGTACCTTTTCAACACCACACCAACCCTATCATGGGGACCTTTTCCGATTATAAAGCCAAAAAAACTCTAGGAGCAATTGCATTGACTTGTCAAGTGAGGGTACTGGCTCACAAAGTACCATGGTATTTTTCTTTTGAATTGAAAGCCACAACCATAAGATTAAATCTAGTGTTGCAGTGGCTTAAACCCACTGTTTACGATCTCCTCCCCATGTAAAAGCAAATAGTGAGTTGCTCAAAGTAGCTATCATGGATTTTGTCATAAGATATACATAAGTGGTATCTCCTGATAGTTTTGGAATCCTCATCATTAGGGTTAGGGTTTAGATTCTACATCCAACAAATGTCGCAACCCTAACCTTGGGCTCACAACCAAGGCAAAAAGGTTTCAAGGGCACGGGCCAAGAAAAGTGTGAAAAGGAAGACTCACACTCCCAAGTGAGCTCTCCTTTTGGGAGTTGGAGTCCTGGTGGAGTCCTGAACCTTCATAGAGCGATTGCAGAAGTCAAAACACCTTGCATTGAGGAGTTCTTTATATCATTGGCAATCTATTGAAGTGTAGATGTCTAAAATGGGCTTGCATGACCCATTTAGACATCTACAACACAAATTATGGCAAAAAGAAAGGCCGAGAGTTAAACTAGCAGTTTGACTCCCGACCACAAAAAGTGGGGAATCGACCTGACTTCCGTGCGTGTAGATGGAGTGCGATACACCATTAGAAAGCTCTCGATGAAAGCCACAACTTTGCTTCAGACCTCATCCCAATCGGAGGTTTGAGCAAGAAGTTATGGCTTCGCAAAGTTATGGGAGTCCAACCTTAACAATTTCGGGACTCCCGGGACAAAAAGGCCATTTGGATGGGGGCCTCGCAAAGAAGCGCAGAGAATACTATATGGGGGAAGGTGGTGGCTTCCCCCGAGTTCGGGCCGTGGTGAATCTTGTGAATCCAAAGTCGCCCATGGCTTGTCCTAACACTAAAGGTTTTGCAACATAGTACTAACCAACTTGTGGTTGGTAGTTAGTTGGATGTAGAACCGAGTGAATGAATAGATTGCTTGTCACTCTTCCTAGTCCCATCCCAGAACTCCAACACGCCCCTCTACCCCTTTAAAGTGCTGAAAGCCAGGGAGCATGCCCCGAGCCCCTCACCTTTTTGCTATTTTCTACCTTAGATTCATCTTTGAACCTAACAAGGGGCTTGGGAGCACGTCAACAAATATGCACAAGTATTGTGCATTAATAACTATGCCAATGCATAAATTAAACTTTGTTTTGGATCTCAAAATTATAATTTTTAGTAAAGTCAATTATTAAGACCATGATGTCATTTGCAAAATGTTCACGGCAAAGCCTAAATTGTTAATCTTGCCACCTTGCAACAAATTTATGCCTTACAAAATATTGTAACTTAAGCTTCAAATATTGAATTAGCTCCTTGGAATTGATCTCCATATACATGAATTTCAGCTTTTTTTTTCCTTCACCATTCTTAGTTACAATTTTTTCCATGTTGATATGCTTTTAACAAACTATAGTAGAGGATGAACCCTCTTCCTCCTGTGGACAAAGTGCCAAATTGTCCACCCCATAATCTTGATATGTCCCAAACATACAACTATGGGCATGCCACTTAGAATGGGGGTCCCTAGGACAAACTATGGCCTCCCACAATGGAATTATGCCATGATAAATATTAATGGCAATAGATGACGCACTCCCAAGTCCCGGGTTGAACCCACTTGAGGGTTCAACTATGTAGAGTTGTGGAAAGTTGGGACTCGGAAGGCGCTCCCAACTTCCAGCACTAGAAAGGGGTAGAGGGGCGTGCTAGAAATCCTGGGATTAGACTAGGAAGAGGGACTAGATTATCAAGCTTGAATCTGCATCCAAAACCAACCACAAAAAGGTTAGTTCACATTTGGGAACACCCTTAGGTGTTGGGACAAGCCACGGGCACTTTGACACACAAGACACACCACGGCCCGGACTCGGGGGAAGCCACCACCTTCCCCCATATAATATTCTCTGCAACACTCCGCGGGGGCTACATCCAAATGGCTCTTTTTCCCGGGACTCCCAAGTTGGAGTCTTGAAATTGTCCCGAAAGTGTCCCGGTTGGAGTCCCGGGACTTTGGGAGCTCATATCTCCCGACTTCAGAGTCTGATCCCAACGAGGTCTAAATCAAAGTTATAGCCCTCGTCGAGATCTTTCCAACGCCGCGTCGCACTCTCAATTCGGAGGTCGGGGAGAGGTCGATTCTTGACTTTTAGTGGTCGGGAGTCAAACTGCCAGTTTGACTCCCGGCCCTTCTTTTGCCCATAACTTGGGCTGCAAATGTCCAAATGACCGATGCGAGGCCATTTTCGATATCTACGCTTCAAGACCTTTCCAATGAC
>Ga0209208_10011940_pt1 | contig 11077 bp, 10 predicted proteins | sample S1TSphfallax_3_FD_187694 | JGI IMG/M metagenome (GOLD analysis project Ga0209208, IMG submission 187694) | Host-associated microbial communities from peat moss isolated from Minnesota, USA - S1T2_Fd - Sphagnum fallax MG (SPAdes) (version 2) | ecosystem: Host-associated > Plants > Peat moss >... | reverse complement strand
AAATTGGTTGGAACCCAAGAGCTTCTTGCTCATGGTCAATCCATTATGGCAGAGCAAGTATCTGACAATTGACAAAAATTCTCTATCCTATAACATAGATCCTTTTCCAGCACAAAGCACTACAAATGGCCAACCTTTAATGCCTAAATCAGATTTTGTAAAATGAAAACTGAGGACTCACATCATCTTTGCTTTAAACAGCTTCTCGGACAAACATCTGGAATGAAGGACATGGGAGTAAGAGTGTAGGTTTAGGCAAGCTTTATCTGCAAAGTTTGATGTCAGCAGTCTCCATTTGCTTCTTTGCCTTCAGTTGCCCCTTTTTCAGCTGTTACATTAACTCTCACAGGATTTACAAGAGAACTTAGATCCTGATTCAAACTACATTCAATGCTGTGTAGAAAGAAACTCCACAAAGACTTTTAAGATACACCACCGGAACTGTTGTGCCAGTTCTGGCCAAACCAAACCAAACCAAACTTGACAAGAATGTGTGCACTCATAACAGTGTATCACTCAGAAGTACATGACCATCATCATGTTCATGAAAAATGGCAGTAACTGTCTGTCATTACATCCTGCAGACTATATCTGACAGCGCACCTTGGCTATTTTAGCTTGTCTAATGTGGCCTGTGCTTCCAGCTATCCAAGGTACTCATACAGATATAGAGAAGATACAGAATGGCACTTCAATAGAGAATTCAGAACAAGATAGAGAAAAAGCCTTCAAATTCAAGCACATCAAAAAGCATATTCAACACTGCATAGAGCTGAAATACTGTACAAGGCATGTATATGAGATTGCAGACAAAAACTCCACTGTTACACTTTGAAGGCAACTAGTGTGTCAGTTCCAAGAACGCCAACAAGAAAAAAACGAGAATAATCAGAACCCTATGAGTCACTCAAAAAGTACCAAAGAATCACCTTAATCATGACTGGCAATAACTAACTGCCATCATTCCCCACTGACTTCATCAGCTCCCAAAGATGGCTATACATGCATATATAATAGTCTGCCCAAACTTTTGGGCAAACATTTATACAAAAACATGTCTTGTGAGTTTCTCTTGCAATTCCAGAAGTGATTAGAAGACTCAGTCATGATGTTGGCTAGCACTCAAGAGACATGGCTAATCAAAGAATTCAGAATCTACATCCAAGCTGCATGAAGCTTATGAGAATGACCTTCCTTCCATTTTAGCTTGCCTCTGTTCAAGAGAACATCCAAGAGTTTGGAATTTCACAAAGTTTGGAATGTTGCCCCAAAAAAAAGTAAACAAAAAATAAGATTAGTGTGCATCCAGCAATTCAGTAACTCTGAAAAGTAAGATTACAAAGCATATAAGGTATAACACAATATCAGAGGAACTGAGATTTACTGAGCTTAGAAAGCCTGGGCAAAGGGTGAGTTTCATGACCCATTTTCTTTGACAAAAACAAACATATTTTGTTCAGACTATAATGTATCCTTTTCACAGCATTCAGTCCCACAGAATTCACACCTGATACTGGACAATCTGAAATTTACCCCCAACAAAGTCACATGCCCTCCAATTGATCAACACCTCCTCTGCATTCAGACCCTGTCTGGTCCCCCAAAGCTTGGCTGTATCTGTAAATCAAGCACTTGTGAATTTGGTTACAGCTTTTGTGCCTTCAGAGACAGCATGCTTTGCTAATTCACCAGGCAAAATCAGGCGTACAGCTGTCTGAATTTCCCGAGATGTGATGGTGGGCTTCTTGTTATAGCGAGCAAGCTTTGCAGCCTCCTGTGCCAGTTTCTCAAAGATGTCATTGATAAATGAGTTCATGATTCCCATTGCCTTTGATGATATCCCTGTGTCTGGGTGTACCTGAAACATTCCATCAACCAAGAATTGGAACTATCACAATCCCATGTGCTCACCTGATGCAGATATCTGTCTAGGACTCAACCCTAGGAGTCTGATTTGAGAGAACTGATTCCTTCAACCAAGTGGCCTTACACATCAGTTCATGCTGTCATTTCCATGCTCAACCATACACTCACAGCACTTAACAACATGCCAGGGAGCATACATCAGCCACAGCTGCCAGGACAACAATCTTCAAAAACAGCTGTGCTTCATGTGAGACAATAGCCCTGAGACCATTATCGGCATAAGAGAACGGTGAAAACATGGGACAGACATGCAGAGGGCTTATCATGCTCCAAAACCGTCCATGTCAAGAAAAAGGAGCAGCAAACCACGGCTTGGCAACAACTTCTGAGTTTCTTGAGCTCCATAGATGGCCATTTATACACTTTGTGTCGCTGTGATGTCTACTACAAAACTACTCAGTGACATTCTCGTCCTTCTCATGTTTTGTGGTGAAAGCTTGGGATGAACACAAGGCAGGGATTATCATGCTCCAAAACCGTACATGTCGAGAAAAAGGAACAGTAAACCACGAACTGCCAAGGATTTAAAGAAACATCTGAGTTTCTTGAGCTTCATATACAGCCATTATATACTTAGTGTGGCCGTAATGTCTACTATAAAACTACTTGGTGACATTTTCGTCCTTCTCATGCTTTGTTGTGGTATCATCATCTCAGCTCGAGTCTAACGACTAGGATATGACACGAAAGATAACATAAGTAGCATGTAAAAAGAAAGAACCAACGAAAGCTGGCCACAGACAGAGAGAGGTGGAGGAAGTAATGACTTACCTGCTTCAGCACTTTGTAGATGTAGATTTTGTAAGTCTCAATGTTCTTCTTGGCTTTCTTGCCCTTTTTCCCTGGTCCCTTGGAGCTTCCTTCCACCACGGGCTTCTTCTCGGCCTTCGGTGGCCTTCGGGTTTCTTCAAACCCTTACTCTTCCCTCCCTTTTGCTCCCCTTCTACTCCCTTCGCTGGAGCCATGTTCCGCCCTGTCACGCCGCGCTGCAACAACAGCAAAAAAAAAAAGAGAGAGATGCAAATCGCCGCTCAAAACCCTTACCCGAAACACTCCAACGCCACCAAAACAACAAACAACAAAAGCGAAGAAAGTCGGAAGACGTGCGCTTCACCACAAGTACTCTTTTCTTCCCCTCCTTTCCTTGTTCCCCGTTCACACGTGAACTTTCTCGTCCTCTTCTTGTTCCCCATTCACACTTGAATTTTACAGTCGATTGATTATTCCTCGTTCACACGCAAATTTTCCTGTCCGCGTACAGTTCCCTGTTCACACTTCAATTTTATTGTCATCTTCCTCGTTCACACCAGTGTTTACCATCCTTTTCTTGTTCCCTGTTCACACGTCAATATTACCATATTTTACTTCTTGTTACTTGCTGACTCTTCACATGTCAATTTTCCAGTCTTTTTCTTCTTCCCCAGGTCACATGTGAAATTTTCAGTTGTTCCCAATTCACGAAGGGAATTTTTGTATTTTACCAATTTTTGGTCCCCATGTTCACCAAGAGAATTTCATAATTTATCATCCATTTTTTTGTTCCCTAATCATCGATGGAATTTTACATTTTATCATCACTATTACAATATGTGGTTAAGTTCACTTTGTGGTTTGTTAAAATTTGAAAAAACTTGGATAAATTTATCATGATGAAAGTGGTCAATTTCTCAATGAATAAAGACCAATTGCTATGGACATAGTGAATTCACTAATAATTAATTCACTAAGTTAGTTTCTTAGTTTTTAAACTATCAACCTAGGCTAAAGGGCTTAGGTTAAGTTATGTCTATACTAAAAAAATCAACCCTAGGTGGCCTAGCATAGGTACCTAAGCAATCTTAAGCTACTTAACTTAGATTAAATTGCAAGAATTAAGATTTGATTTTCTCACCTTCATTTTGATAAACTCCTTACCACTGCATGAGATTGTTTTAAATGCGAAATAATTTTTCAACACATTTTAATAAACATTTTAAAAAGTTTAACTAAATAGTTTACTCAGTGTACTATAGTTAACTTACCTTATGTTTAAATAAGTTTAGATAAACTAAGTTATCTTGAAGCCTATTTAGAAATACCTAGGCACACTAAAAGGAATTTTGTCCTTTGCAACCAATAAATCAATGACTAAATGTTTTAAATGATTACATAATTGACTATAGTCATAGGATGTTACTTCAAATCCTATGTGAAAAACGTTATAATCATATATTAGTGGTGCATTTGACTAAGTAGATAATGACGTGATAATAAAAAGGATGACATCATTCTTTCATTCCAAGTTTTCATCCATATGACATCCATGATTAATGACAATACAAATTTAAAAGATAATGTTCCTCAAGATTTTTGGTTTAATTTGTAATAATAAAAAATAATTAAATAATGACTAAACTATCATTAATCACTTCACATATGTCCTTTAGGGCTAATAGATGATATTTGCCACATCATTGTGCCACATCATGTCCTAAATGATTATTGTCCTAAACAATTCGTCCATAATGATTTTAGGCCTATTAATTTTTTGTCATTTATGATTGAAATAAAAGTCATAAAGTCAATCATATATTTGAAATTTTCTATTAGTGGCATATTTAAAACCAACATAGGTTTATCTAGGTTTATTTAAGGACCTTTCTAGCGCCAACATAGGTGTATTTAAAGACCATTTTAAGGTTTATAAAAGGCTACTTATGGACTAATAGGCTTACTAATTTGGTTGTGTAGGATATTTAAGGACTATTGTATGGTATTTAAAGGGTAAGTAACTCAATTAGGGATTATATAACCTATGGTAAAGGTTATGTAACTTAGCCAAAGGTTATTATAAGCTGCCTTTGGAACCATGTAACCTACTTAACGGCTATTGTAAATTACCTAGGGGTTACTATTGGTTACCTTAAATGTTATGTAGGCTACCTAGGGTCTATTTAAGGAATACATAAGGTAACATAAGGGGCTACATAGGTTATTTAGGAACTACTTGTGGACTATATATGTAAGTGTACTTAACCATTTATCCCAAGAAGGTTATGCAAGTTACCTAGGGCTTATTTAAGGATTATGTAGATTACTTAGGGTTACTTAGAAAAGATGTAGGTTATCTAGGGTTCACCTATTTACTTATTTACAACATAACCATCTATAAATCTAATTAATTACTTACTTACATTTCCCTAACTAAGTACTACCTGTATAATAACAACATTAAAACAAACCTATTTATTGTGTAATGAATTCATTCAACTAATTATGAATTATTTCAATTAACAATAAATTATTTCAACTATTATTAAAACATAATGACTACATAGTGACCCCTTATTGAAATAACTTTAGCTTAGTTAGATATGACTAAGATGAAATGAACTTATTTCATTTTAAAAACCCCATGATGATATAAACTGATGCAATACACCCCACTTTTGTACTATTACAACTTATTATTTTTCCATGTTCACATGTCAATTTTGTCCATCACTATCTTTTCGTTCTCTTCATCACTCATTTATTTTTAGTGACCCAAAGTTCTTTCAACTTGTGCCAATCCTCTAAACCCAAGTCTATGAATAAAATAATTTATCTTTTCAATGTTACATTAAACAACATGCATTCTGCCTGAAAGTACAAACAAGGTGGTTGAATGTGCCTTAGAAACATGTTCCTTCATGTAAATGATCATGAATAGGTATGAAATAACAAAAGCCATAGGTAGGAAATGAAAAAATTGGCGATATGAAGGAAATGATTGAATCAATTGTTAGTGATAATTTTGCCATTTAACACACTTCAAAGACATGGAGAATAGCTCCTCATGATACTTTACCTACAAGGTACAACCCAAGGCCACATGCATTGCAAAAATAAAGGCCTATGTGAAGCATAGTTGACCATTGCCTATACACCAATAAAATTCACAGTCCTTTGGTTTTACCAAACATAACACATTGGGTGGATTTTTATTTTTGTAAACTTTATCTTGTGATACTTGGTATTCACAAGATATAATGAAAAAAAATTCAAAAGCAAACAAGAATTTCAAAAATGAAATGTCAACAAGAATGGGCATCAAGTATTTGAAAATAAATGCCCTTCTCTCATGGAGGAAAATTTCCATGCAATAAGGAACCCTCTAACTACATTAACAAAATCCACCAAGTGTTTTACATTTTCATAAAACACTTAGAAAAAATTGTAATGTATGTGGAAGGCACCTTATATCCATCGATTTTGTTCATAGAAATTGGGAAGGATATGGGTGAGAGGAAAATTATGCCTACTTATGGTTGGTTTACACCTACAGATATATTGGTAATGATAAATCAAAGTTACATTAACTTGGTTCACATATAAATATGCACATTGGTAGATAGTTGACATGGCAATATGATGTGGTGGTTTAACAAAAAGCAAATAACAATGTGTGATAATGTTTTGATAAAGAATACATTTTGTGATAAAATATATTCAAATTCATATATTCACATTAATGTGGAAACATAATAGTATTGTTAACTTGATAATCTAAAAATGAGTGTGCTAAACTAACATGATGATGGGAATGTGTGCAAGAAGTCTAAGAACATGCGTAAGAGGTTTGAGATGCCATCACCAAAAGGCTTGGATTCAAAAAAAACATGTAGAAGGAAGTGCAAGGCACCATCATTAAAAAAGTTGGATTAAAAAAATGAGCAAAGAGAAAAGCAAGATGCCAATTGAGAGCTCACAAAAGGAAGGGCAAGATGCCATCACCATTCAAAAAACTATGGTTTCAAATTATGGTGTGAATTTGTAAATAAACATCAATTGACAAACAAGCATTCCTTCGCAATTACAAACAAACTAGTGGATTTACAACCATGCACAAGTTTGCAAGGAAGCAAACCAATAATCAATTGAGGACGTGGTCATGGTGGTGGTCAAATGGGGTGTAGTGAAAGAAAAAACTTCAAATCCATAGGAAAACTAAGATGACAATGAAATCATGGCATTTGTACATTATAAACATGCAAAAGGTAATGTTCAAAAGGAGTTCATCAATCCATGCGCACACATAGTGCCTATTATGCAACAATAAAACAAAATAGTTTGAGGAACTATGAAAGAAAATGAAAAACAAGTTTCTAAGAACTGGAACCAAGTGGAATTCTTTGAATTTTGACTACAAGAATCTTGCTAACTTTCATAGAAGGACATGTAACCGTATTTCTTTTTGGGAATTATCATTTGAAAAGAAAAAAAAAATCCATTTGCCACACTAATTCAACAAAAAATGTTATGAAATATCAAAGCCTTTCAAAGGGAGAAGGCGATCAATGCTCATGTGCATACCAAAGATGTGAACACCGAAGGTGATGGATATTATACACCTTGAACATAAAACACACCATATGAATTTGAAAACATTTTGTCATAGGATAATGTGCAAGTCAAAAATGTAGATATAAACAATTAAACCACAAGAATAATTGATGGCTAAGGAAGACCTCAAAATGGATATGTTGAAAGTCATGGCATGAAAATTCTGGCTATAAGTTTTGTGAACTTATTTGGACATGTAGAGCCATTGCCTACATCCAACAATCATCCCCCTCCTGTTGTGAATCTCATTAACACACCTATAACACCTACATCTAGTAACACCAACAAAACATCTTCTTTCGTGTCATCAAATCTACAAACAAAACTAGCCAAAAACTTGTGAATGTGATGGAAAAGATGAATGTTATTCAACTTTAGATTAAAAAGTGTCATGCAAATGTCTAGGATTGCACCTTCAAAGACCATCTTTGTTATTGCAAATCCCAAAACAAAAAAGTCCACAAGATGAATAAAAGCATGGTAACAATGCTCTCAAATTTGAACATAACTATGTGTCATGTGTTCATCAAGGATCAAGCAAACACGCTTCCTCTAGTGGACACACTTAATTTTTCATATGATTCAAAAGATGAGGTGCCAATTTGTAGTTTGCACGTTTTCAATGATGAAGACCAAGAATGATCCAAGATTGAAACATGTAGATTTCACATGTATAATTGATACATGTACATTATGTACATTTGATTTCAATTGAATGAATGACTTGGATTGAAATTAAGCTAGTTTAGTTCAAATGTTAAAAAATGTACAAGAAATGAAGCTTCAAGATTTAATGCCTACAATTTTGTGGTCTATGATTCCCCAAGTAGTGCCAAATGGCATTTTGTTGATTCACCCTTAAAATTTCCCCCACTTGCAAAATATGTTTAACATCAAAATCACTACCTTTTCACCATTTGTAGTTGTTTTTAATGTCCTCTCCATCTTTAATGTTGTAAGCATCAACTCATCAATGTTCGTGTGTTTCCCACTCATAATCATGTTGTGTAGCAAACAACAACAATTCACATGTAGATTGGACTTCATCATCAATTCATGGAAAGTTTTTTTCAAATAGCCAAAGTTGTTTTGAATTACAACTTTGGAATGACATAACTACTTGTTGTACAATGCTTCTAAAATTAAATGTTAGAACCTAGTTTGCTTATGAACTACCATTAACCATGGAAGCAATGGATACCTTTTGTCCTTGATTATGTAAGGTTTGATGCCTTCATGAAAGAATCACTCATTGAATAGATCTCTTCAAGTTGCATTTTGATAATTGAAAACAACCACAAAACCCTTTCATTGTTCATAGACCCTAACATCCTTACAAAAAAAATAAAAATAACCATATCTTGTGATCCACAATAGCCTACAACTAGAAACTATACACCTTTGATTTGTAAGAGTAATAATCTATAGCAAAAGTTTACAATTTTGGCTTTTCAATGTGAATTTGAACCACATCAATGGCCCCTTGGATAGCTAGTAGACCTAACATTTCCTTGAAACCTTCCATCATTTGTAGCTGGTGTCTTTTAGGCCATCAAAATTGGTTTTTGAAAACTTTGTTCATAGTAAGCACAAACTCATGTATGACAAGGTGCATGATATATTTTCCCATAGTGAACGATTCATTACATTGCAAATATTCAGCTATGTGTGTTAATTTGTAAAAGGAATAAATTATCCTAATGTTCACCGACATTGCCAATCTATACCTTGTATTCTTTTTTCCATGTTTTGCTTCAATCTTTTTGTTAGTTTCTTCACAAAAGACCTATTCACATGAAAATGTTCGATCCATTGCTTATCATACTATGTCATGAGAAATTGTAAATACCAAGTTGTCAATGTCACCTTAACATAATCCCCTTATCCTTGATTAAAAAGCAAATCATAGATGCAAGAGAATTGGTAGTTATGAAAAATCAACAAATTCACCATCATTTTAATCACACTTATGTGGTCATTGTCGTTATAAAAAAAAAAGGTTGCAATTCATTTACAAATTGTACAAAACTGAATGCAAACTTAGAATTGAAATGAGAAAGAACCAACATGTCTAATGTTTGAACTAGAAGTTGAAAAAATTATGCAAGCAAGATGATTTTTTGAGACACAATGATGTTGAACATAATGAGAACGTACAAAAAAACAACAAAGAGACAACACAAAATCTTCAAGAAAATGAAAATTTTGGAAGAAGCTACATAGATTAAGAACCTAATTAAATCTTGATAGATCAAGAAGTTACTCATGTTAAGAAATGAAATGCAAAAACATGGATAAACTCACATATTAAAAAAAAAATCACCTAAAAAAATGAAATGTAGAAGGTGAAAATCAAAAGTTGTTTGAGCAATGAAAGCAAATGAAGTTCAACGAGTAGAAATTGACGGATCAATAACCTTTGCTCATGCAATGAAATGAAGAAAAACTCAAATGTAGGAAGAACCTTGGCAATGGTGCATATCGGGTGCGTCGAAAGTGGATGTTTGTTAACTAAAGAAAAAAGTTGAAGTCATGAATAGAGGTAACTAAAGATTGTTAAAAAGTTTTTAAAAAAAAAACCTAACCCTAAGTGTGAACAATACGAATGAGATTAGATAACTTAACAATGAAAAATTAACAAAATCTTGTCACAAATGTGAATGTGATCTTTGTAGAAAGATTTTTTTTGTTGTTAATGCCATCATCAAGATAACCTACCCATAGGTGTGAATTTATAGGTGTAAGAACCCTTCCACTATTGATGAATAGGCATAAGAACACTCCCATTCATATGTCTTGTGATCTTACATAGCTTTGGTTCATAATAAATTTTGCCTTGTGCTTTACAATAGGTGAAGTACTAGGGTGGGAGACATCCCCAAAATGCAGGGCGAGACTCAACTATCACCTCATCCTAGGCCCCTTATTTTGAGAATGCCCCCACCCTAGGGCTTTACCCTACACATGAAGAAGATCCAGTTTCAGGGTCTTATTCCAATACTTTTTTGTTTTTTCTTTTGCCCTATTTGGGATCTCAGTATTGGCCTGCCAGTCCACTAAGTATTCAGGAAAGATGCTCATGCCAAAAAGTTTAATATATATCACAAATACCAAGAATATTCAAAATATTTATTTATGCATAATTTGTTAATAATGTGAATCAATAATGGTCCAATACACCAGTAACCACTGAAACAAGCCTTTGGTAGACCCATTACCCACTTTATGGAATGTTGTTGCTCAGCACGTTTCTAGGTAAAGGGGGCCCATTTCCGTAGTACGCAATGGGGTAAAGGACCTTTCTTGGGTGCTTTCTTTTTATGAAGTTTGGCAGTGTTTCATTTGATATCACCTTTGGTGGGAACTTGGAAGGGGCCCATTCCTTTGGTACATCACAGCCCCAAAAGGATTCAACAATATTTTGCCTCAATAATGAATACTCCTTGAGTTCCAAACAACATCCAAGATTTTTGAATCTTTTTCCGTGGATGGATGTTCGTTCTCACAGTTCATTGCAACCTCCCTCCCCCCCCCAAACTCCCAATTCATTGATGTTTTAATGATGTGCCAAAAGGCTATTTTCCTATAATTCCTCAGCTCCCAAATTCATTCATGTTTTATCAATGTGCCAAAAGGGCTATTTTTTTTTTTTGCTAATTATGTCCCCAAAAATGTACCAACATTGTGGCAAAGTTTCGCTTCCATTGTAATCTCGAAATTTCCCGAATCATATTTCTAGATTAAATAAGAAATTGTTCCTAAAGTTTTCCAATTGCTTACTCATTTT